>Ga0210059_1007817_pt1 | contig 16951 bp, 7 predicted proteins | sample Ectturendosymbi2_FD_188042 | JGI IMG/M metagenome (GOLD analysis project Ga0210059, IMG submission 188042) | Ecteinascidia turbinata endosymbiont from Florida, USA - Sample 2 (SPAdes) (version 2) | ecosystem: Host-associated > Tunicates > Ascidians > Unclassified | place: Key West, Florida...
AATGCACCTGATCTCGACTTACAGTACAATGTTGGTGAAAAACTAAGAAATAAACATCAATATTCTGATCGCTAAGGGGAGTGCTTGAGCCCCTTCAGCACCCCCCCTGGCTGCGCCTTTGCGCGGGGCCCAATGCAGCTGCATCGCTTGCATCGGCTTAAGGCCGGCCCTGCCCCTAACGTTACCATCTGGAACCGCCTCAGCACAACACCCAAAAATGTAACGTTACCTCCGTTGTTGGGTTGTAAACAACATCTACAATTTGTTCATCGCTGTTGATTTTGCGCAGATGATGTACACCGTGCCTGATAGTGGCAGGCTGGACATCAGCTTTCTTGACCAAATCAATGCTAAGCTTCACCGAGTTTCTGTGCAAAAATATAAAAAATTGATTCTTAATGACGTGAGTCCGGTTAATACGAACGAATGCTAGATTTGACCACACATTATTTGTAGCCAACTCTACTTCAGTGTTGAGTGCGACCGATGCGTTGTCATGCCGATATAAAGATGATGGTGGTGTATCACATCGGCAAAATCCCGCCGATTTATATCGGCAATATTAGCTCGTGAAGGCAGTGTTGGATTAACAATAGTAGCAAATGTAGCAATTGCTACCGGCCCCTCGGTCCTTTGTGTGAAATGTATTCTTTGTTACATGCAAGGGCGGATATTAGAATTTATGTGCCCTAGGCAAACTCTCAGAAAGGGGGTTATACAGAAACTGCATTCGTTGAAAGCATGTCAAATTTTTGCGTTTGTCTGGGAATTTGTTTCTGCGTGAAAGTACATTTCTCATTGTAAATTGTTCGAATTCATTTCATTTCAAATTATTCTTTGTCTACACATTAAAGTTGTTGAGAGACCCTTTTGGCACATTTGCACATAATTTTTGCTTCACTTTGATAAAATGACTTGCTTCAGAGTTTATTAAATGAGGCTCTAAAGTAATTAATCATCTTAACAAAACATTGCAAAAACTAAATACAAAACTCTCAAAAAAAAGGGACCTCACGGCATCTCTGGAAAAGAGGGACCCAATGCGACCGCCTCCCCTAATATCCACCTCTGATATACGTGTAATTTTAAAATCTCATTGGCAGCCCTGGATTTGGCATCTATTCACTAGCTTTTGGGTAGTGTACTTCGAGGATTCTTCTTTTTAAAATGTGGGAAATGATTTGCGCATTATTTATCTTTCAAAATAACCAACTGCAGCGGAGAACGGTCATTTTCTAAACTTAAGATGGTAGAATGATCACAGGGGCACCATTAGACAAACAACCTGAACAGCCTGATTGTAAAATGCATAGAGCATCAACTATTATGTGACGTAGACACTACCAGTATCATAAACAAATTTGATATGGCAAAATCTAGAAAATACGATCTTAAGTAGTAGGTTTGCTTCTTTTGACAATCGCTTTCGACACATATACTGTGAGTAGTGACTACAGTGTGGTCACTACACTGTATAGTTATAGCAATGATCAAATTGGTTAATGAGTCTGGAAGCATTAATTACTTTCTCTGTACGGTAATTGTGAGCTGTACAGTAATGTATTCCTTCTTGGTAAAAATATACGTATATATGTTTCTGGTAAAAAAGATATGTAGCCCATGATGTCCACCAGTTGCTATAGAGAACCAGGTTTTTGGTACGTACAAAATGCAGTATGCCTAATGGGAGTCACATGCCCACAGAATTTATGATTTAACAGTTGCTCACTTGTTCAAGTGTATTTTTAACTTGGGGCCCAGCGCTGTTAATATGCTACAAGCCCCGCGCTACCTTAATCCGGTACTGCATGTATGTCACCGCTCCATTGTTCTGTTTTGAGTTTTCGGAAGCGGAAGTTGTTACGCCATCTGTGGTTTATTAACGCTAATTGTCTGTCTTGCTTCTTACAAATCCTTCGATAATTTGAACTAATACTTAATGTACCGACGATATGTAATTGTCCTCGAATTAAGCCGGTTTATAACGTAATATATACTCATGGTGAGTTTTCGCGCGGTCAGCAGATGACTGACAGGGAAAAAATCACGGTTTGCGCTGTAGTGCTTGACTGTTTTGTGATCACATATGCTCGGAATTCAGTGCTGTACGGTTCTTCATCGTAAACTGGAAATTGTTAAATTTGATTAACAAATCTGTTTTCCCAGAAATGCAAATATTTCTCTAATTGTGAGCTACTGCCATTTTCTCGTGAGTTGGTTTAACACGCATCGTAATGTCTTTTAATTGTAGTTTCAATAATGCAAAATTATCTGCATTGGCATCGGTTATGGCCACTTAAAAATATCGGTCAAGGTCTACTTCACTGTATCCAACGGATACTTCTTTTATTTCAGGAAATTCGCTCAGCTTGAATTGATGCGTAAAATATCAAAAAACATATTGACATTTTTAAGTGGCGAAAGTTCGTGTTCATTGGCGTAAGCCGGGTAACTTATCAATAAAATCATCTTTGCTTTCAATAAACGAGAATGCTGAGTACAAAAACTCCTAGGTTGTCCAGTCGACTGCTCCTCGACAGTGTGTAGCCTAAGTCGACTGCGCAGATTTGGTAACGGCTAATTGATGCATTGGTATTTTGTTGCTGTCAATATGCAACAAGATACTCTACTGTTGAAGTTTTGGTAAATACTTGAAATGCGCCACATGTCCCAGTGGCGTAGTCAGCCCAGAAATTTGACGGGGGATTAAAAATATTTTTTGGGGGGAAAATGTTTGATTTTAGGAGAATAACACTATTTTGTTTGGAAAAATACCTCTCAAAACTACAAAATGACTATGTTTTCCAAAAATTTGGGGGGGCATGGCCCCTTTGGCCCTCCTGGCTACGCCTATGACATGGCCGTACACAAATTATGCCAATGCAAACATTTTTGAGGGAGAATGCAAAACCTATGACCGCCATGACCTTTCTATAAAGACCATCTTACATCATATTGAATACAACGTTGAATTTCTCAAACACAGACCTGATCGAGTGCTCATCACCGGTAATGGCATTAGCCCTATATAATTTTTTGTTGTTTACTTCAAATACATGTTACTTAACATACCTGAGAAGTTTCCACAATTCCTTAGCTCTGCTTGCACTTCTGTCCTGCCATGGTTCGGGTGAAGGTTGGTTAGAAGAGTTGGTAGAAATGTTTTGTTTGTCATTGGCAACATCACGCATGATGCAATGCTATCATCTACTTATCCACACAGATTTCATATTTTGCTAAAAGTACAAGCTAAAGAAAAATTAAAACTTTCCTAATGTTCCAATAAGCAATCAAGCCAGGCGGTTCCCAACAGTGCGGCAAAAGATGTTAATAAAGTTTTTTGCTTGGCCAGAATGTAATTAAAGCACACAAACCAAATGTCAGGTTGATATAATACTAAATTAGCAACTTATAAGGTGTAACAAAATTTGTAACGTGACGTCAAAATTTTTAGGGAAGTATCAATGTTTTCTCAATGTTTACCAAACTTGCAACGAATTGACTGTTGAATAATGTTGATAAAAAAGAAAACTGTTTTGCAGAAACATGCCATACTCATTACAGTACAAATAGCTGTTGCTTTTTGGTCATTGACTGAGTGTTACTTACAGTGCAAACATGACTTGACTTGAAATGACAAAAAAACTTAGTCAATTTAGTTACCATAGAATACATTTTTCAGGTAATAAAAAATGGTGAGACGTTTTCAAGCTACAGTATTTCAGAAAAATAACCAATATGCCTCAATGAAAAGAATAACCTAGCAAGCAGCATACATGTAAAATTTGAACTCGTATCTCTGATGTGTTAAATTATCTTCCATAAATTCACTTGTATTGCTGCAACTTGATTGTCAAGAAATAATTTAGTTTTTTAGCTGAGTCCCATGGTGAAACATGGAAGTCTTGCAAATTGGTATAAGTAACAATAACTCAACAAACAGTGATTTAAACGAAATCATAGTGCATGTTAAAACAAAGAACAGTTGCCGTTTGGTGACAATGAAAACAGTTGTATATGTATAAGTCCAAACTTAATTGTCAAGGCTAATAAGGTGTTTTTCGATTATCATGCATCAGTTGGAGAATGCATACCATTGCATACATCGTTTGGTTCCACAAAACTCGATTAGGACAGATTTCATTTGATTTATGGACTAACCAATATTTTAGTAACTATAGCAAAAACATCATAATAGTCACTATTTTTCACTTTCACAACAAAAAAACTGTGAGCCAATTGAATTAGAATTCGAATAGTCTTATTTACAAGTGTGTAATAAACAGTGTTTGCAATGAATTTAAATGACTCTCATATTTTGCCAGAGGCTTATTTTGCAGGTAAGGTATCACTGATGTGTATGACATGCCAAATATCATTAACATTTACCTTTGTAATTTTTTCTGCTGATTGAATTGCTCTTTTAGAAATTTTGTTAATACACGCAGTTTACACTGACTCATGTGATGTAGGGCAACATAATTATGTGGGCATAATGAACAGTACATTTATGTCAACAAAATGCAACATACCAAATGAAATGCTGTCAGCCTCTACATTGCATATTCTCACTCCTATGCACTGCTGACATTATGCTGCTGTTGAATCAGTTTTTGCTTCAAATCACAAATTTTCTTGTTCAAACTATACATTGCAGTATGTTTCAATCACATTAGCATTTGTTAGTAAGTATAAAAATACCCATTAACCAAACTAACGACACTGCATAAAATGTACAAACTTTTTACGTTTTCATTGTATGAAGCTTTTACTATTTAAATCAAGTTTATTTCTACCATAAATTTGACTTTTGTGCAGGTATCTTTTCTTTATCTCTTTTTTCCTCCTAAAATGCTTATGCCTTAATTTGTCGCACTTTATTTCTACTCTGCTGTGTTAGTTGACAAAAAGCTAGAAGATTTTCATGTTATAGATTTTTTATTTTTATACTAGGTGGTTGATGAATTAACTAGAGTGAAAAAAATAGACTCACAAATAAAAATCAACCACATTATTGGCAACAGTGATGTAATTGAGATTATAATGATTCAATCACTAAATCATGAAAATTCTAAACCTTTTGCAAATCTGCACTGAACTAACCACTGTAAATTTTTACAAGCATTATTATGAAGACAACATTGGTTTAAAAGCTTGAATTAAATACTTTTTGATATATGATTCAATGAAAAAAGGAAATGAAGAAATAATTACGGTAAGCATAAACACAATATACTTTCAAAATTACATCAACTCTAGTTTGAAACAAACCTGTTTTAACTTTACCCCTAAATTCACTTCTAGCTCAAAAGCATAATATCTAATGTATGTAAAATACAAACTAGAAAACAGCAAAGTAAATGATAAGAAATGTGTTTGAGAAATCAAACAAACAATGCTCCTTGTGCTTTTCTGGCTCCTCAACATTATGGAGACATTAGATTCTCATTGCAAATTAAAGTCTGCAGTATAAAAATCAAAGCTAAATTTTGTTGGTTAATGTTTTTTCTAAATTCATAAAAATCTATGAGTGGTGAAGTGTCAAAACATCACAAGGGTGACACAGCTGAACGATTTTGCATCAGTGATGCATCCTCAGTACATTAAATTGCAAGCAAAGCTTATGGTGAAATGATGAAAAAGACACAGCAAGACTAAGAGAAAACATGTCGACTATAGCATCAAACACATGCTATGTCAATAAAGCTGCTATCACCAAGACCAAAAACAACAAACACCATTTACAGAGTGGTTAACTGTGAGCAGCCCTTGTGGTTTAGATTTTTGATCAAAATGAAGTATTTTCAGACTGTTGTACTTGGCATATATTTATTTTTCAGTTTAGATAAATGAGATCTAGCAAGAAAATCTGTTGGTAGATTTGTACTACTTTTATACATATATAAAACAGAGTAAAATTTGGTTATGCAAGCACTCATGCATGCATCTTGCACATCAAACAAAAATTTGGACATAATAAAAGTTGATTTTGCATGCAGAAAAACTATGCAAAAAATTTAGTTTGTGCATTGATAAACACAACTCATGCAAAACTTGACAAATTTACCATGAAAAATACCTGGATAGAAACTGCCAAATTTTGTCACAAAATCTACCTAAACAAAAATCTTTAAGTTTGCTTGATACAGAAAGACAATGTGCAAAATTCGTAGTAACTGTGAGTATCTAAGAAACCTGAACAGAAAAGAGATTTTGTCACTCAAATTCATAGCAAATTTCTGTTTTCTGTGGATATATCAGTGCCAGTCTAGATGCCCTCATAGTTGTCAATCAGATACTATGCATGATGTGAGAAATGTTAAATACAACAACATGCAACATGACAGGTCCAATTGTTTTTCAATAGGAAGAAACATGCACGTAGCATCCAAGTTGTCATTGCATAGAGGTGGACTTCAAAAATATTCTAGAATTTAACCTTGAGTAATTCTGGGTTATGAGTATAAAGAAACAAGGAATTTAAATAAACTATTGAATTTAGTATATCTGAGAGCATCTGGTAGATGCATTTTAAAAACTGTAACACCATTTCATTCCTTACCATTATTTAATATAAAAATTTTTATCTGTAGGTTTTATCTCATTTGCCTCATACTTTCCAGTCTTGCTCAGTTCTGACTGCATCCTTCTAAAATAAAATAAAAAAATGTTTTAAAAGTGAAATAAATTAGAACCAAGTCTCTATGCCTATGATGATATTCTGTTTGTTTTTTTCAGTCATTGACCAAATGTTTTGAAATGACTGAAAAAAATTAAATTTACTTGGTCAAAAAATGTGTAAAATTAAAAGATGACAGAAAGTTTGCAAGCTATTTCGAGTAAATAACCAAAATGTCTCAGCGAAAAAAAGCTAGATGATACTACACTAATATTATTTCTCCTTGTAGTTGTCACAGAATCCAGCCCAGCATTTGTGGGATGAAAAAATTAGTCTACCCACTTAATGGTTATCTATTAGTGTCATTGTAATAGCCAGCCAATTTTTTGTTGAACGTCAAATCATTAAATGGCCCTAAAAACATCTAGGCTATTGTTACCATGTACTGACAAGGAATATATGCATTAATGCTATGTGTGGTAACAATTTACAAAGATACGCGCAATAACAAACTCATCCTATTTAAGGTACCTTTACGTACCAATACCATGTATAGCCACAATATGAAAGCAGCAATGCTCATTAGAACTGCTGAGTCATTGCACCACTTGAGCTGCCATGATGACAACATGTCAGCAGCAATGCTGCGTTTTAGGGTTAGAGTTAAAACTTTGGAACCATTGCTGCCGCCATGATGTTACCATCGACCATGGCAGCTTAAGTGGTACAATAACTCAGCAGTTTTCATGAGACTTGCTGCTGCCATATTGCAGCTGTATATGGTATCGGTAGGTGAAGCTACCTTAAATAAGATCGTCGAGATATGATTGCACATATATCTTCATAAATGGTTATCGCAAATGGCTTTTAAGCATATATTCCTTGTCAGTGCATGTTAACGAGTATCCTAGATGTTTTTAATGCTATTTTATGATTTGGTGTTCAGCAAGAAATTGACCCCCGCTTTATGTTTCACTGCAACTGCATTAATGTAACAAAAAATAGGTACCCTGTAAAAGGCGGAGTTCCGTAAACAGAGGAGCTTGGTTGTGGAGGTTTGATGATGCAACCGGAGTCACCAAAATCGATATTTTGCATTGAACAATGAGAACTAAACAGTAGTAAAAACAAATTCATTGCAAAAGGTGATATGACACTACGGTAAAAGAAGTCTATTTTAAAGTTTAATAATTTTTCCTTATCTGAGTTTCACAACAGTTCGGGGACAAAAAAATTTGTTTCAACAGTTGTGAAAGTATAAATTTTTTAAACATCGCAAACTTCCACACATTACATGTTTGCGTGAAGCGCATATTCAGTTGCAATGAGAAAACATTTTTTCTTTGCATTTGTTCCTTTTTTTTCTTTTAGAACTCAACTTTTTTCTACTCCGGTTACATCATCAAAGATCTGCTAACAAGATCCACCCTGACGGAGCTCCGTCTTTTACAGGCAACCAAAAAATACGCATTTAAGTCCCAATTTTTCACAGGCATTCAACGCAAGACTTTGTTTAACTCAAATTGTAACTGCTGAGACTAACTATTGACTGTAGCAACTGACTGGTCAACCAAACCAACCTTGACTCAGTTCAATAGGCTACAGCAGCCTACAGGCTGGCCAATTTCTAGCCTAATGTGTAACCACAATCAAAGAAAGATTCTAATATTTTAGCCTGGCACATCAATTTGATGTTTGATGATCAAACTTCTTGAGTTTGTTTGCTCAAATACTAAAATAGGCTTAGGCCTAACTACCAACTAGAAAATCAACAAGGTAATTAAATTAATTATTTTTTAAAACTTATTTTCACTTTCCAATCATGATAGCTTCGAAATATATTAGACAATCGCATGTTTTGGGGTTGCACACCTCACAACAACGACACAAACCATACAGATACAGTACTAGTATTAGTTGTAGCCTAAGCTACAATAAGACAGGTGAAAGCAAAGCCAGCCGACACGGGAGGGATTCCCCAGTATTGCAACTGTTGCTAGGAAACTGCCAAAGTCCACGAAATAGCACTGATTTTGCCGAAGCTAAAAGCGTTGACAAGAATCAAGGAAGAAATAGGCATAACAACAATTTCGTACGTGATCGTCGTTATCAGCAATTTTCAACGTACAATGCAATTACTCAAAATCCGGGAAGTTTCTCTCTCCCATACTTTCCTGAAAACACTTTACAAAATTTTTGTGCGATTTTAAACAAACATTTGTGCATTGATTTCCTCAAAGCCATTCTTGATGAAAATTTTATGAAAACCCGAAACAACTCGAATCTTCTTTTAAAAAAAACTGGAGAAGACTCGAAACAAACTTTTCTTAAAAACCAGAATTGAATCAATTCAGCATAGCACTCACAATTCATTGAGTTTTTTGAAACAGGATGATTTTTATTTACTTTCCAGTTTTAGAAAAAAGCAAACATTTGACGATTTTGGAAAACATAAGTTGTTCTCCATATATAAACACTAATAAGCTGCGTTAAACTTTATGCAGCATCGGTAAACAGAATCAATAAAAGTCAGACCAATTCTGTAACTGATATGACATGATGCTTTGTTTACACTGTCCAGCTATTATGCCATTGTATTTTCATTTGATCTAATGTTCCCTGATGGTTGATTAACCTAGCGTGCGATGGCTTTTTGTAGTGCTTCTGGGTGTTGGCTGAGTCATATGAAACAATAAACCATTACCACTACCATACAAAAGCAAACTTGCATCGCTGGTCATTTTCAAGGCTCAGCAATTAACAAGCACGGTGAACAATCCTAATGCATTTTGAGAAACACTCCACTGAAACAAAGCTTACAATACCGTATCCTGAAGTCCCGAAACTGCACCGAAAGTTGCAACAAAGTTCAAAACAAAATTCTCAAACCCAAATCTAGTCCAAGTCTGGTGTCAAACTAAATTTCAGACCTCTGCGAAATTTCTGACCTATTATTTTTCTCCAGTTATTTTGCTTCTCTGAGTAAAGGAACAAAGTTTGGCATTTACTTTTTTTATGCGTGTTGTGTAAATTAGTAATTTTTTGTTAAATGTGAGATACCCGCAACAAGCTACAGTACGGAAATAACTATAACCACTGAAAAATATTGGACAATGGACTTAGTCTTAGACAGAGGTGGGCAGTAGCGAGCTACTAAAATAGCGAGCTGATTTTTCAAGAGCGATAGCTGTAGCGCCGCTCTTTTTTGAAAAAAATAACGCGTGCAGTAGCGAGCTATCGCACTTCACTCTTGCCGCTATTCGCTACTTTGGCGTGAGTTGTGGCCAAAAGAAAAAGTTCGCTTGAGCTTTTCCGTCCGCACACATTGATAGAAACTGCTCTTCTCACTATTTTGTGTTGACTTTGGATGATTTTTTTGCTGTAGGTTAATCTAGCAGCATTAGGAAAGATTTAACTCAGGTTGCTTTTGACCTGGACAATCGGTTTCATTTTAGTTCGGAAAAATCAACATCATTAATCTTAAAGCAGTTCGGGCTTGGAAATATAGGCTACTGCTGCTAGTAAAGCTGCGTAAAAGTGAGTTGAATGCTTGGAAAGAATGCTGCACTGGATCCAGTCAGCACTTCATTGCATGTGCAGCTCCAGTTTTTTGTTTTTACGTATATGTCAATATGACACTTTTTTAGTTTGGTTCGACTTCAGCGTATTTGGCTGTGTGCATAACCCATTTCAAGTTTTTGTTAAAGTTACAGAACAAGATACAGCTTTGATGCTCGGAAAAAATAGCACGTTGATAATATTATCACCACATTCAAGTTATTCAATTAAAGCAAAGAAAGATTGCGGTAGTGACCAATTTTCAGTTTGTGAATGCCAACCAATTGAGAGTTAACATCGTGAATACGTTGACGTGATACATTATTGCAGTTCTGAGCAGACTGTACCAAGTTCTTCAACACACACCGTCAAATTTATTGGGAGCGCAATTAAACAATTCTTATTTTTATTGTGAAACTATTCCGCGTAACGTGAACTTACTCGTAGATCAAAGTTATGCAAATTATTTCCAATCTTGCAAATGTTCCGGTAAAATAACAGAAAATCGACGCTGGTAAAAGCAAGTCAAACGTTTACGTAAAATCCGGCTCACAAGTTTTGCAAGTATTTTTTCCAACATGTCCGATTGGGCAAAACAGCATTTGCAAAACGAGCCAGAATTATTTTGACAGATTTGAAAAAACTATGAGCTTTCAACGTTTTAATCCTGGAGTATAATGCAATACGCAAATCCAATCACCAATGTGCTTTGATCACTCGCTCCTTTTTGGTGTTCAGGCACATGTTGAAAGCCGTGTTGCAGGCAAGTTGCCTCAATAAAAACTTGGGGTTGCAGGTCCAGTGGCGATTCTATAATGAAAAAAGTGGGGGGGCACTGCGGGGCCAAGGAACAAGTAGGGGGGCCAACATAAATGTCTATCTTGCATTGTGGTTTTTCATTGTTTTGAAGAATAAGTTGCTATGATTAACCCTATCAAACGCAACATAGACTTATGAATATCATTAAATATGAGCTAGCGTTATTATTCACTAGAGACACCTAAACGCTACTGTAGATGCAATCACACACGTGTACTGCTATGTCAAAAATTCTGTGCTAACCATGCAACTTCCACAGCACTGCACATGCAGTGCGGTTGACTGAGCACGGTTGACAGAGCACGATACACAATTGCGCCGGCCTCATATGAACGAAAGCAAGTTTAGACAGTGCCGGCCTTGGCAAGTGCGGGGCCCAATGTAAGACCTAGGCGCGGGGCCCATCCAAGCAGTGGCGTTATGACGCCACTGTGTTCAGTCAACCGTGCTATGACCTTTTTGATGGTTATGTTTTAACAAAATAAATATAAAACAAGATGGCAAATTATTGGAGTTAATCTGTATCTGTGTTCCCAGCTGCGTCCATGTTTATGACTAATATCATGCTGCTCTGGTGGACATCAGACAGTGTACCGCTACCAACGTAATCAAGCCCAAATTTGTAAGGAAACTCTGCAGTGGCGATCCGAGCGGCTGGCGCAAGTGCAAAGTTTCGTCAATCAAACCGAACTTACAAGTGAATTGAACTTACAGTGCAATTATTTCAGTCTTGTTTAACGGCAAGAGTGGGCACATGATCAACTATCCGCTTTATGACGCAATACACGAAAAAAACATACTTCACATAAGAGCAATCCATGCATCTCCCAAAGTTCCCCAAAGCCCAATTATAATTATTCATAATGTATGCATTGGAATGCAAACTGTTCTTCATGAATTAGAAATGTAATGTACAAAGATTTTGCAACTACTGTACGACGTCACAGATATACAAACACCTACTAAACGCAATATATAATGCGCATGTTTGACTGATGAATAAAAAGCATATTGCCCCGTAATATATTGACAAACAGAAACGAGTGTGTTGGATAACATTCACAATTTTTGCCTTGCCTAGACGTTTATGAACCTGGATCTGAAGTAGTAGTTCTTATACCTTTTTACGGTCGCAAATAGACAAAACATAATGAAGGTTTGCCGGGGCTGCAAATGATAAAAGTTCTTGCACAACCAACAAATAACGCTGAACCATTTTCGACAAAGAAAGGAGGCAATTTAAGTGCAAACACTTTACAAAATTTTGCGCTGGTTTGCATAAGATTTTTGGCCTTCTCTGGTTCAACCTCACATCTTTTGTCATTTGTTTCAATTTGGTACAGTTAATATTATTTTGACAAAACATTAGACTATCTATATAGTCTATGTTAAAATCTTCCATGAAGCAAAACTACAGACTTTTGTCAAAATGTAGATGACCCTCAACCAAACAAGTACTTTCTAAAACAGAATGATATTTCGAGAACTGAATAGCGTTACGTTGGAAGAAATGCCAAGTTAATACGGCAGACACTCGCCTTAACCTGTTCATTGCGAGTAGAATCATTACACACCTGGTTGACAATAACTATAGGTCTACTGCAGTCTTAACGGATACCAGTAACAACCAAGTTCCATCCACAAAAAGTGGAACATGCGGGAGCGCAGACATAACGCCCTAGCATGAGAATCGAACACATTTGATAAAGTTCCTTGGAGCAATATCACCGTTTTTTTAAATGAAATAACTATTTTCTAACAATGAGATTTAAAAGCCGTTTCTCTAATTCTTTAGCGCAAGGATTATCTGGCAAAAATGAACAACCTGCCTGACCACCTGGCCCTGGGCCTCCAGAGGCGCGGGGCCCAATGCAGCCGCATCGGATCGGCTTAACGCCGGCCCTGGCGTTAAAAGGGAAAACAATTTACATGAAAGCGAAATGGTTCCAACCGCGAATTCCATCTTGACACAGAGACAAGTAGGCTGTTGATAGCCAACCAGTTTCATCAAAATATTCTTACTGCAAAGCACATAAAAATGAATCATCCTCCAACGGTTTGGTAACTACTGACTAATCCGTTTTTGTGGCATCTTGTGGACAATTTGTGATTGTGGTGTAACCATAACAATGTTTTGCCACTACTATTACGAGTGTGCAGCGTGGATAGGGTGAGGACTATTCAATGCAGTATGCAGTTAACAGCAGCGAGGTTTCGGCACCAGTGGCACCTAAGTAGCATAGTAGCGCCACAGATAGGTGTGCATCGGCGTGTACCTGATAGCAAGATGTAACAATAGGCGTAAAACGTATTTTGCAGAATATTCCTAACAAAGTCGTTCGTTTTATTATTCACACTGAATTTTCCTCTGACTGATCCTCAAAAGCTGACTTTTCAACCCTGCGTGGATTTATGACCGTCTTCTCATACGTGAAATACGCACTAACTCTAAACCAAAAAAGATTCAGACAAATAGATAATGAGCAATATAATTCCCACACAGATCCCTGCACAGGCTACGTTCAAATTTTATACCATCATCACCTCAACGTAATTTAATCCTTCGTTTATCATGTGGACTGTCAAATTCATCAACAAAATCATCTAAATCGGTTTTTCAGCTAACACCTTTTAATTTAAAGTGTATCAATGTTATCCAATCTTTCACTGGTAATGGAATTTCTGGGAAATGTTTTCACAAATTTCATTTTTGCAAAATATCTCTCTCATGAAGCACTGGTGACGGGAAGAGTTACAGCTACCAGTAACAATGAAACGCAGCTTTTTAAGTGGCTGTGAATAAAAAAAAATGTTCGAGCGACATAGGCAGCTTCAACTCCTTCCGAAGCAAATTCTTTGTCAAAGTTATTTCACGTTTTGAACCATTTTCACCAAATGAATATGATTTGTTAATTGTTTCAAGTGTGTTTCTGATGGATGTTTGATCTCCGGGGCAAAGAGCTGAAATGCGCGAAAGAATTGCTTCTGAATCATTACAGAAAATCCGTAAAAAATTCTATGAGGTTGCAGGACATGTGGGTAGAGTCAAAATGTAGTCAGGAACCACTTACGTAAGATGTTTCCAAGTCGTATACACAAGGAAGTCGAATGCAATACCGCAGCCAGGATAAATTGAGAAAATTAACGGAAAGCAATTCTTAACGCTTTCACAAACCTTTTGCTACTGGGACAAGCAACAATCTGCTGACAGTAATATAATCCAGATCCATCTCACACTGAAATGCACGAAAGATCAATCTTCCCACTTTTGAGAGTGTTTTGTTAGTTTCGAAGTGAGATATTCAACACTACGACCGCGGTCTGACTAAATTTCACGCAGGATCTGAGCAACCCCTGGTGTGTGTCGTCATAAACAACCCGTTACCCAACCATCAAAAACAACAACAACACAGCTTATCATGCATTTGGGAAATATTGAATGCAGGCTTGAGAGTTTCTAAATTATCTAAATTATCGTTTGAAATATTGCTGGCCGAGAGTTATCTACTGCATGTGTCTAGGGTTGTCAGATGTCCGGTATTTCTCTGGCCTTGCCGGTATTTTACTGTTGATTTAGCAGAGGCCGGTAAAAGACCGGTATTTGGAAAATCAGTGTCTGAAGCCAGTAGTGTGAAAATAATTTCCCGGAACTTCAAAAAGAACTAACGCAGAATTTCTCACATTGTAATGACTCTAGTAGTGAATCTTGTCAGGACAGAGTCTTCAGCGAAGTTTATTTGCTGGTGTTGACGCAATCTTTGGTGCGATTGACACGTCACACACACACACCGAAATGTAACGAATCAGCCAACATACGGGCAAATTATTTATTGTGGCTTAAAAATACTGATTGTCTCTCTGTTTTCCCTGTGCCGCTTACGAATTACGACACAGCTTAGATCTGGCGCTGTTTGCAGAATGGCCGGTATTTTTATAAAACGCATTTGGCAACCCTGCGTATGCCAACCAAACGATCTTAAAGTTAAGAAAAAACTGGGGGGGCCAAATGGGAGGACAAGCAAAAATCTGGGGAGCATGGCCCACCCAGGCTCCCCCTTAGAATCACCACTGGCAATTATGTATCGTGTTTCATAAGTAACATCTAAAAACATAGATACAAGAAATAGCGGACTGAAGGCACACGAAAATTCAGGGAAATACTATAATATCGTAACAGTCCATTTAACACACCAATTTCCTCTAAACAGTGCATGGTGTGACACGGCATCTTAAAAGATTATATTTTAAGAGTTGAAAATGCCTGCTTAGTGCAGGAGGAATGTATAGCCTCCTCGGTAAATGTCACAATGTCTGAATAATTGCTGTGGAAAGATTCCTTTCGACTGATACTGTGAAATTTCCCAACGGTTTCTCAAAATACAGCGGAACTTCGCTTCACGACCACCACCCAAATACACTAAAACCTTGCTTTACGAGCATCTTGGTATTTAGATAAAATAGTTGCGGTCTCTCAAAATGACCTGGTGGTCACCAAGCTCAAACCTTAAAAAACAGGTTGTGAACTTGTGAATAACGTCAAAAATTGCTAAGCATAACAAGTTAAAATTCAATTTGTTCATTGGTAATATTTGCAGTTGCCGTCATATTACTTGGATTACAGAAGTAGCCTACTAGTGTACGTATGCAAAATGATAAAAAATAAGGCTACATCCCATACAACAAAAACGAAGAGAATAGATAAGTACCCACACACAAGAAAGTACTGAGAGTCATTAACTCTTACAAATATATTTTTTTATTCCAGCCATCGTTCACCAAACTGTGAGTGTATCACGACTTCTCAAATCGACATTTCCGCTGCAAAAGTGTTACAATTTGCCTTACAAAGTTTTTACTTATGTTCACTGCAAAATATCTGAATAAATTGGTGTGACTGGGAATTGGGTCCCGTTTTGGAAAGTATGCAAAAGGCTTAAAATGCTATGGTCGTCTCGTCCAACGAACATCTTTGCGCTGTTGAGGTTTAATTGCTGAGAATTAAGTCATTGCTAAAGCGGTGGTGGGCAAACTCTTCAGAAATAGAGTCGCATAATTAGGCCAGCATGAAAAATCAAAGGTCGCAGCTTTTCAAATTGGGGAGCACACTGTAAGATAACACAACGTATGGTTTGGGCAGTTAACAAAAATAAACAAATTCACAAACAAGCAAAAGCAATAGGAAATATTCTTGATTGCAACTGTACGATTTTAAGTCAGACGCAAGGTTTCTGGTAGAAACTCTCATCACTGTAAGGCTGATGGCAGTAACTCTGTATTTGCTGCATGGCTTCCACAGACCGTACATCTCCCCGTATAGGGTGGCAGTTTGCCTACAGCTATACTAAAGTAATTAACTTTTCTCTTCTGTTGTCGACGATATATAACACCAGAAAAAATGCAGCTGGTATATGCAACTGATGCATAATAGAATATTGTGTTCATGCTGCAAAAAATTTGAAGCATAAAAACTAAGCCAAGCAATCTATCCTATCTTTAAACCTATTTTTTGTTCTACTGCATTTCCTCCTTCAAAAAGAATCCTTGCTGTGTCTATGCATGTAAGTTGTAATTTCAAGAAAATTTACAAGCATTGTCCTCTTTGAAGCCGCTATTTCACTTTCTCCTTTAGTAAATGGAAAAGGCTATATCGGAAGGTTTTTGTTGGTTGCGTATAAAATTTGCAATGTGGTCCAAAATTTGGTTTCTGGATAATCATGGTAAATGGAGAGCCATTGCTGAAATTAACGAAAAATATTAAGCATTTTTCGTCACAGCTTAACCATCAACCAGGAGAGTCGATGAATTTAATACACTATCTGTTAAAAGCCGTGATGTACTCGTTCAAAGAAAATTTAGGAATTTCATCCTGACGTCAAGTTTTTTTGGCAAAAGTTATACAAACTGCATGCACAATAGCACTACGCGTTTGCTGAAATATGTTTTAGGAAAGCACAG
>Ga0210059_1007819_pt1 | contig 16948 bp, 9 predicted proteins | sample Ectturendosymbi2_FD_188042 | JGI IMG/M metagenome (GOLD analysis project Ga0210059, IMG submission 188042) | Ecteinascidia turbinata endosymbiont from Florida, USA - Sample 2 (SPAdes) (version 2) | ecosystem: Host-associated > Tunicates > Ascidians > Unclassified | place: Key West, Florida...
ACTATGGATTTTACTACAATATGTCTTTTTTGCCCATCGCGAGCAACGCCACCTAGTGATACACTCAAAAGCAAATAACTCAGCTGCCCCTTGATGGATTTCAATTATGTTTTTTTTCAGGCCATTTTACATGTGGGTGCACCTTATATAAAAAAATGAGGCATTTTTGTGACATTGGGTTACACCCCTTGTTGGATTATAATGATTTGACCCTAAAGCAAATGCTTCGTACTTGGATGAAAACATTGCTGCATTGTGGGTTTGCTTAAATTCAAGTAAATCAGGGGGACACGTCCCCCGTGTCCTCCACCAAATTGTGCCCATGTTGTAGCGTAATGGTTATGCGTTACGGCTGCTATGCCAATGGTTTTTGGTTTGACTCTCACCTTCTCGACTTTCGTTTTTTTTTCAGGCTTAGGTGTTATGTTTAGGGGTTAAGGTTAAGGTTAGGTTTAGGGTTTATCTTTTACGTTTAGTTCCTTTCTACCAAGCCTACTGCACTCTCATCGTGCGTTACTGTTACATCACAGGTAGCGTATGGTTAAGTTTTTGAATTTCAAGATCCACAGGCATATCCATAGCCACTGCCTTAACCTAACCCTATGCTAATGCTTACCTAACCCAACACTAAGCTATCGCTAATCTAACACTAACCTAATGCTCACCCCTAAAGCAAAAGTTTGCAAAACTTTGAAGAAAGTAAGGAAAACTGTTCCTACGAATTGAAATGTGCAAACAGTCAGTATTACAAAAATGTAAGACGAATTGAAATGTGCAAACAGTCAGTATTACAAAAATGTAATCCTTAAGGAACTACAAAACTTAGATATGAGAACTTTACCATGATCATTGTAAAACTAACAGACCAAATCTGCAACCAAAAACTTAAAGAATAATAGGGCCATTGGCAAGTGTCAGCATACCAGAAGCATTAAAATCAGAATATGAGAACTCATGGACACAACATACCGCAAATGCCATGATGAACTATTTGAGAAACTGATCCCTCTGGAACAACAAAACATAAAAGGAGCAATAGGAATAGGGGTGTCTTAGCTATCATCAGTACCAATAAAAGCTATTAGGTATGCTGCTAAATCACGGTGCACAACCACGTGGTCTTTGATAAAAATTTTTGCGGCCATGCACATGTAATTTAAAATATAGGTGATGGTGGCTGTCCGTTAATAGCAACTCTTTATCTATTGCATTAGGATGCTTCTGTGGAAATAAGGCTAAACAGACATGTGAGGAAGCAGATTAGACTAAGTATATACATGGAAGCAGAACAGTAGCAGATATGAAAAATGAAAAAGTTTGAACTCACTAGTGGCTGTACTTCATAAAAATAAGCCTAATATGGCCAGCAATAGCAAAAAGGTTGTGTACCCCTGTGCTATAAACAATAATCCAGGGATGCCATCTGCATGAGATATGCATGGAAGATAAAAGGCATGCCTACTCACTGTGCTTATGGAACAAAAAATTCTGTGGATCCTAGCTTCATATGTAAATTGGGCATTGCACATCAAGGAGGCACCATTCAGTGAGAGGTTCTGAGAAAGGTTTGCTGAGATATTCAAATACTAGTACCCATACTTCAAGTTTCTGTAAACAACTTCATAAGAAAAGTTAATACTGCTGACAATGCAAGGTTGGATATTTTTGCAACAGGACTCTAGAATAGCTGTGAGAAAACATTCTTTGACATAAGGATCACACATCCTACCTCACAGTCATATTCTGAAATGTCCCTTGCACAAATATACCAACAGCATGAAAAACAAAAGGATCACTAGGCTATAAACAAATGGTGATTGACATTAAGAAATCATCATTCTATCCCCTTGTTTTTACAAGTGGTGGGGTGGCACTAAGGTCAACTAAGGGCCTGTAAATATAGTTGAAAAACATAAGGATCTATATGCATCTATCACAGGGTTTTTTTTAAAGGAAAATGTTAGATACCTGGTATGGAGTTTGTTGTTTGTGTGTTTGATAATGAGTAGCTTACATTGAGAATTGTTGGTCTCCAGGCCAATTGAAGATAGTCCATTCCTGACAGCGATAGCGTTGTTGAATCACTACCAATACATCCATCGTCAAGGTACCAAACATTTAGGTCAGATTTGACTTAAGATGTGACTTCATGGATGGCAATCTGGGTGAAAAGGGCTGGGGTGAGGGGTTACCTTGTTGCACACTGGTGGCTGAATCCAGGCAGAATTTTGCATGAAAGAGAGATGAATATATTTGAAGAATAGCAGTCCCATAAGAAGGGGTAGACTTCTGGGAGGTGTATTTAAGCTGCTTGCAGAACAATGTCTCGGTAAATGCCGTTGAAGGCATTTTTAACATCATGTTTTAATAAAATTTGTTCGTTATGTGGTTGGTCCTTGAAAAAATGTGTGGCATGTACTATGGTTTCACGCCCTAGGGAGTGCCTACCCCAAGGGAGGGCAAGAGCAAATGGCGAAGCATTGGGATATAAGGTCTCAAACAAACATTTGCAATCAGATGTTGGTAAGTGCAACCTACAATTATGGGTCTCAGGTCTACGTTATTTTTGCGCAGTGCATTGAGTTGTGCAACATAGATGAAAGGCCAACCGGCTGTTGGCAGATGGCCATTCATGAGGTGGTTGAGGAAGAGATTATCACATGTATTTAGGTTGGGCTGAAGCATACTCGGGGATGGGTATAGCTTAAGGTCAGCTGGGGTCTGGTGTGTTTTCGTGGAAGGGTGTTGAGAGATTCTTCGCTAGGGTTAACGAAAGAGCTATTACCAGATGAAATCTACAAGGCGCCTTTGGTATTGAAGTCAGGTAGTTTCTGGTTTATCAGTCTTTTCGTGTTCTTAGCTGGGTCACTGTGGGGGTTGGTTGGTGGTGGTGGGGTTGCATGTTAGACAATCTGTTTTTAGACATGTGTTGGTTCTTGACTTGATAGAAGAGGCTAAGGAAACGTCTTTGTTCCGGGCCTGATGACAGGACTGAGAAGGGAAGAATATCATGCGCTGCTAGTCCAATAATGTGATTGAAGAAGATCTTGAGACTAATCATAAGAACTGATGGCAAGGAAGGAAATCCAGCCACCAAAATCACAGTTCATTGTCCAGTGATGTAGTTCATTGTTCAGCGATGATGTTTCTTGGACAGTGTCATGCATGTTGTAAGTGTCATGGCTGCTGCATGTTTATCCGCTCCATAACTTCTATTGTCACTCTTCTCACTCGTGTGCATGACTCACTTAATCTGTATATTTTTCAACTCTATGTATGGCGTGCTTTCTATCATATTAAAATGTGAATGACTGTTGTCTGTGTGATCTGTTTTTATGGTTTATTCTGTACTTATATTTTTGTTTTATCCTTGATTTCATACTCTGCTTTTTTATTTGGTGTTATTAAACTTGATGAAGGAGGAAAAATTGTGCTTGCTAGCTTTCTTCCAATTGATACAAAATAATTGTTGAATATACTGCCCATTGTTGAATACACTGGACATTGGTTGCACGTATAGGTTAGGTTTACAGAATCAAAGAGTTTTTCTGGATGGGATAGTTCTTTTACTTTTTAGGCCTAAGAGGTTACTATTAATTAATTTCCACATTTGCTTAGTCTTTTTCACAGGACAAGAACTGTAATTGATAAATAGTTTCTTTTGCTTTCCTCTAATAAATGAGTTACTTTGTTTCTATACTTTTTGTATTTCTCATGGGCATTTTGGTTTTTGAATCTAGAACGTATCAGAGCTCTATGCAAAATGTTTTTGTTTTTATTGGTTTAAGAAGGCTAGTAGTGATCCATGGTTTGTGTACCAATAATTTCTTGGATTTAATTAGCTGTTATATATGGGCCTGCTTTTTGAGGTGCTGATTAAGTAATAGAATGCCTAAGTCTAAGGCTTCACTTGGCTTAGTTTGGTCAATTGCAAGTTCATTCAATGCCTCTTGAACTTTCGTTACAAAAGTTTCTGGGTCAGAGTTGGAATAATCATGACTGGTATACTTCTTTGACCTCCATGTTTGTAATGTACCAGCTTTTATGATGACAAACACAGGCAGGTGATCAGGTCATTTATCAAGATACCTGGGATAAGTGATTCAGTTGGAAGATTTGTATGTATATGATCAATGGGACCACAACTAGTAAGCGTTATCCTAGTTGGGTTAGCAATCAGTTGTAGGCAGTCATAGCTACTACAGGTGTTAATGTTTTTCATAGTTAAAGGCCACAAAGATGGCGGCAAGTAAATCAGTCACATTTTATTGATGGGGAAACTAGTTTCGCATTTTCCAACGCATCATCAGTCCTGTAAATGTAAGACAAATCTCACAGGCAAAATGTTGGCACTTGAAAACAAGTAAAGAAAAACACACGAACTGTGGCTAGTTACAACAACATTACTAAAGTTTTTTCAAAGCTAAAAGGCTGACCTTCCCAGAGCCTCATAAACCAGTCACTGCTAAGAAAATCTGCGTTTGGCAGCGGTCTAACAAAAACACTTTTCCTCTGGAGATAACACACGTGCGCGGTGACCAATGCTAGAGAGAAGCCACGTGATAAACAGAGCGTAACAGTTCACGAAAAATCAAGAAAGGCCGAGCCTTTCAACATACATTGGAAGCATGCAATTTCACCTGTGAGATTTGTCTTACATTTACAGGACTGATGATGCGTTGGTAAACGCGAAACTAGTTTCCCCGTCAATACACTATGACTGACTTACTTGCCGCCATCTTTGTGGCCTTTAACTATGAAAAATAGATACGCTTGCAAGTTTTAATCGTCGCAGAAGAATGAAAGCAGATAGCAGGCAGATTCCTCAGAAGCTTGCTGCAAGGCTAAAGTTTGCTTACTGTAGGTGTTCATGTTGTTTCTAATTGGAAGTGCTATTCTGTGGTGGAGTAGGTTCACATTGACATCACCACAAATAAAATATGGCACATAAGTCACTTAGGTAATGTAGAGTTTCACTAATACTTTCAATAAAGGCATTAATATTATTGTACTGAGGTCAGTTATAGGTACTAATATTGCCAATATATACTGGCAAAAGTTTGTGGGTATGATGCATCAACGTCACATTGGCTGATATATATTGGCAGCATGATGTATTGGTCAAGTTCTATCTATAACAGGGATGTCCAAAATTTTTTAAAAAAATAGCTAAATATGAGCGTGTGGAAGGTGCCTGTGGGCCATCAGTCCTTCCAACATTTTTCAACCATAGAACTTAAATGCAAAAATATCCAGGCAATTTTTTTATTGAGTGACAAGCCGAAAGCTCTTTATGATTAGTTTGAAGTAATCAAAGGATAGCTACAATTTCAGACCTTATTTATGTATCGGTTCTGCTTTGCTATGGTAATGTTAGGAATATTACTAGATACTGAAAAAATGAAATCAAATTTGCTGAGTGTCTATAGATCTAACCAGTACCCAGCGTTATGAGAAACTGCCATCAATCCTAAAGTATTTAATAGCTTAAAAACTTTGTCATCTATTGTTTTCAAATGTTTTTTTCGTAATTTGGAGTACTTTCCTTTTTAACTTGATCAACTGAAGATTGAACATATAGAACAACACAGAGTATATTACACTGTGAATGTTTATTATTCAAGGGTTTCATTGCTCAGTATTCACGTTAACGAGATCATTTTGAGCTGCTGAGTCTGTGTGCATATGCTGTGTTATAGTCATTGTATGATGCTGCGCCAAGCCATAAGTACATAAGTTTTGTCTGCTGTGGAAGGAATCAGCCAGTTTCTTGTTGGAGTTCACAGCCATCAGCATTAAACGTTAACAAAGCATTTGTAATTGCTGCAAGATTAGGCCAATCTGTGTCACGCTTGGGAGCTATTGTTAAAACCTTGCACCAATCATTCATCTGGTTGGTAATTGTGCATTATTCTGTACTTAAATTTTGTCCACTCCTCACTTGCGTGGTATTCATCCAATTTATGAAATATGGGCAAAGCCAACATTTCAGAGGTTGGTTTGAAAGAAAATTGTCTAATATGAAGGTTGGATATGAAGGCATGGCCAAAGTTGGAATCATTTCTATGCTTTAGAAAGCAGTCAATCAAATTAGTGATGATCTTATCCATGAAAATCTGCAATCCAATGCTATCTTTATTGCTTCTGAATCTATGTTGCTTACAAGTGCAAGTGCAAAAAGATGTTAACTAATTTTTTGTTGTTCAAGGTCATCCAACTTTTTAGAGTTGCTGATTTTCTCAGAGTCCCATCAGGTTCTAACATCATGCTTATTAATTCATCTCGAACAGCTTTAACTTTTTTCCTCAAAGCAAATGGATGAAGAACATGCCTGAAACAAAAGTATGTAAATGGTAAAAAAGAGCTCATCATATCTGATGAATTGCAGTAATTGCCAACATGTAGTTGTAAACACAAGAGGTAAATAGGTCAATGCAAAATTTTTAACACCTTGGGAGCTAGGATAGTTCTCGTGAACCAAGTTTCTTGCATTACTCACAACTCCATATCTTGCATCTGTTGAGGGTTTGAACAGCTCTCTAGCTCAATCGCCTGGCGAGTTATGTAGTTGCAAAGTGGCGCAAAAATATAGGCTCACATGGAATTTCAAAGTACAACTGGCTCGCCATGTGTTAATAATGTAATCAAGTGATTTAGAACTCAAAATGCTAGACGCAAACTGTATAGCTTTAGTGTAGTGTTACTTTACAAAGTCTAATTGAAACACAAACTGTGTAATGTTTAAAAATCTGAAATAGCTTTCAGTTACCAGAAAATATGCTGAGAAAATCACTGTAAACTCAGCTTTCAAGAAATGTTTGAATTGTGCTGAAGCATGACAAAAACTTAAAAACCTGTCTAAGCAAGAGAAATAAAATGTCTTCGCTAAAAAAAACTGTTTTCTCTTGTGTAGTGCAACAAGGTCCATAGCCAGGTTTTTGAGGTTTGGGGTGGGTAAAAGTTTTAGGGAGGTAAGATTTTTGTTTTTATGATATGTTTAAAACAAACTGTATAAAAAAGTTTCTGGGTAAAAAAATTTGAAGTTTCACTGCACTTGAAATTCCCCGTAGCTATGGGCCTGAGCACAACTCACTATGAGTGTTAGCTGTAGCTGTTCCTGCCCAGGATAGGTCAGCCCACATGTGTTGCAGCTGCATGCATTTGCAGGGTGGCTACAGGAAACCAGACAGCTGTGTGTGCAAGTGCCAGGTGGTGCGCAATAAAAATTCTTTGTGCAGGTAACTGCATGTTAACCCAATGCATGTGAAAGTGACTTGAAGAAATTCAGTGCTGGAGTGAGCTTGTGGTACAAGCATGTAGCCACATTTTACAGTGGTGGCGAGATCACAGATTAGAGTTTCCAACTGTAGGTGATCTTGAGAGAAATACGTTCTGCATAATGGCAACTAGCACTGCTAATGAACAAGTGTTTAGTGTCAACGATCATGGCGTGCGTAGCAGAAGAGTAAATTCAAAGAGTTCTTCAGTGAATGACACTCTTTTCCAAGAGTGTTCTGAGAAGGAAGTGGTGAAGGTTGACTACAGTATAAGGTTTCACAATTTTTTACTTTACATTGTGTTTTAAGAGCTTTTGTTGGCTTTGAAATAAACCACTGAATAAATTTCCACTAGCGATGAAAAACATTGCATGAATTTTTAGCGGGTTTTAGAGACATTGTGACAGGTGCAGGTTTGGGACGGAAACAGCGTGGGGTGGGTTGGGAGGTGTGCAAGGCAGGTTCGAAAAGTCGGGTGGAGAAGACAAAATTTTAACTCGTACAGGGCTCTAGTACATACATCTTTGAAAAGGTGTTAGCCGGCCAGTCATAGCAAGAACTTTGCACAGAGTGGCCAAGGTAATCAGAAAAGCAGTTGCCAGTGTGTTGTTTACATGGCCTTCTGCGACTCAGCTTTTGTGGCAGCCAGGCAATCACAGGAAGACTCTGCCAAACTATGTAGACAACATTTTGATGGGAAAGCCAATGGATATCAATTATTTGCTCTGGGGAAACAAATTCCTAAAAAAATGTGCGAGTGCATGATGTGACCTAATGAAGGCTTTATTAAACTTATTCGTCAAGTCCGCAGCGAACGATCAAGCGACATACAGAGAATGAAACAACATGAGCGTTGTCCACCGAACAGCGACTTCTGAACAAAGCTGGAGGCGCAAAGAACCAACGCAAGCCAAACCATTAACGGCGCGCAACAAAAATGCACTCACGCGCGTGACACTACAAGAAAACAAAATAGCGCCAAATAGGACAGTGTAATAACTGCATTAAATATTCGCTTGGAAACTATTGATTTAAATGTACCATTCAACATACCTCATTCAGAATATCTGCTAACATAGTGAAGCCATATTTTTGCTGGTTCAAAGCAACAAAATTAGTAAGTACAGCTGAAGATTAACCATTCTCATGACTTTATTTCAATTGTATGCATCTTTGATATGCAGTGCTTCTGTATGTGGAGCATAATGAAGCTCAAACAAGAGTGGGCAATGCTGCTTAAGTTGCTGTGCCATCCCATTCTGCATCCAAAGCATAGAACTAGCACCATCGACATAAATAACATAATGTTTATCCTGTGCTGATTGTTGCCAGGTGAATGATTCCGCAACCACAATGATAATTGAAGTGGCATTTGCAGACTGTAGTGGTATTAATTCCCAGTAAAGAGTTCAAAGCTCAATTTTGGGAAAAAATGTTGACAAACATCACTGCAGTCTTTTGCTGTGAAACATCCGTAGTTTTGTCAATTTGCAAAGAAAAATATGGTGCAGAACAAACATCATTTGTGTCAATTTTCACTTGACATGCATTTATTGATTCAAGAAATTTATACGTTGTTTGACTGATGGTCTTTAGCTAGCTTGAGATAATTTGGGTTGCATGTTGTATTTATGTATATATTTGTTAAGTCATGCAACGCTAAAGAAAATTGTATTGGTTGCTCATGCTGGATGCAAAACAGAACATTCATAAGCAAGTCTGAAAAAAACAATGTCTTTCTAAAACAACGCTGTACAGATCTAAATACAAAAAAAACTTTAAACCCTTATTTTTCATTGTGTAAGAAAAGCAGCTGCATTAAATAATGTCAAAATTGTTGCATATGTTTGTCTAAAATACATGTGCTGAATAAGTCATAATCTGCTTACTTTTTCATTGATTCAATTTGCGAACTTTCCAGTGTAGCATTTTTGGCACATCTACAAAACTTTCTACAATAGCGCTTTCAGAACTTTTAAACAAGACTTTCTACTGTAGAACTTTTACTTTACTCCTCAATACTATGAACACACCCACTGTTATTATTGTACTGCATATTTCTCAGAGAAGAAAATCCATGTAAATAGGTTGACCTGAATGAGACTCCACTTCAGCTCTATTTCTTGACTGTTCTTCATGCTCCATTATCAGAGTAAAATTTATAATCTATGTCTAAAACGAAATACAGTACTTGATTGTAAAAATTGCTTGTGGAACACCATTTATCTGCAGCTGTTTTGTGTCGGTGTCCCAAGTGTAAACATGCATATGCATGAGACTTTAAAATGTGTGTGGTTGTTGCTAGCTACCACTTACCTTAAAACAAGAGTGGATTTCAGAAGCTGCTTTCCGAGAAGCAAATTTCTTTACTAGTGCTATAAATTCAGTTGTTTAGTAACAGCTAGCGACAGTCCTACAGAATATGATGATAATGAAAATTAGTTTACAAAAGAAAGTGCCATTGCTTGCCTGTTTTAGATATCTGCAGGTCTGAGTTACATTTGACTTGCAGTCAACAAGAATCGATGTGATCTGCTATGTGGCCTTTTTCAGACATTGCAGCACATGCAAAATGTAATGCAGTAATATTCCGGAGGCAATTACAATGGTAAATTCGGTTGAGAACTTAGGCATGAGGACTGCTGTAGTGTTGCCATGTGAAAAAGAGTTAACTACATCACACCTGAACTGTGAGCAACAGTTGTCTGAGTGCAAGTTTTGCAATAACGAAAGCACTGCACTTGTGAAAAACAGCACAATTTAGGTGCCACAATAGTATTAAAACTTGCTGTAACAGTTCATTAGCCTAACTTTTTGGACATCATGATTTTAGCGTTTTGTTCTTCATTCAGTACATTTTGCTAACAATGAAAACAGTTATTCTTGAAGTACCCAATATAATTTATTTAAGTAATTAGCCCCCACCAAGATAATGCTGTCAAATCAATTGGCAAAAATTTTAATAGGAAATCGATTTCATGTAATCCTACACATCCTCAGAGACTAATTGTTTGAACACAGATACAAAGCCCTAATCATCACAAAGTCATTAAAGCTGAGCCCAGTTGGCTGGTTCCATGAATTTTGTAGCAAACGTAACTTTCATTTGAAAACTTTGGTGCTTATTTGACAACTTCTTGGCATCCAATGTTCAGTAGTTACAGGACACATGATACTATCACTTCAAATAAGTTGCTCAGTGTCAAGCAAAATAACTCTTGCCTCCATTCATTGTTAATCTATTTTGTCTGATGTTTAAGGTAACCAACCATGAGTTTGAGGGTAAGAAATTCTTGGAATATTATTGTAAGGAGTAATGCTGTTAGGAGAAAGGTCACCTGCCAATTCAAAAGGAAACCAATGTCTCATAACTGCTGTTGCAATAGAAAGCCTGAGCAGCAAGCACGCAAAGTGTCACACTGTGGCAGTGAGCAACAATAGAGATCACCCAACGCGATCATTGTATATGAGTTTCATTCTTAGCGCACGTCCCATTTGTGGTGAATTGCACATTCAACACTGTGCCTACTTATTGGTTACAACAACATCCCCTCCTTTTTACAATGAACTGCATTGATTGCAAATTCTTTTTGGATGGTTGCACTTGGTATTGCCTTCACATCATAGTCAAAGCTCCATTTTCAATCGGAAGGCCAAGTGGCAAGCGCGCAAAGTGGCACACTGTGGCAACAAGTAACAATAGAGATCGTCCAACAAGATCAATGCTATATTATTGCTTGTTTGTGCTACATATGCGTGCTATTCTTACTTAGCACACATCCCGTTTGTGGTCAATCCCACATTCAACACCGTGTCTAAGAAGTGTTTGGAACACTGCCAAAGGAATGATGTCTAAGGATGTGGCAAAGTGGAGCTTTAGTGTTCCAAAGTTTATAAGCTTCATAGCTACTCTTATTATGTGCAGTTTCTATGGATTATTTGTTTGTGATTGTCAGAGATGTTTATTAACAAAGAATGTATGTAATGTGTGAAGATGGTCACCTCCTTGACTTATGTTTGAAACTTCTGTGTGCTTCTGACACATGTGCTCGCGATGAGTGTAAAGAAGAAGAAGGGAGGTGATTTTAAATTGGAAGGATCACCTTCGGCCCTTCAAGATAAAAAGTTGGAGAACATAGGTAGTGATCACCTGCATGTCTCCACTCGTTTTGCTAAGCATCTGCCATCTTCAACTTCTGGACTTTCAAAGAGTGCAAGCAAATCTGAAGACAGTCTGGACAGTGGGGTATATGCCAGGTGCTGATTTGTCAAGCTATGTGTTTTGTTCTACTTTGTATTTTTTTAAAATGATTACTCCATTTCCATCTATTTTTAATCATTTTTGAGAAAAATTTTGTTTAAAATTGCTGATCTTGTACTGTGATAGTTAAATGTGGAAGTACGAGTAATTAGTGGTTCACAAGCACGTTCACAGGCTATTGGTTTGTTCTTATTGGTGGAATAGATAATTTCTGCACATGCAAGATTTACTGTCTGGTGCGCATGCATTTGAAGTAGTCATTGATAGACAGAAAAAGCATTGCTTATGATGTGAAAACATGACTTTGGGGGGGTTAAGTAAAGGAATTTTAGCCAACTTTCATGGCCTTCGAATAAAAGTTCCCAAGTGACATGCCATTGAATACACAGAAAATTTGTCACTTTTCAAAACAATTTTTTAAGCATACAATTTAGAAGGTATCTTGTAGCAAACTAATATATTTGGAACTTGTGGTTTTGAAAGTTTTTGTTCAGTTTGTGACATTGGCTCTTGGGTTTTAGAAAATCTCAAATTTGAAGATTTTTGCAAGCATAATGTTCATTTGAAGCAGGGATGTATCAAGTAGTGTGTTAATCACTACCAAACATATGAGTGCTGTTTACAGTATTTGTCATGGTTTTTAAAAAGGTTTTTACTCAAACTATCTTTCAATAGTTCTTTTTCCCACCTGTATGATTTTGTATGCATTTTAGAATAACAAGTCTATATTAAATTACAGCAGCATTGCACATATTTGTTATATCTATAAATTGTATGTGCTACAATGGTTTTGCACTAAACTTGTTAATGAGGCTCTAAACATTGATGATTATATTATTATGAAAAACCACTGTTCCACACTTTTTTTTCGCTGAGACATTTTGGTCATTTTTTTGCTGACACATTTTGGTCATTGAAACATTTCAGTCATTTGTCTCACAGTTGTATCAAAACTCACCGTAACAGTGTTCATTAGCCTATATTTTCAAACGTTCTGACCGAAATGACTTAATTTTTTTCAGTCATTTCAAAAACATTTTGGTCTGTGACTGAAAAAAAACAGGTTCCACATACAGGTTAGTGATGTGGTTTGGCCAGACATGCATAAGAACTTTGTGTCAGCTTGAAGAGTCATGTGTTTACAAAAGAAATGTTAGCTGTTACTATTTAGGATCATTTGATGTTCACTTGTTTTTGTTTTTTTTCACTGAAACATTTCGATCATTTTTTGCTGAGACATTTTGGACACTGAAACAATTTGGTCATTTGTCTCACAGTTGTATTGAAACTTGCCATGACAGTGCCTTTTAGCCTATATTTTCAAACCTTCTGACTGAAATGACTTTCATTTCAAAAATGTTTTGATCTATGACTGAAAAATGACCAAACAGACCCCAGATGTTCACAAATTTTATGCTGTTATTTTTCAGGCAAAAGTCTCATGATTCCATGGATTCTCTAGACAGCACTGAGAGTGGCTTCATTATAGATACCTACAGTGCACCTGTACAAGGTGGGAATAGTTTTTAGTCAAGTTTCTGGACTTCTGTCTATGGGAGTACAGTGTAGACAATCTTCAGAACTGAACTAAATATGGTGTCTAGGGTTACAATCCCATGTGCAATGACGTAATACTAGCCAATTGCATTTTTACATTTAAGGTTTACTCAACAATGGATGTTTGCTGCTTTACAGTAAGCTTTGAAGAAAAAGTGTTTAGTGCCTGGCAAGCATGTTACTGTGTGAAAAAGTGGTTGCAATTGAAATTCTTTGCCTGATAAAATTGCATTTCGGTTCAGAAATCTGTGGCTTATTACATTGACAAAAAGTTGTTAGGATTTCAGATCTAAAATTAATCTAAATAGGCAGTGTGCCACTCAGTGCCAGTGCCAATACTAGCACTATCCCAGATTTCTCCATTTGAGTAGTATGAATGTAAGATGAGGCTCGATTTATTTTTGATAAAGATACCTGATCATGAAGTTAACACAAGAAACTTGTGTTGCGTTTTAGTTGTGTGTCATATTGATAAGTTGGGTTGCTGACAAAGCCAGGCTTCTTTCATTAGTTTTTGTAATCCACATGGTTGCACAATTTATATGCTTGGTGTTGTTGCGATTAGAAAGCCTGAGCGGCATGTGCGCAAAGCTTCAAACTGTGGCAGCAAGCAACAATAGAGTTCATCTGACGAGATCACTCATATTATTGCTTGCTTGCGCCACATATATATGGTATTGTTTTTTGCGCACATTCCGTTTGTGGTGAACCATGCATTCAGCGCAACGCCAGCAGAGAGGTTGCAACAACATCCCCTTTTCACAACAAACCGCACCGATCGCACGTTCTTTTTGTGAAGGTTGCACCTGGCGCGACCTTCATATCCTGGTCACAGCACAATTTTGTTGTGATCGGAAAGCCCAAACAGCATGCGCGTAAAGCGTCGCACTGTGGCAACAAGCAACAATAGAGTTCACCTGACAAGATCACTCTATTATTGCTTATTCGCGCCACATACATATGGTGTTGTTTTTCACACACATTCTGTTTATGGTGAACCATGCATTCAGTGCAACGACAGCGGAAGGTTGCAACAGTATGTACTCGCCTAAGTTTTGTTTAATTAAATTTATGTCTAAAATCCTTATCTACTTTCAGTCCAACACAGAATTTCCCAAACAGGTTCTTCATGATAGCTTCTCAAGCAGAGTGCTAAGCAGATGGGGCAATTGCATGCTTGTAAAATTTATGTGATAGATTTAGCAGAGTATCACAGTTTTTCCATAGGAGCAATAAGTATGCAGACTTCGCCAATACAAAGTTACCCTGCTGTTACAAAAATTTGGCAAAGCTTCATCACCCATGCTTTTCATTGTGAGGTTATCAGCTATTACATAAAAATGTCCATATTGCATACAGTGCCTCAATACCTATTTCATTGTGTATGTCAACACTTTTTTAGCGGGCATGTCGTATGTTTGAAGGCTTTAATCACACTTAACACTTTGATGTCTGGCTGCTTTCAGGGATTTTCGGAAAAAAACGCCTAAATGCATGTCGTTTGCATGGGAATATCTCCGCTCCTGTACAGGTTACGGCCTGGTCAAAGCGTCAAAAGACGCGGCAAATCTTTTAGTCCGCACTGGAAACAAAATTTTTTGATTGGGGGTGCGGGTTTTTTGTGAGTGACGTCATAAGTGGAGGACTTTTATGCCACGTTGGCCCACTTTGCCTGGCCCTGGGCCCCAACCATTAAGGTGGTAGTATTTCGCTGAAGTTTTTACTGGAAACTAGACTACAATCCGAGTCTTCTGATACTTTGGATGTTCTGCTGGGGTTTCAGGTTCAAAAGTTATGATGTAAGTTAGTAAAAATATTGACTAATTAGACAATTAATTAATTTGTTTATTTTAGATCATAACTTTTGAACCAGAAACGCTAGAAAGTTGATCAAAGGCTGAAAAGACTCGGACTCGAGCCTAGTTTCTGATGAAAACTTCAGCGAAACACTTTGACCTAGCGGTTGGACCCTAGGCCAGGTAACATGAGCCAAAATGACCCTAAAACTACTTCACTTATGACGTCAGTCACAAAAAGTCCGCACCTACAACCCCCAAAATTTTTTGCAAGTGCAATCTACGAGACTGGTCAATCCGTTTGAGCTCTTGAACAGCTCTCTAGCGCAATCGGCGGAGGAGCTAGGGCGTTGGTAAGGCAACTGAAAACAGCTGTTTTTTAGGCTGAAATTGAAGTACGAATATATCGTAGACCGGTTCGCAAAGTGTTAACTGTGCTTGCCACTGTTAGTTTTATTGTGACTGAGTTAGCCCAGAAAATAATAAAAAATTCCAGGCAGTGCAGGCAATGGTGACCTAGCTGGATTTTTGAAGTTAGTGTTAGGTATCCCAAATCAAATCTCTGTTTTTTACTGTAAAGTTGATTGGTACTTCATTGTTCTGATTGACATTATGATAACATAGTAAACAAACTTTAGCCTTGCGGCAAGCTTCTGAGGAATCTGCTTGCTTTCTGCTTTCATTCTTCTGCGACGATTAAAACTTGCAAGCGTATCTATTTTTCATAGTTAAAGGCCACAAAGATGGCGGCAAATAAATCAGTCACAGTTTATTGACGGGGAAACTAGTTTCGCATTTTCCAACGCATCAGTCCTGTAAATGTAAGACAAATCTTACGGGCGAAATGTTGGCACTTGAAAACAAGTAAAGAAAAACACACGAACTGTGGCTAGTTACAACGACATTACTAAACATTTTTCAAAGCTAAAAGGCTGACCTCTCCAGAGCCTCATAAACCAGTCACTGCTAAGAAAATCTGTGTTTGGCAGCGGTCTAACAAACGGTCTAACTTTGTGGCCTTTAACTATGATAACATAGTTGCACATTCGTTTTTTTTCCAAGATAGTTTTGGTTATGTATAACAGAAATTTAGGCATTATGCTGTTTTGAATCCCCACAGATGAACTTTTGGATATGCTATGTTTATTGTCATATAAGTTGAAATGAAACATGTAAAATTTCACAACCACTGATACATGCAAAACTCCTGTGTCGATGTTGTTTATATCTTGATATGCTTGCTATCACGTAATGATTTAAGAAACTGTTGAATTCTATTTGAGTGATTGTTGCAAGTTTGGTGTAATCTGCCACTGCTCTGTGGCCTAAGCAAATAACATGTTTTTCGTACAACTCCACTGACCACCAGGCTAAAACCAAGCACTTCTCTGGCTAATGTTGGGTGCATACCGCTCAAGCAAATTCCTAATAGTTCAATTAGATTGTTATCTTGTTTTCCCAGCTCATGTGCAAGTGTATTTTTTAAAGAGGTTTCACAGATTATGCTTAGTGTGGCTCCGAATTTATGAAATGCTTAACTATTCAAGTGAAATGCCATGCTTTAGAGTTCATGGAATTTTGAAAGCTAATTTTTCTTTACCATTTATATTGTGAAAGCATCACCAGTAGTTAGTTGCTATCAAATTGGCAATCAAATTTCATTTTGTGTATATGCACCTCCTCCTAAGAAATTACACATAATGACTTGAATTAAACTTATGAACTTTCATTTATCTTGTGAAAATGAGTAGTGTTTGTTTATTTAAAAAAAATGGCAACATGGTTGTGACTGATGTTTTTGCACTTCTAGCTTTAGCTAGAGTTAGCTGGCACTACTGATTGTTACCATCACATAACTTAGTGTCGGTGTGTGAGGTAATACAGTAGTCACTGCTTATTAAGCCCACCTCAGGACTAGACGATTTTGGGCTTATTAACACTTTGAGAGCCGGGGTACGATATATTCGTACTTTGATTTCAGCCTAAAACCAGCAATTTCAGTTGCCTTACCAACGCCCTAGCTCCTCCGCCGATTGCGCTAGAGAGCTGTTTAATGG
>Ga0210059_1007820_pt1 | contig 16948 bp, 11 predicted proteins | sample Ectturendosymbi2_FD_188042 | JGI IMG/M metagenome (GOLD analysis project Ga0210059, IMG submission 188042) | Ecteinascidia turbinata endosymbiont from Florida, USA - Sample 2 (SPAdes) (version 2) | ecosystem: Host-associated > Tunicates > Ascidians > Unclassified | place: Key West, Florida...
TGTGTCTTGCTTGAAACTGCTTTGTGATTTTCGATTTATGTTTTGACTATAACTTACGAACCAAGAGGAGCTGCGAAAGAATCTGAAACATTAGAAAGCTTTATTTGTACCACATGAAATGATAGAATTTTTTATTTATTTGTGCTCTTGTGTTGCATGATTGCGTCTATGATGTGGACAACTGGTCTCTAATAAAAACTATTATTTTTATTAATATTGATTCTGGTGCATCACTGTAACGTGTTACAGCGCGGCAACCACAGCTCCCTCGTTGGTAAGACCTGTTCGAAAAAGGATTGATAAACCATTTGCAAACGCCTTTGTTGAAAATCTGATACTGTACTGAGTACAACAGTCTTTTCACTACGATTTGCTCACAGTAAGCCCCAACATTTATGACTTTGCTTGCCTTGAGCGTGAGCGCAGAATGTAATGAATTAGAATGCTCCAATAAAAATAATGAAATGTGATATGCCAAAAAAAGGAATTGTGGCACGACACATAAAAGAGAATTTGCACATGTTTCAAGGTGCGATATTTGTTGAAACTGGTATTATGCACAGTGAAAACTCGCATGCATCACAGCCCAGTGTCTTTGCGTTTGGAACATTTCCAGCACAATTCACACCTTCGATTAAACGCTTTCTTGGGCTGTTGCTGGAATATCGCCATTTTCACCACAGATGCATTTCATTTTCAGACCGAGAAATAATCTCTATTTTATCTGAAATTTCCAAAAAGAATTAAAACATTAGCAGAACAAAACTAACTACACGCCGACAATGTTGCCTTTCAATGTGAAACGAGTTTATCCGAGGGTGGAATTGTGGTGAACACTCTGTGTTGTGGCAAACTGCTCCTCCGCTTATCTCTTTATACTCGAAGTTGTGCGAACCCGATTGACCACGGAAAAGGCTCTGCAAGTGCCTCAGACTAGTCGCCAATCGTCTGCGTGATCAATTCGGTAGCAGATAAATGCTGCTGGCAGCTCTTTTAAACTGTATTTTGTGCCGTGGGGTCACGACCTTACGCACGCCCACCACAATGCATCGCGACGAGCATTCCCTCCCATACACACGCACAGGGTTAAACTCTGGTGTTTGACCAGACCATCTTTTTGGATGTTTAGTGAGGTTGGGATGATGAAGCCACCTTCCAATGTTTTTCGACTGATTACATATTTGATCTCGAGCAAAAGAAGAGTCAAGATCATTTGAAAAATTTATTGGAATTTCAATTACCTTTTTTAACATTCGTCATAATCTAGCAGTGACAGCGTGACTCTAATCGAGTCACGATTTTTGGTGACTCGATTCGACTCGAGTCACAATGAGAAACGACTGTGTAAAGCAGGGTGGGGTACCCATTTACTATCACGGGTCACATGAATTGTGCATTACCGCTGTCGGACCGCAAAATCAATCAATTTATCCTAAAATTCTACCTTCATCAAACTATGAGCAAGAGTTACGTCTCTTGATTGACTATGTAAGTACCTGCTTATCATGGAATTTCGTTTTGCCGCGATAATATACTCAAACTTGGGTAACAAAAATTCTGATGCTGGCTAAATTAAATATTTACGCAGGCCGCAGGTTCCCCACCCCTTGTGTAAAGACTCTAGTCGAGTCACGTTTTTTTACCGGATGACTCGACCCAAGTGACAATTAATGACTCCAAACTCGAGTCAGAGTCATTTTTACAAAATCTTCAAACATCTGATTCACATTCCCAATTTGTTTGCTCGCAAAAAATGAGTTTTTATTCTTCAGTGATGAGTAGTATTGGCGCAATTTCTCTGTTTTTACTGCGTCTCTTAGTGGTGTTATCTACATATTTGGATCAAGTGTTCCACCTAACACGGAAGTGGAACTGAGACTTTGCTCTGCACTGAGGAATCAGTAGAGCACAATTAATTAGACACATTATCGTGGTTGAATGTAGTATTTGCATGTTGTGATCATGGAGTTGGCCTCGTATTTTTAGGTTGTTTTTTTTAGAAATGATCGGATTTATGTTTTTCAAATCCAATTCCAATCAAAAAATATTTTTTCTCAATCCAGTCTAAATCCGAAAACCAAATCTTGTTTGAATCCAAATTCTTATCACTCTTACTAGACCAGGTCTATAATATTCCAACTCAAAGATTCAAAAATAAATAAATCGTCTGGAAACTAATCCAAGTTACTTTATGCTCTACGTTTGGCTCACAACATCATAACAATTGACACTGCAAAGACTTCAAAGCAATTACTGTTAGCAGCAATGCAGTGAGAAGTTCTGTTAATCTCAGCAGTAGCGTGTACGATATCAAACCAGGATATTAGCAGGTATACAACATAAAAGATTCATTATAACTGGGCTACACAAACACAGTATGTACAACAATGATGAGTCAAGAAAAGGGACTTGAATAATAAAATACGGATTAAACCTGTAACATGATACATAAAAGCGCAGACTTGTTTTGACGGTTGTAGTCAGGGCTCAACATTTAAACAAACACAATTTAAAATCGCAACGGATTTGAGAAACTCCACTGAACCAAAAATTTCAATACATTCTGCAGTCCCGCAACTGAACCGAAATTTGCAAAGAAGTTCAAAACAATATAATCAAATCCAATCCAAATCTGGTTAAACAGAAATCATAAAATCCAAATCACTGAAAATACTAAAATGAGGCCAGATTTAAATCAAAGTGCATGTTCATCTTTCTATGGTCATTTTTGGGCATGTGAAGGACAAGGAAGTATATTTCGTGTAATAAGGTTGGACTAGAGTTGTGGAAATCACTGAGAGTGAAAGAGAGAAGTAAAACGGAAGCTAGTTTCACCAAATAACCTAGTAACAATAGTGCTGAAACAACATTAGGCGCCATTTTGTAACTCGTTGCGCACCACTTTGTAATTCGTTGGGTGCCATTTTACAGCAAGAAAAGTACGAAAATTGGAAAATTTCAATTGACCCTACCGTGAATTGAGTTTGTAAATCAATGAATCAATGAGGCGAATTGACTTGACAATTCTTGTGACTCGACTGTGACTCGACTAAGTCATAACTCGATTCAAAAAATTTTAGATGACTCTGACTCGCCTCTGACTAGAAAGGCTTGTGACTCTGAGTCGTCTCTGACTCGTAGAATATGACTCGGGCACATCACTGACTAGATGAATTGGATAATTTATTACAATTTCATTGTACCAATCACAGGTGTTTTGTTGTTTAACCAGAACGTGCAGTTTAGTGTGATGAGCAACTAAGTTGAGATGAGTTTAGACGCAAACCGTAGCTGGCTTTATTCAAGGAAAGGTCGAGACACTAGAAAACCAAAGAAATACTCTTGACCAGGTTGTCTCGCACAGTATTTCTCGACAAATAATACTAAGCGTTTTATCGAGGTTTTGTTTCTTGCAGACATGGGGTAATCGTAATCGTCAATCGTAATCTATTACAATCGATTGCAGTTTTTTGAGTAATCGTAATCGTAATCGATTGAACTGACCAAAAATGAAATGTAATCCTAATCGTACTCGATTACCTTGCTAATTTAATCGTAATTGACGATTACTTTCGCGATTAAACTTGGAAATCTTCACCCTATATCACTATGCGCTGAAACACGGTTGTGGTGGCTGAGTTTCCTCCTTTATCATCGCTTGTTATGGTCATGTTTCACATGTTTCAGGGGAGGCTATTTACCCGTCTATGTGGTTTAAATCCAGACAGTTCAGGGGTAAGCACAGTGTTTCTGGCTAATTCTCGCTTTGTTCCAGTTAGCCTTCCTGTTGGCCCGCCAGAAGTAACGTAATGAGTCTGGTGAGACGTAGCAACAAAAATAGGAGCTCTTCATAAAAACGGGTTTACACTTCGGCAACAGAATAGCGGGACTTTGCGAGGAGAGTTGTTCGTTTCATTTATATATATTCAGAGTGAACTTGTGAATGTAAGTGCTGTAGTAGGCTATGTATATAATCAATACATTCTTTATATACAGTAAATTAACTTTCATTCAGAGGAATAAGATACTTTAATCAAAGTCGAAAGTACCTTGCCACAACACTGATAACTAGCATGTCAACCGTGATCCACCAGATACTGGTAAAAAAAACTCAACGAAACCTGTGAGGTTTTGTTAACCATCGATTATTGGTCCAATAGACAAACGTCCAGCTATTTTGGCATCACTGTTCGTTTCATTTCAAATTAAAAGTTGCACAATGCTATGTTGGCTTGCAAACGATCGTAATCCGCAGTTGGAAGAAAAAGTCAGCAATTTTGAAATAACTAAATAACTAGCAAACGAATTTTCAGCATTGCTGGACAAATGTTCAAGCCTTATAGAAGTCGTTTGCCTGCTTAAATATTGGAAGTGTTGATTTTATCAACTGTAACAAAGATTTGAACATTTATTATTTTTTTAATCAATATTTTAAAGCGTTTGTTGCAGTGGAGTAACTGACGGGAGGGAAGAGGAGGATTTGACTCCACTGGCCAGCTAAATTTAAAAAACACCCTGAACTTAGAGTTGCTTATATTTCGGTTTTAGTACCCTGTTAATAGTTTTTTTGTATTGTGTAGTCGTTGTGCGTTTTTTTCGAGTGTTTTCCGTTGATTTGGGGTTTTTGTATAGCCATCCATACAAAAATTCACCATCATTTCTCAAGTTTTTTTCGGAGTGTTGACCAGTTGGTCCCTTATAGAGGCCAGTGGGCCTTTTTCAGCTAAGTTTCTCCTCAAGCTCAAACTTTTAGTTACGCCACTTGTTTGTTGACTGCACGAACATCTTAGTAAACAATCAGTGTTTTTTTCTTTTTTCCGGTGCTTGATCCTTACAGATTAGTAATTTCGTTTATTGCATTGATTCATATGGTATGTTGTCTGAAAATATACCTGCATAAAACTGTGCAAATGGGTTTTGTTTTCTTTTTGAGGAAGTTTCAAGACAAGTGTAATCGCGATTATAATCGTGATTACTTACAATGTAATTGTAATCAATTACATTGTGATTTTGTTTATTCATAATCGTAATCGAGCATATCAAGTAATCGTAATCGATTACATTTGTGCTGTAATCGCCCCATGTCTGATTTCTTGCAACATCAGGTACTGGGCCGTTTTCCAGGATTTTTCTACAGCGAATTCTTCCAGGTTTTGGAGATACTTGGTTGTTCGTTTGAATTTTGAGCTTGGATTTCTTACAAGTAAATTCTTTATATCATAGGCCAAAATAAATGCATTGCTGGACCAACAAAAGAAAATCCTGGAAATGTGGCAGAGATTGATGTACAGCAGGCTGGATCATCCACCCTCGCTATTGATTCATTAACACCACATGGTAAAGTATTCGCATGATCTGAATGCTTAGTTGCTTTTTCGTGTTGTAATTTTAGTCACCCGGTTCTGAGCAGCACTATTGTAGAGACTTAGTTTCAGGATGGGTAGTTTTGCAAAAGGCTGTCTTAAACCATTAGTAAACACGATTTCCACAAATTTTTGAGAAGTATTGACCTAGTGATACATTGTCCTATACATAAAAACTAATGACTTGACTAGGAATTAGAAATAGCTTATACATTTAGCCTTTTTTCTTGTATGTCACGACAAGGGTGACCAACAAATTCAAAAGATTTTTATACCCACAATGCAGCAAAGTTTTCCTCCAAGTGCGAAACATTTGCTTTACAAGTAGCCTAAGCATGAGTGGCGGAACTATTTTCAAAGTGGGGGAACAAGTGCACATAAAAAAAACTAGAACATTTTTGTGATTTGAATTGGCAACTGAGACGCCACAAGCACTGAAATATGACGTCACAGACTTTTATCAGCATGTTTAAGTAATTTTATTCTAAATTTGATAAGCCCTTTACGACCCGTATCTACACAACGCCCTATCTATCATACACTACACTGTCTTGAGCACATATATGTAACTAGTTGTTCTTAGTCTTACACAAAAACAGTGTACTTTAACAATGGACCCAATGCGAATTGTGTTACTTAAACTTATTTAGGCAAAATTCGAAATTATATGTTTTTGTACATATTATATATATGTTTTTGTACATGTTATACGCAAGTCACGGGCCGCATGAATTGTGCAATGTCGCTGACGGGCCACAAAAATTCCTTTCATTTTTTATTTCTACCTTTATTGTAAAAAGTCAAAGTGCGAAAGATGCTTCTCTTGACTGAATGTCTACGTGTCAGTTTGTCATGGAGTTTCACTTTGACGTGATGTCGTGTTCTAAATTGGGTAACAAAAATTTTGATGCGACCTATATCAAATGTTCACGGTGGCCGCAGATTCCCTACCCCTGGTCTATGCCCTACATGTGTATACTTACCAAAGGCTCGGAGATTTACCCTGCGTGAACTTATTTTACGCGCATGTTTTCAAAAAAGACAGAACACCTTACGCAGAAAATAGCGATGGTAGCACCACAATAAGCCCAATTATTTTAAATCAACATCCCAATTATTATGTCATGAAGGAAAAGATAAGAAAAAACACGAACTGGTCAACCCTGCTACAAATACTTCATCAGCACGAAAAATATTTGCAGCGTGAGAGATGTTGTTGTGTAGTATCTACTTTTTATAAATACTGTACACTGTGCATATTTATGAACTTAACCCGGGCATGTGTTGTAGGACCCGAAGTAGTTAAAATATGTCAAAGCTGTTTGTCTGTTCTAGAGTTTGTTTGTGGTGTTGTTTTGAAGTAGCAACATTTAAAAAACGTCAGGCAATATGTCCTTTCGAAAAGGTCGACGTGGACGTTATGCGGATTGTGTGTTGCTTACTAGAAAGCTTTCAATCTTCCGTTTAAATGTAAGTGTTACGTTGTTTTGAAGCAGAATTGCGAGCTTCTAATCTGGCAACTAAATTTCCATTGTGTTTAAGGTGACCGAAAGAGACAATCAAAGCCGAAAATAATGATAAGCTATGCGTGGACGCAAGATGGCGAGGACATCACTCATATACCCAGAAACGTGAGTTGCTTCTTAACCAATTGTTTGCATTTCTTCATCATCATGCTTTACTCGCCCTGTAACAGTAAAAGTGAAATCTGTCTTGGAGAGAAAAATGATATATCTGAATAAAAATCGTTTATCGCCATAAGTGTTTTGTAAGTGAGCGGTGAAGCTGTTCCTCGCATTGTGACGTGTCAATGAATATTGACAGTTTATTTTCAGCAACAACGTTGTTCATTTAAGGATCGCTGCAGAAAAACACGCAAATGTTGATACAGAAGCCCGATCTCTCAATTGGCCGTGAGCCTGACTCCGTCAGTCAATGTTTTTCACGTGTTTTCCACCCAGTATTCAAAACGAAACTGAAAAGCGGCCATTTTACGCGCAGTTCTTCAGTAACGCCGTATTCGCTGATACGAGAAATTTGACTCACAGCAACATACTGCTTCTAAAGAACTGAACCATATTTTATATGAAGTAGAATATTAATAGCATATTTTTAAACCGTGGTCCAAACGAGCTGTTTTCGAAGGTTCAGCCGGACCTTGCTATTGATATACGTAGCACACATCACGTTTTGTTGCGTGCTCAGATTATCATGCTACGAATATGTGCTTAATTAAGCAATGAAAAAGCAGATGAGCATGAATTACCGTTTATTTTTCTAATTTGTTTGTTTTCACAATACCACCGCGACTCACCAGTTGAGAATCGTTGGTGCAAGCAGTGTTCACCAGAAGCAAAGCACAGTTGTTTGTTGCAGATTGCTTCAGATTTAGAAAACGAAGGTTATTATGTTTGGATTGACAAAAAGAAAATGCACGGCGACATGGACCGATGCATGAAAAAAGCCGTGCAGGAATGCAACGTCTTCATAGCTTGCTTATCTCCAGCGTATGACAAAAGTGACGACTGTATGAATGAAATATCCATGGCCCAAAATTTTGGGAAGAAAATTATACCGGCAAAAGTGGTCGATTTCGATTTGAAAACAACTGATAATCTTTGTAAGTGATGCCTGCTGGTTTAAGATTTTGTATATTGCATGTCTTGTCAATGAATTTACAAGGCTTAACAGATAACTAGATGACTGTCAAATTTGTATGTTACAATCGGTAGGTTTAATATTGAATATCACAGTACGCAACATATTTTTGAAAACATTTCAATTAGGAGAAACAATGGCAAACGACTGAGGTCAAAAAGCAAGGTTTTGTTTGAGTCGTGGTTGCCATCCAATATTTTCATGATCAAAGTGGTAAGCCAACGAATGCTACTGGCGAGCTTACATTTTGCTAATTTATAACTGAACTCGCGTAAATGTCCAAGTCCTTGCTATGTCTGATCAGCGATTAGCTCTGCAACTAAAAATGTAAATCTGACGTGCACTGTAATTGGAAAAGCTGTCAATGTACCGCCAGCGATACGGTACATTGCCATCTACTGTAGTGTGTAACTGCGCATTCATCTAAATCAGCTATGTCCAAACCGCGGGCCGGATGCGGCCCATTCGAAGGTTATGTGCGGCCCAGTTTAGATTTCCCTTATAGTAAAATATCCTATACACTGACAACATGTCCTTATTTTATTAATCTTGAATCTGACATTTTTGATGCTGCTGACTTTCAGTGCCACTTCACTACGTCTGTTACCATTTCAGTTAGGATTCGTACGCGCTCAGTACATTAGCTTAAGCTAAATTTAGTTTGCTAAGATTAAGGTAAGCCGTTCAATGTGCGGTCCTCATTAATATGTCATTCAATGTGCGGCCCTGGGTAAGACAGTGACATGATTTTTGTCATTTGGGTTGAACATAGTTGATCTATATGAATTCAGAAGGCAACGAGGAACAGCACACAGAAAGCAAATGCAAAGCAACGTTAGGTGTACAGTCCCTATCTGATGAGTAACATCGCAATGCAACAAAGCAACAATTTGCGCGAAAGATTTAGGTTGAATCTGTAATGCAGTGCAAAAACTAATTAAACAAGAATGGTTGTCGTATTGCACAGATTAGCAAAACTAATCTGAAGCCCTTCATTCACAGAGTGAGTTAAGCGAGACATTTTTTCCATACTTTAGCTACTGAACATTCGTAATATGTAGCTTAAGAAACAAATTATAAAAATTACTTTCACCTGTTGTTTGCCTGGCGTGATGTATAAATATATTGCGTACTTGTCCTTTAGAAGTCTGGTTCGACCTCGTGTCCCTGTACGATCCTGCCATGGTCAGTTGCAAGGCCAAGTTCATCCCATATCGATTTAAATTAAATTCATGCGCAGTTGTGGGTTGTCGAGTTTTTGAACAAGCTAACTTTTCGGTGCAGTGTACTGTAGTCTCTGCTTCGCCAACTCAAGCCACACATGAACAAGCATGTACACCAGAACAGTTTGCATGGCAGAATCCTTCGGGAGTTGTTTAGTTGGTGTCTGAAATTGATAAATTTCACGTTTCTTCTCTGCATTTCATCCGCTCTGTACTGGTTCGATCCAGTCTATATGAATTTCAACAAATCGTGCTTCGTTGTTCCTTGCTTCACTGTGAGGGCATGGCTATAGCGCATTTGTTGAGGGGTTCATACATGGAGTGTCTCTAACGTAATCTTTATCTTGTCTGAACATTCATGAGCTTGGCTTTCACAAAATGAAGCCGCAGTTCTCAAGCTGAGATAGCCTCTCATCTCTTGACAAAGCTAGGGTAGTGAAAAACATTACTTCTTGTTAATCACGCAACATCAATCCCATACTTTGTTTATTTATCCAGTGAAAAAACGTCACTGATAAAAAGCCTATTCGAGATTGTGTTGAACTAATCGTGAAATGCTCATGCAATTAAACTTCAGCACTTAGCTACAGCATTCGGTTTCTCGCTGATTAATCCTTATAGTTGTTTCACTTTGATGTGCATGGGTTTACTGACAGATCCATACATTGCACGGAGGAAATACACTACATTTTTCAAAGAAGACTTCCCCAAGAATTTCAGTGAACTTCTAGAAGAGATCGCGGAAGTTTGGTCTGAAGCAAACTTGACTTGAAAGCAAGACACAAAGTTTCAATATACTCGTTTTGAAGCATCACGAGTGGTCAGCTATCGTTCATCTCCGCATGCTCTGCGCTCTGCGCCACGCACCAACTTAGTATCGATGCCAGCATCACCGCGTGTGAAAATCTTTTGCACTCACCCTTAACTTTAAGGACGAGGGTGACGTTGATGGGTGGGTGCAGATGCATTTTTTCTTTGTCATGACCCGACTGGGAATCTAACCCAGCCTACCAGCTTTATAGGGGGATGCTCATCCCACTGTGCTAGTTAGCCTCTTGCATTTAAGAAAGGCGTTTCCTACATCGTTTTCAATCGTGCAGTTACATTCATTACCGCAGCATGATTTCCAGAACATATTATAATTTAACATAATAAGCTGTTCTTCACAGTTAAAGGTATGCAACGCTGTTGAAACGTCAAGCATAACTTCGACACACGTCACAGAAAGTTGTCGATGTACCTGGTTGTATGCGCATGACGAAGCAAATTTGTTTTTTACGCTGTGACGCGACGAAACAGCAAAGTTACCCAAACATTAATTTCGATGCTCCGCTATCAATTCCGTCTTTATTGTATCTATGACTTGCATAAACAGGCGCCAAGTGATGTCTTCCTCCTCGTTGCCTATTCCAAGTAGCTCATATTCCAAAAAGTTCACCAACACCACGAAATTTGCCTTCACCGCTTCGTCCGGTTCACTAAAATTCCAAGCGAAGAAACTGGCTGAGTTGATTCTTTGAGATTTTTCGGGAATGGCTTGTTGCAACCTCTCGCTCAGCGTGGCGTTGAATACGCGATTCATTACGAACAGGATGTGCGCTAAGAAAAGCACCCATATGCAAGTGGCGCGAACATGCAACAATAGAGTGATCGCGGCGCATGATCTCTATTGTTGCTGGCTGCCACAGTGTGAAGTTTTGCGCACTTGCCGCTCGGGCTTTCCGGTTAGATCAGGCCTGAATATTGTCTTTCAACAAATAAAATTTTGTGTCTGTGCCGATTATGCAACTAGAGTTGTGAACCTCTTGCAATTTTACGATAAAATCGTGTCTACAAGTCGCGCTTTCACCATCTTGTTTTTGCAGTTTTTGCTCACGTTTTTTCTTGATTTATAACCGCCTTCTTGATTTATAACCGCCATTGTTAGGCAATTGTTTGATAACAAAATAAAATCCAATTACGCGCTGCGCACATTGCAGTGGTCACAGCATGCGCATTTTACAGGTTTAGTCATTTTTTCCTTTCCACTCTATATGAATTTATTTACTTTTATTTGATAAAGTTGCTTACTGCACATGGATTGCTTTGTTTTTACTTCAAATAGTCATTGCTTTTCTTCTAACTCTGGATTTCATCACATGTCCAAAAATTTTGTTTGTTTGGTGATACCTATTTCGCCAGCAGTTGCAAGTTTTTGATTTGTGCTTGAGCAAGATGGAGGATGGGGTCTTCGGCCCCGCTGATAGCTCCAGAAATAATCACCTCGAAAATTAAGTTTTTATTGCTGATCATAATTTTTCCATCACAATCAGTGACATTTCAAGTATTGAAGTTATCAAACTTTGCCGAACCTTTCGTGGAATTAAAATATTTAACCTTTTGAATCAACTAAATCACAAACAAATTTTCATTTCTTTTGTCTGCCGACGTTTCGCCCACTATATTATGTAGGCTCTCTCACTGCAATGCTTTTAACCAAATTACATGCAATTTGCTCATAACAAAAAGCAAAGCAATGAGTGATGTGACGAAAAACGACAAGAAGGTTCAAAGTCAACATGTAAAAGAAATGTTGAAACGAATGATTCAAACTTATGGGAAGTCACAGGTGGCAGATGAAGATGCAGTGCATACATTTGTGCATTGGTGGTTGATACATTCTTAACGGCAGAACCGTCGCCAGAAAGTTTTCAATAGGGGGGCTTTGCATATCTGCCGGGAGGTTTTGGGTTTGTGCGGGGGGTGTTGACACTCAAAAAATTAACCAAAACTCAACTGATTTATAGTGTTTCTTGTTTCAGTTTGGGGAGGCTTGGAGCTTCTTTTTCAGAAAGTTTGTACAGTACTTGTGATTCAATGCGACGTACTTGTTTGCGAACAATTGACATGATAGCCTTCTAACAATGCATCACGGCAATTGGTCGCGTGTTCCAGTCGCACTGCTGAACGCTACGTTGTTGTTCGCGTTGTAGAGACGGCGGCCTGGAACCAAATTTAAGCGGTTGTAGGCCAAGGATGAGGAGATGATGGTGGAGGCTCAAAAGGAATCTAGTCCTAGAAGTTCATATGTTCCTCTGCCAAAAGTTATTGTGTCGAAAGAGGCAATTGTGAACATGAAAAACCATGGCGAGCAATGCTTTAAAATAAATAGTGTATTGCAAGAGCTTTGAATGGGGTTCACCAAAACTCTGAAAGAGTAACAAAATTGTTTCGAAAGCAGTCAGAAGTTCTTAACTTTAAAAAAATCAAATTACCAGTTTCTTTGGAATGATATCGAGAAATTCGAAAAAAAAATCCAGAATTTGCTGTAAAGTTTATGGGGTTGAAACCAAGAAGTCTCTCCGCTGAAAATTCCCATGTTTTAAAAAGAGCCTAGAGTAAATCTTTTGCTTCTCGAGAACAAGCATCATTGCCTGATCATGAACATGGATCGATTATTAAATTCACAAACGTCAAGGAGTCACGTCAAAAAATTCTTCTGTTTTCACTGCCTCAGTCATTTCTCAAAGGAAAAAATGCAGATAAAACATCTTGAGTATTGTGGAAAGAAAAAGACGGCAAATATCATACTGCTTGAAAAACGCACAACACTGGAGTTTAAAAATCACAAGAATTCGTTGAAAGTAGAGTACCAATCGTTGTCTATGGTGATTTTGAATGTTTAACACAAAAAATCAGCACGTGCCAACCGAGTACTTAAAAAAAATTTCATGAAGCAATATTAGAAGCATGAACCAAGCGGTTTCTGTTATTACATTGTGTGTTTCACCCAGATGTATACACGAAAATATCAGACGATGAAATCATTGCACACATTTTTCAGAAACAACTTGAAATTTGAGAAACACATTGAAAAGGTTTGGTCGTCTGAAGTAAAACCAAGGACGTAAGCAAGGGGGGGGGGTTGTAACAACACTTTTGACCGTGATATTTTACAATAATTTTATTACCTGCGTAAAGGAGAATCTTTGCTTTCGCATACTTTTGTTTGCTAATTTCTCGACTAGATGCAAATACCACACAAAGGATTTGCACGCAAATTTCAAGAAATATTGTAAATGGGCCAAAAAGAAATAATGAGGTTTTGGTGGGAATCTGGTTTATTGTCTGTATCCAGGAACCAACTCACCACTTTTGCAGACCTTTCCTCAACTGCGCATGTTTAGGATTATGTTTCGCGATAGTTTACTTTATCCGAAAGAATTGCCTTTATTTTGTCTGTTATGGCTGATCAGCGCAAGCGCTAAACGCATTGGCTGCATTACCAATTTCTGTAGCATGGTAGAACTGTTGCACGAGCACAAAAACAGCAGTTAACATATAAGCATTCTCAGCAGGGAAAAAGGAAAACTAAAAGTTTGCTGGACTTGAAAACACAGCAAGAAAACGAAAGTTTTCTTGCGTACTTTATGCGCATTATCATTTCTTCTGTAGTTTAGCAAGATTCCATCTTGCAAACCTGGGTGTGCGCAAGCCAGTCCAGCTGCACACTTTCTATGCTTGACTGCTCGTATTCCACGAAATATTAGCGCAGCCTGATTTTGCAGTTGGAAATTGCTCTGACTTAGTGATGAGCATGTTTTAACTTTTACTACTCCCCTGTTTTAACGTGCAGTCTGATGTTCAGGGATGTAGTGCTGATAAAAAAGGTGTGGGAAGGCACCAAAAAAAATAGCCATTTGAAAATAGCCTCAAATTCATTTCAAAGCAAAACATTAAAACCGTGTAGAAACGCCGTTCCCGTCCCACTACGCCCCTTCTGATATTTTTGCTGTTATAGACTGCTGTGTCGTAGCGTTGAGTGTATTTTCCTCCGATATCCCAACTTGGAGCGCTGGTAGTTTATATTCAGTGCAATGACACATAAATTAAGGGGAGTGCGTGTAGAAGAAAGTACACTACATCATGTCTCAACAACCTTCGCCAAAACGTTGGTTTGGGAACATGAATATGACGTCAAATTGTGACGTCACAAACAGCACACACTAAATACAAATGACCACCACATGCCACTGAATGAGGACCTCCGCCACGAAAATTTTCTGCGCATGCCACTGAGTGAAACCAATGATTGTGACGAAGGAAGACAAACTTGACTTTGAAATCTCAACAAGATCCTGGATTTGTGAAAAGGATTTTGAAGAAGATGACGAAAAGGTCAGAGACCATGTCCATCTCACTGGGAAATACGCACAGTAATTCGTACCATACAGCGTTTCTTTGCGCTAAGATAGGTTTGTATTTCATGACCATTGTAAATTGGCTTCGCGTTTCAGTGTTTTGCTAGCACAGTCGTGTGACGTCCTGTGACATTTCGTTGTCGTTGTGTAATACAAAAGCTTCAAACAACGTTTCCGGCTGGATTCAAGCAGATCTTGTTTGCCCTTTTGTTTTCACGATGGCCTGCGTTTGTTTGAATCGCGATTTATGAACACTGTTAGGGGTTGGATTAATAATTGATAGCCGGATCAGCTCTATCATACCTAGAAGCAGACGGAATGGTGCTCAAGAAGTCAAAAAGTTGCTAAACGTCTCCGTAGATTGTACATAAGATATTCAAAAAAGGTGAATTTCACAGATGAAATTCTGTTTGATCGAGTGGGCTGTATATAGGCTAAAGGTCAATGGCAAACGCACCAAAAAAGAAAATGCTCACTATCGTAAGTCCTCTGCATTGCCGGTTTGCTTTCCTTTTACAGCGATTTTACGCCAGTTGTCTTGAATTACAGTATACGCACTGCTATTTGATAAGCTATGTTTTTTGGAATACAGTAGAAAAACGAATCAAATCAATCAGTTTCTGGCAAAAAAAGTTAGTTCAAATGGGGATATGATGAAGAAGTAAGCTTTGGGCTAATTTCTACAAAATCAAACAGAGGTAAAATTTAGTCTTTGAAATTCCGTTTTATATGTCGAAAAATTGGATCATTTTTTTATATGATAGAATTCGCTGATTCAACGTTGTCGCTTTTAAGAACAGTCTTACAAAACGTCATGAAAGAACAGCTTGTGTCAATCGCCTCCAGTTAAACAAGCAGCTAAGGAGGGCCATGTTTATGATTCAGTTCGTTTGATGCTTAGCAACGAAGAAAACTTGCTTTTTTCGTAAAACCTAAATCAGCATTAGGAAATTTTTCTGAACCAATGCTATGAAACTAATTTTGAAATAGTGTAATTCAAATACTAGCAAAAGTGTTTCATTTGATACACCTACATACTCAGCAGCGAGGATCATATATGATATCATATATTCTATTTCTTTTAACAGTTGTGAGAACCTGCATTCAAGAGTATTAGGTGTGCTGTTTACTGTCAAAAGAAAGTATTTCAAAAACGCTTATCCTCGTATGCCGAGTTCAAAACTACCCAGCATGATGTTCGTTTAGATTTCTGAGATAAATGATGTCATTACTTCAGACTACCCTTCAATTTCAGTTTATGACTTTTCAACGAAATTCTGACGCATATAGCCTATTCCTTGTTTTTTCAGTTACTTAGATAAACTGCTTGTTCATTTTTTGTCCAGTCGCAATTTTGACTGATTTTTGGTAAAGTTCAGTCATAGATTTATACTTTTGGCATCCCTAGCGTGATTTGCTGCAAATATGTCATTTGGCTCAAATATACGAAGGCATTGGGCTGAAACGTGTTTAGCAGCGAGCCAAGAGTTGCACTAGACTAGCAATGTGATATGAAAAATGTACAGCGCCTGATTTAGGGGAGGGCACCAGCACCCCCCAAAGTGCCCCCCTGCCATGTTCATATTTTTAGCCATATGTGCGGCATGTGCGTGCCACTTAGACATTTTAATTTGCGAGGAAAGTTTGTTTGTAGATGCTATTATTATCGGTCGGCCAGAGGGCTGTTAGAAAACAACTATTACACTTATTGGTTTCCTGAAAGCCGGTCAGGTGTCTGAATCTAGTGAATGCAAGGCCAAGCCACGTAGAACGCATTAGCTTATGTCTATACTCGTTACTGGTAAATTTAGCACGAAATAGGTTAAGAACCGGCGTCGGCCGTTTCGGTACACGCTTGTACCACAGGTTCTTGTTAGATACACCTAAATGCATATGTGGCGCTGAGGAGCAGTCGGCCAATCATATAATCTTCGACTGCGACATCATCTGCCCTCCAACTGCCCGGAAGACCTGCGGTCCACTAACATCAACAGCACTAAATACCTTGTGGACAGTGGCATGGCAAGGGAGGAGGGGGCTGGAGCCCCGGGTGGCACCTTGTGGGAGGCGGCAATTTTTGATTAAAAATAAGTGTTTGAAAGTAGTTCAAAATTGGCAACTCTTCTTCGTTACTTTCAAATAAAATTTTAAAAATTCTAACTTCACTTTTTGTGTTTGAAAACCCTCGACTGGTAGGCTTGCTAAAAAACTAGGAAATGTGGCTGTGGAGTTTGCAAAGTGATTAAATATTTACTCAAAAGTCTGGGTCAAATCCAGTGTGCTAAAGTACCCCAGTGTTTGTCTTGAAACCAGGGCTTTTGTAGCATATTTACTGTTGCAACCTCTCCGGTGGTGTTGCGTTGAATGTGTGATTCACCACGAACGGGATGTGCGTGAAGAACAACACCATTCATGTATGTGGCGCGAACAAGCAATAAAAGAGTGATCGTGGCGTGGAAGCTCTCCCGATATTAACTTGTGAACGATTGAACGTAACGACTAGCGTACGCGGAGAGTGATCATG
>Ga0210059_1007821_pt1 | contig 16947 bp, 12 predicted proteins | sample Ectturendosymbi2_FD_188042 | JGI IMG/M metagenome (GOLD analysis project Ga0210059, IMG submission 188042) | Ecteinascidia turbinata endosymbiont from Florida, USA - Sample 2 (SPAdes) (version 2) | ecosystem: Host-associated > Tunicates > Ascidians > Unclassified | place: Key West, Florida...
TTATGAGCCCGAATTTTTTTAGCAAAACATTCAAAATTCCTAAACGTATTATTTACTACAGTATTGGCAGTCACGGCACGAAATTAGTACTACTTTATTTACAAAATCTAATGTACAACACAAATTTTTCAATTTCAACTTCATTGAACAGTTCTTGTTCATCAGTGAAAGCATCGGTTTCTTACTCGTCATCTGCAGACTGTACGGTCTTCAGTGTTCGCTCTGTCACACTCCATTTATTATTTGCTTTTATCCATTTCAATTACAAAGCTCTTAAGTAGGCTAATTTTGAGCGTGCCTTCATCATCAAGCTGCTCTGGACCCATTCCTATTACCACAGGTGTCTTTGGTGGGCGTATCCCTCCTAATTTAAATATGAAACATTATAATCACTGGAATTTCTGTTAGGTTTTAGAATATCAAGCCCCCTGCACAAACGCAAAGCCCTATGATGACTTTCTGGCGATGTTTCTGTCTGGACCGTTGATTGAAACATTTATCAGAGCATTCAAATTTACAACAAGCAGTTTCTTTGCTTGGTTTTCAAAGAGCACAGAATTGCAAACCCTCGCTCTGGCCAGGCTGTGGCAAGTAGAATGAACAGCACAATGCAGCAATATCGGTTGTCTCGTCGACCATACTGGACCAGCATGGGCTCTGCTTGACATCGGAAACAATGCGATCACTCAAATGTCTCGAGATCAGCAAAATAAACTTGGTTACTGCCACAGAACTGTTATGGCGGATGTCGCAAAGCAGATCATTATGGCCACTGTGGCCCAACATGGTTTGCAAAGGAAGTATTTTTCGATTCGTTATCTCTTCCTCTAATCTCTTCCTTGTACACCACAGTGCGCATGGCTCCTCAAGCGGATGGCTTTTGCAGAAGTGGGAGAATTGACCTCCTCTTGGCACAAAAATATGAACTGCTACAGAGCAACAGTCGTCTGCTTGGATGCGAAAGGGTTATGGAAACTCGGACAGAGTTTCATTTTAGCTGGGTTTACATTTTCTCTGCCACGCACAGCTCCTAGCGGAACTGAGCAAACAACGATAGATACCGGTTGCGACCCAGCACTCCCGCGCAACTGTAATGATCATCCAGGAGACTGCAACCTCTTCAAAACTGCAACCCTATTAAATTCGCACTAATTCGGCCATCAACTTCAAACCACGATAGAAATTTCTGAAACCTTCGAGGCGCGCCAGAGGAGACAACCTGTTTTGCAGATTTTTTTCGGTGTCCCACCGCCTTAATTTTATTTTTGCATGAAATTGTTTAATATTTGTGCCAATAAACTCTCTCTCTCTCCCCTCCAAAACCCAGTAAATCAGATGCACGAGCTCAGCTACTGTGTTAACTTTATCTGAGAGGCACTCCTCATGAATAGCCTGAAATAGTGCAATACGTTGAGTTTTGTTCCAGGCTATTGGCTTTTTGGTGTCGATCAGAGCTGAGATGATTATACTTGCTCTTTGGGCGGAGAGGCCTGGAAGGCTTGGTAGTGTAAATATTACCATTCTTTCCTCGGACAATGGTAACTGCTGGATTCTTCAGTAAAGCAAACACATTATACTTCCGTCAGCATGCAGAGTGAATGCATTCACTTGTAGGGATTCATCAAATCCTTTCAACCTAATATCCATGATTGAAAAGTCTAAAAGTCTTATCGTTAGATGCTGTTGACTGACTGTTAGCTGAAACTGATGATGCCTTTGAGATTGTAACAGTTGAATGTTGTTTTTTCTGCACAACAGAATTGAAAGGACCTGTGCAGTCACTGCTGCTGGCATTCACACTTTCTGTCTGGCTAACGGCAAGAAATTTGTGCTTAGGCTTACTACAAAAATACTGCTTTATGCTTGGATGGCTAGCTTGACGCTTTTGCTGTGATATTATCTTCTGAAATACCTACACAAGAAAGTAAATACATAAAATCTGGAAAAGACTTGGTTTGCTGAAAACGCTAGACCAGCGGTTCTTAAACTTTTCAGTCTAGTTTCCCACTAAGGCCAATCACCAAGTTCGAATTTCCCTCTTGATATTTTTAGTGACGATGTTTTACGGAATGCTATTTAGCCAATACTCATAGGAGATTTTTTCTCAGTGGTATACAGGTTTCGCATAATGGATATAACAATTAAAAGGATCTACTCATGGGTTTCACTCAAGGATTTCACTCATTTACATCATATCAATCAAATAGAAAAGTGAAGTGGTCATTTTTAATTTTTGATGTGATTTTTGCGATTGCTTTCACTTCACCAACATCTCCATTCGAGGATTAATGGTAAAAATCTTGATTGTGTTATTAGAAGGTGGAAACTTGTTTCAACGTGCTGCAAGCTCTGTCGTCCAAAACTATTTTAGCACAATTCCGGAAGCATGGTTGCACTAGTTCTGCAAAGTCTTATGACTTTTTCGCTTTAGGGATGCGAAGTGCAACCACATAGGATGCCTCAACGGACAATTTACTTGCTTAAATGCACGCCCTGCATCAAGTCTGGCACGTTTTGAGACAGCCTTCTTTAGACTTACTGTAAAGTAGCCTGCTCAATCGATTTTGCTCGATTGCTTCTTGTGAGCGTTCTTCCAATGCTGCTTGAGTTTGAATGATTTCAAACAGTTGTTAGCCAGTGTTTTCATGTACAACATACTCTTGCGGGATATATTCTCCATCTTTCTGGAGGAAAACAAAGCCTTGATCTGATGTAGTCTTCCTTGTATTTTCGCTTATTAGCCTTCGCAACCGACATTTTTGCACTACACTACTTGTCTTCGAAAAATAATGATTCGTTTCGAAGCAGGTTGTCATGTTTCACTGCAAAAAAATTTAATCTAACTTGTTACAACATAACATCACCTCATCCTCACCAAAGTATAATTTCAATTCAACCTTGCTGATTAATTGAAGTCAGCTTTTTTCACATATCATTACACTACGCAGTACGCTTAACCTAACTACCTACCTATAGCAACCGTGGCTACCTTTAAACAACAACAGTCGTTATTCGACTGTGATGTTTGAACATTGTTGAATGCTAAAAACGCAATAATTGCAAAACAATGCACTAGTTGACAAGCAGATGTTTGTTTAAAAATAGGTTTGTGACTTCATATTTAGATTTCCTTCCTTAGGTATTTGAGTAAAACAATTTCTCACTGCACCAAACCAGAAAGAATTTCCCAGTGCATGGATGAAATTTCCCACTAGCGGGAAATTTCCCAGCGGTTAAGAGCCCCTGCGCTAGACTCACTGGCATTCATGTATTAATTATTACATTACATAATTGTTTATCTCATATGTGCTGTCAAATTATTGATTGTTGCGCAGATTGCGATTTCAGAGGTGGTTATGATAAATAGGCCAGGCTACTGTCAGTACTGCACACAGGGCATACTATGGAATGGAATGCAAATCTTCCATCTTCCATAGCAGGCAAAATCTCCCATACAATTCCATTCCTGGTGGAATCATAAGTGACTTTTCCCTTTTCTCCATGCGTTCCATTAGCACTGTTGCTAGTGGAGTAGAAATATGCTCTTACGATAGCATGGTTAGTTGCCAATGACCTAATGTCATGCCTGGCGTGGGCACACTCTCTTGAAGTTTTGCAGTGAGTGTGCTTACTGGGGTCAAAGACTCCACAGTTGTTTCAATCAAGTTGGCTTCAGAGCGCTGCTAGCCAAATTCACAAATGTAGTACAAACGTCGGTGAAGCTTCACCATCAAGCATAAAAATTATAATCTTTGACATACTTTTTCTTTCCATTATATTTTTATTAATGCAATGTCGGCAAATTATCGTCGTAATTTAAGCTTGTAATTCGAATGTTTTTACGTACAGCAGAAAACAGGTGTCAGCTAATGAAGTAAGTGAACAATAGCTGTACAAAGCTATCTACTTAATAAGTGAAGCTGAGCGTCGCAATGAAACATTTTACTGCACTGGTGCACAAAGCCAAATTCGCTTTGAACAAGACACTTCACATCACGTTTGATGTGTGACCTCAAAAGCTGACGTGAGTTACTAAACCTACTTAGCATACAGTATTGACAGTGGCAACAGAAATTGCTTTAATAAATCTGAGTATGACTAACTTCAACTTACAGAAATGTGACGAAACAGATCTGAAGGAATCTGCCTAACATTATACAAAGTTTCTGAAACAAAACTAGTCCACTAGTTGCCTTTGCCAGCGAGCACGCCTTTTTGACTCGCTTATAAAGAGCAATGATAATTTCTCTTTCAGTTGTTTCACCTCAAAATAATGTACATTAATTTGTCACAGGATGCCAAGTCAAGTCTTTGATTAGAAACCGCCATTGCTGGCAATCAGTGCTGCCATTTTAGCTGTTTTGCTGCTATATCTAGCAGGTTCTTTTCACTGTTAGGTGGAATTTTTTTAATCTAGCAGCTAGCTGATTCTCTAGCAGGATTTTGAAAAGCGTTTAGCAGGTAACAAAATTCTGGCCAACTATTTGTTCCAACAATTTTTAAAGATAAAAACTTTTTCATCAAAAAATCCTTTACCTTCTTTCTGAAGCTATATATTGGTCAACAGAAAGACCACCAGGCACAACTAGCCTTTAATCATTTGGACGCATAAATATACCATTCATTGCTTTTACCATTGGGGTTTCTATTATGACGCAGCGAATGGTTCAAGAAGGTAATTGCATAATAATAACAAGCAACTGGTTGGCTTGGTGAAGCCTAAATGATTTGCTCCTGTGCTTAGTGAGCGCATTGGGTTTGAAAGAGTACATTGGCAGAATTGATTTTTATCCCACGACACATGATTTTTCTAGGAGGTTCAATTGTGTAGTGTCTGGTCCGTTGATAATCAGTGCAAGACCAAAAATTGATACAGAGCTTTACAAGTTTATTATAAACATCTCAAAAAGAGCACTTTTTTAAACAGATTTTCACTATTTTTAGCAGATTTTAGCTGAAAATTTGTGACATGTTTTTTAGCAGGATCTAGCAGTTTTTCGTGACACGATCTAGCAGATTTAGATCACAACCATCTGGCAACATTGCTGACAATGCTAGCGAGGTAGCTATCTTGTCTTACACAATGGCAGGCTGGCAGCACGGAAGTAAACATGCAGAAGTCTGGTGACAATGTCCCCTGTCCCCAATGAGAACAGAATCAGAATAAGTGACCTCCTTTTCGCGTTAGCGTTACAGTTTGTGACGGAAACCACTGTTCTTGTCGAACTCAGGCTTTGTCTGCTAATATGTTCAACTGAAAGAAAAACTGGACTTCAGCAACACCATGTGAAAATGTGCAAGTATGGAATTTGCATGGAATATGGAATATTTGGTTTCATTCCATACATCAAATCTTCCATTCCATACCTGGGCCATTCCACATTCCATGCCAATTTTTTCCTTCCATTCCATACCATACCGTATTATGCCCTGACTGCGCAGTGCACTTTTTTCGTGTGAGGCGAATTGGTTTGGACGTTAATTGAAGCAACAATTCAATCTCAGCTAAAACGTTTCGTGGTTGTCCAGATTTAATGTGAAAGTACCAGTTTTATGGGCCCGCACAGGAAGTTTATGGGATCGTTTTGAACTCATGAAACTGTCCCTCATACTGTTGTAACTGACTTAACAGATTCAAATGTTTGTGCCAATTAGCAACGTGAAATATGCATTAAGCGCTTGGTGTGTATTGCATGCTTTAGGCATATGTTGTATAGATAACAATTTATCCCACTACAATTTTCCTAACACTAGAGTCCTTGGATACTTACACTACTCATAATGACCAACGGTAATCATTTTGACTACTTTCATCATTGTGCAATAAAAGAAACATTCAGTTTGTCCTTTTCTTGTATATGACTTAGATATTTCTGCTAAAGAGAATATCGAGTTTTAGCGGGTTTGTTATAGACTTTCATCTGCATGATTGTGTACTTGCAGCATAATGAAAAGTGACATTACTGCAAATCTCTGTTCTTGCCATTTTTTATGCAAAGTTTGCAAAACAACTTCCACACGAAAATTTTAACATTGAGTGTACATGTCAACAAAGCGGTGTCTCTTGAAAACAAAGTCCTCATAAGCTGAATTTATTTGACTACCTTTCATCTTTTTTCCTAAATGCTAGTGGTGTAACACCATTTCGCTTTGAAACTTGTGGCTCAGCCAGTTTCTCCGCCAATGCGCGGATAAGTCTCTGATGACAATCTACTCATTGGTAATCTCATTGTAGACAACGGAAGCGCTGATAACAGTCAAATCTAACGTGTATTGGAAATTATCTGTTAGACACAGTCGTATCGGTTTTGCAAATGTACTTCTTAGCCATTCGTTTGAGCACATCGACTACGTAATTATTTTTATTGCAGAGAGAAACTACTTCCGGTATTGTTTCTTAGATTACCAGATGTTGTGACGTCCTTGTGGATTGTTCTAATCAACACATGCTCAGTCTTTTTTTCCCTGGCATTCGAAACGAGTGACGTCTCCTGGTTGATAACATTTACAAAAAAGCTGGTCTTCCATTTTTCTCAAAACAATGAAACTACTCTAGTGTTAACTGTTCTCAGAAAAAACATTTGGGTTTCTTTCAGCAATGTGGCTCACAACCGGAAGTAGGATAATTACAAGTTGTTACCTTTCTACTTTTACTCAGATAAGGCCCATGAATTTTTGCATCTAAAAACAACTAAAAAGCGCACATTTGAGACGTTTGTTTTATCTTCTTAGGTATAAGGAAAACCTTTCACAAGATGTTTGTTTTTCTTTTTTACAGCTAACCATTGCCCAAATGCGTCGGGCATTGTGTCTGGCATTTGGGCAATGTTTAGCTGTCGAAGCTTTTGCCCAAATGCATCTGATTTCGATACCAAAGAGCAAATGGCTTTGCTTAAGAAAAACTGCTGGGTGAAAGGGCAAACGACTTTGCTAAACGAAACACTGCTCGTCATCTGTGACAGAAGCTACAGGCTGCAAAGTAATTGTTTTGAGGATCTTTGTATCTGCTTTGTTTTCGACTAAAATTCTAAACATTTTAAACATCGCATATTACAGATTGCTAAATGCAAAATTGTGTGATGTATTTTCTTTCATTGCTTTGCTTCCATTTGTAGGGTTAAATTCATCAAAGGTGTTATAATTCGAAAGTATATGCAGTAAAATGAGACATAAATTTTATAGTCCCAGTAAGTACAGTATAGGAAGCTACTTTCTTTTTGTGAGTTTGACAATTGCGGTAGGCTTGGACTGCGCGTTTCAAGTCATTGCTACCATTGAAATGAACACACAACTCAAATGAAAAGCAATAGCATAAAATAAACAACTCATTGATAGCACTTCCAGAGGAATGCAAAGAAAGTCAACCAACCGGAAAGATCAATCTCTGGCGCAGACGTCGCTACTTCACCACATATTCACCAGAAGACACACAGTCAGACATAACAAGAGTTTGCAGGTCCAATGCTTTTCAAAGTGTTTGCCTGTTTTTTTCCTGGAACTTTTAAATGCAACTCAGCTTTTTAAAGCAAAGCTGAATAAAACACTCATCATATTAAGCACTGAAAATTTACTAAGTACAACCTTGACCTGGCCAACCTTTCATTGAGGTTTATACAAAATTTAGGAGAAATTCTTTCGTGGTGTTTGGCGACATTGTAAAATAAAGTGTTTGCAATGTTTATTGACATGCAGAGACATTCATATAAATGGTAAACATTCTTGATGACGTCCTTAACAGCGCATGAGCAACAACCTCAACTTATCCTGAAAAGGTACTGGTTATGCGAGACACGCAAACCCTTTCTGTACGGCTGATTTATCCAAGACGTTATATGGCATGATGAAGTACGGGGTAAGTAAATTGCAGACAACAGATTTTCGATCATAGCATTTTCCAAAGACTAATGAAAAAGTCGTCAAATGTAACACTTTTCATAAAGCATTTATGAACCTTGTTTCGCAGCATTGGTATCGTTGGCAAGTTGATGCCAATCATAGAATTTCGGTTGGGCATCCAGAATCTGCAAAAGAACACATTGTAAAATCTGTAAGATTTGATTGTGAATACACGTGAAATATCGATAAGTAAGTATATTGCACAGTTTTGCCAGCACAAAATGCACAGTTCTTAAAAAGCCCCGAAGCACCTTTAGTTTGCTGAAGTAAGGTGCTTGTTTTTACCCAACTGTAGTAGGTCTTGGGTAGGTGATCATTGCCTTCGTATCCTTTTCCGTTAGAATTAGCAAATGGGTGAAAGATGTAGCCCAGAACATGGTTCATCTTTCCTGTGGCATTTTGGGGGTATAGTTTTTCTTCCCACTTTACTGCAATCAATATAATGTCATTCGTGATGCCTTAGAGGAGGATTGAACGGATGGCTTTTTTGAGTCTGTTTGAGATGATGAGGCGATCTTTTTTCCTTTGGTTGAGAGGCTTCATTCAGATTGAATTGATTGTGGTCTTTGGGTGTTGTGACTTCTCCTTAATGAACTGCCTTCCACCGACATTGGGTTTTACGAAGCTTAATGGCAAAACCAAAATTACCGACAACAGTTTCAAAGGCGCACTGAAGCGAAGGCGTATTCTATCTAGCATTTTGCTGGCATTGTATAAAATGCAAACTCATTTAAGCATTCTATTAACGTTCTCAGTCATAAAGGCGAGTTGTTTCAAACTTTTAGCAGGACTGACAAGATTCTTGACCACTGGGGCCAGTCAGATAGCTTAGATATTTTAGTAACATTATTCCATTGGGAAAAACGCATTTTCCAATTTTTAGTTGTCGCATGTTGTATTCTTGGAGCCAGTCAGTTAGTTGCAATGTTCTGATTACTGAGGTCACGTTTTGATTTATTCCATTTAGTCTTGAGCTTGTTTGCTTCTCCTGCTCTTACTTTAGCTTTTCAACTTTTCACCCGTAATCTTTGCATGCAAGATTCATGACTGAGGATGCGTAATTATAATTGAAAGTCATTTCCCATTAAATATTTGCTGATTGATTGATTTCTTGCTTCTACCCATGGTGAAGAGTACTCGATTATCAAAAATTGCTGATTTTTCTGCTTTGTTCCAATGAAAATAGAAGGTTAAGGTTTCCTGAAAAATGTGTTTTTATTTGCGGCATTGACAAAACCTTGCAAATATATCGCGTTTTTATTTTCACGGCGATAATACATCAAAAAATCGTCACAGCAACCTTGAGTTGTTTATGAGTGATTCACGTTTGCCACTGCGCTTGATGTGAGCACTATTGTCCATGATCCAACAATCACTGAAAATTAACAACTGTTAGCAAATCGTGTTTCTGATTGGGAGAGGAACGCTATGAACAACGGAGCTGCTTATTTATGAGACGGCCTTTCAGCAACTGCAAATAGATCACCAGCAATTAAAAGTTAATATTTTCCACTTCATGCAAATGATAATTTTCTTAATGAGCCATGATTTCCGAAATCGTGATTATTGATTTGGAAAGGCGGAAAACACATTTTATTAAACGTTTGTAAAATCTAAAAAGTGTTGTACAAATAATTCTGCTCAACGGAGTTGGTGGGCTGCATTAACCATCATTCGGTACTTTTCACCCATTTTCAAACCTACTCATATGCTAGTCCGTGCTTCCTGGGTGACATGCAGACACGGTAAACAGTCTTCATCTGAAAGCCTTCAAAAACACGCCTGATCCAAATTACCTCGAAAAAAACACAAACCAATACATTTTCAAATAATCTTTTTTACAATGAGACGCAAGTATATGTGTCTGAATTCAAAACAACATGAGGCCATCAGATGCATTATTTCATGAACGCCGTTTCGAAGTCAACCTTTAAATGTGTTTACATTTCCCCAAAGCAAAATACTTCGTTTCATAAAATTCATCGAGCTTGTTGAGAGAAGCAGGGCATTTTAAGAAAATGCTTACCATCAGGGCCGGATTTACCTGTACGCTACATAGGCTTAAGACTAGGGCCTCAAGATCCAAGGGGGCTTCCAACAAACTGTGGTACACATAGAGTCAAATGCCGTTATATGATCATTTAGGTAAAACTTCATCAAAAATGTGTGTCTTTAATTATTATTCACGAAATCTAGTTTTATTCAACTTTTGTGGTGATAATGCCAGTTTTCCAACGAGTTTCCATGTATTTCAATATGACGGTTGGTCAAACAGTATGCCATCTATTGTGGCGATATACTCAAAGCACGCTGGTTGCGTCCTGCATTTGCTGAATCGTACCGATTGTTACGTTTGACTCTATCAAAAGAACGTGTGGCTGTTCATGTTAGAAATGCACCTGATCAGTGACATAATTGACGGGTGGCAAGAGTGCGAATTGCCCCCCTCTGCCAAGGCAAATGTAAAAAACGGCCCCCAAACTAGCTTGCATTTTGTTATTTGCTATTCTTTTGGTTTCAATAGATTGTTGTTTGCTTGTGTTTTTCGGAGTGTTTTCCGGTGATTTCGGGTTTTCGTATAGCCGTTCGCTACCGGATATGCTATTGTTTCTCAACGATTTTCTGAGCGTTAGCCAGTGAACTCCATTCAGCTAAGTTTCTCCCTGGCTCAAACCTCTAGTTTCGTCACTGTACCTGATCAAAGCAACGTTGTACTGCAGATAAGAGCTATGTGTAGGGCTAGCAGCAGTAGCCAACAATAAAAACATAGTTGTTTCTTAGGTGACTGAGCAATGCAGTAGTTTTTCAGCTGTTTCCGTCGTGTAAATCTCGATTGACGTTTTTAGATGTTATTTTTTTCCATTTGAGTTTTCATCAGTAAAGTCATTTAGAAATCAGATTGCTACATTGAGTACTTGTGCACATTTGTACAGTAGGCTTACTACTCCCATGCTAAACAAATCAGAGAAGATCTTGATGAGATTGAATAGTGTTTGGGTCCAACGCGAAGCCTTATTTCTTAGCATGATGGTCACTAACTGACCAGGCGAAAGGTCCTTTTCAAGATTCAAAAGAATTAAAAATGAAGTAAAGGATCGCAATGTTGCAGGAGAGGTTGTCCACACCAAACATTCGGTACATTAAAAGTGACAGACTTTGGCAAACAAATTGTAATGAATTCTTCGAAAATTTTGTTATGAAGAAGGCAGTACAAAACTTTTTGACTGTTTACTGCGTTATTTTCAGCTTCACTTGATTCGATGATTGCAGCTTTTTATTTCTTTATACGTATTTCAATAATGACAGCATAAGCGAAATTTAAACCAGTCCAGTCGCCACGGTGGGCATTGATTATCTCAGTCCTTCCAAATTTAAATATGAAACACTGTAAATCCATAACGATTTTATCAACTTTTCACAATGTCAAGCGCCTTGGGCAAATATGAACACCCTATTCAAGACTTTCTGGCGACGGCTCTGGTTTTTAAACTTTACATCTTTTCACGCGACAGTTTCGTTGCGTTCGATTCGTACCAGTCTGAAAAAGCAAGAAAAACGTGAATCGTGAACTTAACAGTTAAAACCATTTGGGTACACTTTACGTGACGTGTTTTGCTCGTGTGTGTAAGATGTTTGCAGCCGTGGTAAGCGTGTTGCAACTTGGTCCACACGTTGTGCTTTAAAGTCTTTGTGCCGTCGCACATAATGTACAGGTGCAGTGTGTTTGTTTTTTTTTTAAACACAGATAAGGAAAAGCAGAAGTGATTCTTATAAAAAAACGTAAACCATGTGTTTTGCCAATGTTTCAATTGTGGCGATTTCGATTGGTTTGCCTGATGTAGGAGTTAATAATCCTGTTCCCGCCAGCCAAGTATGATTTCAAAAATTCCTTGCAATTTAACGCTCTTGCGTCGAAGGCAGCAACAAGCGCAGTCATCGTGGGCACTCCAGTAATGATTTATAATTTTTTATTGACCATACTTTCAAAGCGTCATTTTCAGATTTTCGCAAATTCATTAACGCTTTCCATTATTTTCCTGGCAACAATGGGAGTGGGGGCCTCAAAAGTGGATTAGGCTGGGGTTGCGGATCAGTTTTAATCTAGTCCTGCCTACCATGCTGTGCTTTCATACCTCTGCGATGATTCTGACTGCACGCATCCACGCTTCAGTGACAGTGAACCATAAGGGCATAGCAGTTAGATTTATTTAAAAGTTTAAGGTAATTTATTTAAAACATGTTGAGCACATTTCAGATCCAATGAGTTTTGTTTGATTCCCGTTTTTGCTGGGTGTCAATGTTTGAAAATGAAATTTCACTTCAGTATTTACGTTTATTGCTTGCAATGATGTTTGTGTAAAAGCCTTCAGGTGAACATATGAAAAAGTGTTTGCATTTGGATAAAAAATGTCTAACGTTGTTGTTACAAATGTACCTGCTGTTGCTATACCTGCTGCACCAACTCCACATCCGGGAGCCAAGTATGCGAAGACGTACAGGGGCATGGGGGTAAGAAATGATCAAATGATTGCATTGCAGTTTGCAATTTCACTTAGGTTTTTATAATTACCATATATTGCAATACAATGATTCGCAAAGTGAAGCTTACTACGTAAGTTGTCGTAGCGTTTCACAGTTGATATTTAGAAAAAGCACTCCAAAAGATTCTTTTGCGAATATATCAGACATCTATCTTTAAGTTGATGCCATAAAAACTAACCTAACTACACTCCTATCGAAGGAGTTTTGCAGTTTTAACTTTTACATAGTTTGCAAAGACCGATTAAGTAGCGTACTGAGACAAAGTGTGCGCCACTGAAGTCGTTAATCTGCGTTCGAAACCTAGTCTGGTCATACCGAAGACCTAAACAACCTTACGTTCGTCCTGTCCGGCCTATTGGTCGACTTCAATAGACGGGTGCAACACAACACATCCCGCACATTGCTGTGTGCGATTGGTTTGCCACCAGTGCAGAATTCACTGGGAATGTAACTACATGGGCCACAGTGCATGGCAACCGGAGATGGCGACCCGCAGACAATTCGTGAAAGTTCAAAGCGAGCATAAATGAAAACTTCCAAGTAGAAATGAAACTTGTTTCTAATATGTAAAGATTATTACAGGTATAATTATTTTTGAAAGTTCTGTTCAGGCATATTTAGAAACTTTCTTATACACACATAATATTTACATCTGTGTTTAACTGGATCATCGCAAGGAACATCACACACAAAAGCTTTTAACAAATCTATAACATTTGTTTTCTTATCTCACGAGTTGAAAAAGTAAGTGTAGAATTATTGACATTTTAGTGGAAATTTTATTGGGAGAAACAGAACATTATTGGAATTTATCCGTATGTATAAAATATACTTTGATACTTTCAAATACTGTTTTAATGTGAACACGGGAGTCCGCAGGGAGAGAACGGGCACCCCCCCTTGGAAATTGGGACTAAGAACCAAAAGATTTCTAGAAAAGTTGGAGTCAGAAACAAAATTCTGATTTAATTGATTTAATTCTTGCATTGACAATTTATTGGCCGGTTTGACACGCTCACTGCACAAGAACCAGGTTCACTATTCTGGTTTCATTCAAATGCAGTGGTGAGCTTGCATATTACTAATGTCCGCTCTTTTTCCTGCAGAGGCAGGTTGCGAAACTGGTGAACAAAGCTGAAAATCCATGAACAAAACTGCCATTTTAAACCAAACAAATTTCGATTGTGTAGTGATGTATGTTTTGGTCTTGAAAATGATTCCAACAATCTCACCGACGCGGATGACTGCGGTAGTTGTTACAGTAAGACACGGTGAAATTAACGTAAATTATAAAAAATTCAAAAAGAGTATTGCAAAACACAGAGCTGTGTGTTGTAGATTTGGTTTTAGTGCAAAACCTATTGAATTTATTGAGTTCGTTCATCAGCACCCTGATTTTTTGTTTTTTGGTGTTAATCAGAAATATGTGAAATATCAACGCAGCATAATAGAGTTAGCAGCTACATAATGATAAGTGGTGAACTTGCGCAAAAACGTCATCTTTTTCGTATAAAGGTTGGACCCGCACACTGGAGATTTGTGTTTAGGAAAGATCTGACCTACGGTGCAGATGTGATACGTCATTGGCCTCACGTGTGGCATTAAAAAAAACACAACAAAAAAAAACAAAATTTACAAATAGATTCGTGACAATTTCATTTTGTTCAAAGCCAATGAACACTTCCATTCGCTTTCAATGAGATTAAAAACAATTGAAAAGGGGCACTCTTGCAAAGCGATTCAAAACAGCACAATTCAGGCTTGAACAAAAACTTGTGATCGCTCTCAGCAAGTAAAACTGGTCAGTGATAACCCGAAATTTGCGTCCGCGAAAAAAAGGTCATTTAGAAGAGTACTTGTACTTTTAGTTATTTGAAGAGTACTATTATTTATTGCTTTCGATTCTTAAAAAAGCAGGTGCATCGCACGAGCAATGCGTAAAATGCATTTTGTAGAGTATTTGCACGTTCAGAATACAATTTGAGTGACGACAGAGCAGGAAGTAAAGAAAGAAGCAACTAGTGCTGAAAGAAAAATAATTATTTCATGAATCAGCTGGATCCAGGCAAATGTTTAACAAATCCTCAGTTTCTTCATCAAAACACAGAAACACTTTGACTAAAGCAAACCTGATTTGGTATGTATTGAACACAAAATGTTTAAAAAAAGTATGTGAACTTTACTTAGCATTCCATGCAATCAAAGTTTTTTGAAAATTTGATTGCTGATAAAACATCTTGCAACTTCAATATAATAAGATTTTTGCTGTACGCAAAAGCTAATGACAAGCAATATTTCAGATTGCTCAGCTTGTTCTAGGATCATTATCCATTATATTCGCAAACACGGCCATTGCGCTCACATCCAGAAGTTTTAACCCTTTCCTTACTCTCAGCTACTCTGGCGCCGGTATTTGGTGTGGATTGCTGGTAAGTAAACGTAGATTTTTTGCGAAAAGTGTTTGGTGCAGTAACTTTCACTACTATTGGTGTTTCAGGTGGTATACATGAATTGTCCGATAAAGCATGGTGCAACTTTGTTCTTTGTTGACGCATGTCACTTGTCCAATCATTTAACAAATCTTTTGTGGTAGTATTTTTTTGCAGTGGCTCTCTGAAGAAAACCGGAATAATGATCATTGGCAAAATTAGGAAACAATGTTTGCTTATGGCAGTGATTTTTGATTCAGTTCTTGTTTCAAATCTAATTCGGTTTGGATGTTGCAGTTTGAAGCAGCGGTAATCATAAAAATCAGATTGGTTGTTATTTCCTTATTCAGGTGTTTGTGGCAGGGGTGCTTGGAGTCGTATCTGGAAGAAGACCGGAATCATGTCCGGTACGTTGAAGTAATTTGATGATTACGCTTTACCTAACACACTGATGTAAATGTAGACTAAATGCAACTGAATGCAAAGCAATACATCGCTTCACTACACCAAGTTGTACCATCGTTTTCCCTTATGAGCCTGAAAATAAAGTTTGCCAAATAATGGTGTTCACTTCTTGTTTCCTTATGTCTGCGCAGCGTATCACCATAGTCGGAAATAAAATGAAAAGCGTGCACGTGAGTTAGCGCGGCTTGACCACACTGTTGCAGCAACGGTAAATGCACAAAAAACAAATACTTCACTATAAGATTATACAAACATAAGCTGCACAAGATTTTTAGTGATTCACCTTACCATCTGTTTGTGGAACTGTCTTCCAAAGTGTCCACGGCTATGCCAATAAATGTTATGCAGGACCAGTTTTTCGTGATTGAAGCAACTACGCCGTCCTCAGCGTTAATGCATGTAGCAGAGCACAGTATGGTTTAAAACCCATAAAGCCGTATAATTCGTCAGAGCAAAAGCACGACTGCCTTGGTTCTTGTTATTCTTGCATCTATTTTCCAATTGTTTATATGTTTTATTTTTACACCAGCGCAATACTTTTTGTGCACACTCCTTGTTCATGATCGTATATTCCAAAAAAAACATTTTGCAAAGCATTTTGCACACACATGCATGTACAGTAGTTGCTCACGTTGCGCGGCCCTACCCACATCGCCCTATTACTCACCTGCGCACGGCCCTATGTTTTCCTTGCGTCCCAAAGAGGTTATATGTTTGAATTTTTGGCCAACTCAACCTGGCCCTGGGCGACAATCCAACAAGCCATTTTTCTCAAATGTTTTGGAAACTAGACGATAATCCGCGTCGTTAGAGTCTTGATTGACCTAGCATATGTGGAACCACAATCATAGCCCAAAAACCTCAATTTGCACAATAATCCAAAAATTGCAGAATAAGCATGAGGTTCCCACTAACGGCAAGTTTGGCCAGCGATAACTTCCCAGCAGCTTATGCTTGCAAGCTACTGAAACCCTCGAAAGAGTCGTGAAGTCTTGTAGTTAGGACTGAAAGAAAAGTTTTTGAGATTTGGGTTTTCAGTGGATGTCGCAAGGGTTGGGGTATGTTTTGCTTTTTCGTTTTTCTTTTATGACGTCATCACCCAAACAATGAGCCGAAATTGTGGCTCAAAGTTTTCTTGGATTCTAGGCTGTAATATGTGTCTTTAGAGTCCCTGATCGACTTCCTCGAGTTTCTGGTGCCAAAGTTATGGTCACAAGAACCCAAATCTTGTAAGAATTCCTTCGGGATTGGTGGGGATTTCCCCAATTTAATTCTGGTTATTTTGCCTTTAACTTTTAAACAAGAAACACCAGAAAGTCCGTCAAACCCTCTGACGCAGTGGTTCTCAAAGTGGTCGATATCGACCCAAGGAGTCAATTGGACCATCCAAGGGGTCAATAAATAATCACGGGGTCGAATGGGGATCACTGAATGGCCAGGGGGCCAATGAATAACTGCTGGGGTCTACTAGAGCAATGAAGTCTCCAACCAAAATTAGTGTTAACCGGGCAAGGAATGCAAACGGCGCTTTTCAACAAATCAAACAAAGTTGAGAGGGCTGCTCAAATCTCAGCTGCAGTAGTTCAAACGTACATTCGATTCGAATAGTTTTTTT
>Ga0210059_1007822_pt1 | contig 16946 bp, 14 predicted proteins | sample Ectturendosymbi2_FD_188042 | JGI IMG/M metagenome (GOLD analysis project Ga0210059, IMG submission 188042) | Ecteinascidia turbinata endosymbiont from Florida, USA - Sample 2 (SPAdes) (version 2) | ecosystem: Host-associated > Tunicates > Ascidians > Unclassified | place: Key West, Florida...
CTGAGCTGTTGAATGAGTGATCAAATAACCAGGAAAATCTGTTTTGACTAAGATTGCAACGCTAACGCGCATGACGTCAGCAAAGTGATGTGAATATGAAACCTGTTGGATCGACAGCCAGAGTTGCCATTGAAATCTGTTCAGCAGATCCGTTTCGCATGCTGTGAAACCACTTTTAACCCAGCTAGACTATAACAAGGCTTGTCCTAATGTTACTCGTATACTTCTACGTGCAAAGCCGGGGAAATGTCTTTTATCTTCTAGTCTAAAATTCTAGTCACATGACCCAAGAAAACGAATGTGTGGTCTCGATTACGCAATAAAGACACTTTCAGATATGAACTGGTGAAGAGTGCGGTTGAGAAAAATCCATCCATTACCAGTTTAGTTTTGAATTTTGATGACCTCTTGTTTAATTTTATTTGCTTATAATCACACACAGGCTTCAAGGCGCAGAGCTATTTCGGTTATCTGCATTCAGCGAACGTAATGTCTGTGTATTTCCCATTGCAGCTTAACACTTGTACATACATGAACCCCCAAACCAGCTATGTCCAACCCGCGGGCCAGTTGAAGGTTTCGTTGTTGTGTATGTGCAGTATAATGGCAACCAATCCTTATTTTGATAATCTTGAATTTGATGTTTATGATATGCAGTGTTGCTCAGTGCCACTCTATCACGTCTACATTGCGTTCTGGCAAATTTCAATGCGTCCACTGAGGTGCGAAACTCATTTCCAGTCTTCTCATTTCTACCCCTTTAGTTCCATTTACATTAAACTAAGTTAGATTTTGTGGTTCTACTGGCACTTTGAACTTGCCTCTGACATCACAGTTATGGAGTAAATAGAGGTGCCGAAAAGTCGTTATCATTGCTTTTAGGATTTGAACGCTTTCAGTAGCTTAAGCTAAATATTCGTTTGCTGAGAACAACGTAAGTCATTCAATGTGTGGCCCTCATTAAAAGAATGACCTAACTTTTGGCCCAGCAATAAATTTCGGTTGGACGTAGCTGCCCTAAACAATTAAAATGCTCTTAGTCACGATTCTGACAAAACTGTTCAGCAACAACTCAGCGTATGTAGCGAAGTTGAAACTTGCCGTTTAATTATGGCAATGAGGAGTCGGTATCTCAATATCAGCATGGATCGTGACTCTACGGGTAACCACTTCTTAACGTCTCCCTATTGTTCAGATGCCGTTTTAAACCGGAAACTATTGTCAGTACGTTGAGGAATTTTCTAAGAGTGTTGGCAGCACATGTATTAACGCCTAATGCCAGCTTCATCATGCAAGACAACATACTGTAAGGTATTGAACAGTTTAAACCGAGCATATGAGCAAAATGCAAACGCTTTTAACGTTTACGTGGTGTGTTTCTGCGTCCGGGTGGATGCGCGTGTGGTCTGCACATCTGACGAAATTCAGCGCAACATCGTAAGGGTGCCAGTCGCTTTCGTTAGAAACGAACTTCAGCAATTTCAGCATCCATGGCCACATATCTGTCCTCATAAAGCCGTCGACCTGTATAGAAATTACAAAACAACAACCGCAGTTGGCGATTGCCACCTCTTCATTGACAATCAGGGATGTGGAAGCGCGAAAATCCTACCGCTTACGCTTCCACATAGTTTAATTGACTTGAACAGTAACTTGGCGAAAACTTTTTGTCCATTGCCCGATGTGGATTAAACGGTGAAGTTGCACTATAAGTCTGAATGAACGTGCACGAGAGAACGAGAAAAAGCATAAGGGAAAGTCGGCGCCTGCGAGCCACTGTTTAGGATATTGAGCGCAGCTGCAACACCGTGCAATATTTTTTGTTCAAAATTTTCCAGTAAGTGTCTTAGGGTTGTGGCATGCTTTGTGGGAATTTACGAAGCAAAATACCTGCAACCTTAAAAGTTACATGGATTATTTCATTCGTCATCTAAGTGGATCAAGGGTCCCCATGCGTCGGGACCCATGAACCGGCTTGAGGGACCCAATGAATCGTGCTTAAAACTGTACGAAACTGTTGGTCCATTGTTGCACGGTTTATGTGCACCATTCCTTAAATTAAAAATCGAACTAACGAAACTTCAAGCAGCTAACTGAAACACATTAATGGGTTTATTATCACTGGCTATTACCAATTTATCGAAAGTAGATCTTCGGTTGAAATATTTGAAGGTGAATCAAAATGAAATGTTATTTCAAAGATCAATCCTGAAAATTGAACAATACTACAACAAGGTATGTTTTCATACATCTGAAGAAAATAAATCATCAATGTAAATATCCAGTGAATGTTAACAGCAAACTTTTTAATGCCAAACCTCTTTTGGTTGCACTTGATGTGACAAGAGGGAGATAGGGGTCCGCGTGAATATCTTTTATGTTCGGCTCAATAAAACTACATCCAACACTGCTGAGATGCTTTTTAAGAAACCTTTCTTGTAAATAGCTGTATTCATGCTTATTTTCAGCACCAGCCGAATATATAAAAAAACTTTTATTGTTGCAACTGATTGCAAAAGCACACAGCTCTTTTTTTGGTTCTACTGAACAGGACCGTAACTATGGGGATCACAAGCCCCTTGAAACATTTTTTGCCTTCCGTGAACAAAAGTGTTGAACATAGTGTAAAACTATTGTACATCTAATTGGACCCCCTCAGAAAAATCTTCGCCTCATCCTGGTATCCCAAGCTGGTTACAGGTCTGCTGCTACAGCATCGCTGTCTTCATGAGATGATTTACGGACTTCTGTGCTGCTACTATTATAAGTTCAAAGGCCCTAGGTCTGGTTCTGACGAGGCTTTAAAACAGTATCGCAGTAAGAATGAGGTCGAAAAAGCCATGGGCCTGCGAAACAAACTTGCTAAGGTTACTGGTGGTTTTCTATCAATTTTCAACTGTTGGAAACTAAAGGATGGAACAGTTGGACCCAAGATGCCGTCAGTGACCGACGATGTCATTGACTATCCAAACAAAATTATTGGCTGTGCTACTGCTTCAGAATGTTTACTTATATCTGTAACTTTTCCATGAACACAAATATTTTTTACTAGCTTTTGCTTGAATAGGGTGGTGTCAATGGAAAGACTTGTGCTTCTTCCAGGATCGTATTTTTGTGATACCCTGACTTTTGGCATATGTTTGTATCTTGAAGAATTATATTATAACTTGAGGATGCTACATTTTCAGAATATGCGTAAAAAATTTCTTTTCAGCATCCCGATCAAATTCCTTTTCTGCAAAAGTTTAGGATGGTTCGCCACGAAACGTGGCGGACAAACGTCGTCTGAAAAAACTGTGTATGTTAATCAAAAGGGAATATTTTCGTTTTTTCAAAGCCAGCCAAAATGTTGGATGGAATAGGCTAAATCTATGGAAAGAGTTGAAGCAGGCAAGTCGCATATTGGATCTGGGGTTGGAAACCACCCTCTTGAAATTTACGCAGCTTTATCCGCGGCATTTAAGCCAATAGCTTAAGCCCTTTCACAAAAAATACTACGAAATAAATAGTAGAATTACAAAGTATAGCAATCATGCTTTTTCTCAAGCGTCTGTATTATCTAATAAGTTAGGCGGGACCATTGAGCCACTATTCATTGAACTCCACATGTTGCGGCTCATGGGTCACATCTACGTTATTTTGAATCAAAATCACGCCCTCACTTAAACCCGGCAAGTCGATGCTTTTTTTCTCCTGCTAAAATGCATATTATGTTGCACTAAGTTAACCAAATAAAAGATGCCGGAAACAACTTAGAAACAACAGCGTTAAAACAAAAAGTTCAAGACCCAATAATTTTATTTCAACCACCAGAAAAGTTATAATCAGTGACAAAAACCTAACTGCTGTATTTGCTTGCATCCCGTTAACATGGGAAAAATAAGTAAGCATGAGGAATATCCAGTATTGATAAGTGGTGCTTAACCTGCGTAGTTTTCAAGAAATCTGGGTGGTTCAAGGGTCCCGCTATGATCACAGGAGCCGACCTTCCTTTAACTAGCATCCATGGCGTTCATCATAGAAGGCCTGTACTCTGCTACGGTCAACGGTCGTTTTCTCGTTTTTTGTTGGTGGAAGCGGAAGTGATAGGTGTGGAAGCAGAAGCGGTTGACGAAATAGCCGCTTCCACATCCCTGTTGACAATGCTATCACGATGATTTATCTATGACGAAAACATAACTGAGACCCGCAACCACCGGTAAACCTCTGTTAGTGTTACGTTAATTGGCACCGCCAAGTTTTGTGCACTGCAAAACAACTGAACTACGAGTGGTCTCAAATTGTTATTCCGCGCAGTGCAGTTGTACCAAAATCAAAGATCAGTGGGTGAGTCTTGTAAAGTTTACCACGGCCAATTTTATTGGGGAAATCCTTGAAGTTGAGCGATTAGGTAGGAAAGTACCCACATACAGATTTTACCGGGTAGGTCGCCATCCATTTCACGTTGTCGTGATCTTCAAGCGGAGCACTGTCGAATCGCGAGCCTTGTCCCTTCGACTTGAGCACGTGCGAGCGCCAGGCGGAAAGTTCTTCGTCGGTGAAGAGATCATCGAATACGTGAATTGCTCTGTTTCCGAAGTCGCATGAATGGTTATTGGCAAATCAGTTGCGTCAGCCTAGCAAAACGTGGCCGCTAAACGTAAAACGTGGTCTCATGAAAGATGCCATGAAGACTCACAAAGGTTCGCGAACGTCCGTAACACTTCAGGGCAAACAAAACAACAATGTCGCGCGTGTAGTTTCATGAGACGCCCCACCGCTTCAATCGATTTGTAAAAAAGCACGTTATCTCGAGTTCATGGGCGTCAGAAGAGGGGGCAAGGCCCCCTGGCTTTTGAAAATTTCAGCAAAAAACATTGTTTTCTTAGTTTCGGGTGGGAAAAAACTAAGTTCACCACTTTTGGCTCCCCCTAGAAAATTTTGGAAACAAACCCAATTGGTCCCACTTGGAAAAAATTCTTACGATGCCCATGCTCGAGCTCTGAGTCTATCAAAAATTTGAGAGGTTTTACATCTTAGATTGTTCAGTTCAAGTCTAACTGAGGAAATAAGCATGAAGTACGCGTTTTGCAGAAGGCTGCAGCAATGACGCGGACGACGCTCAACCAAGTTGGAAACTGTTTACGTGTGTGTGTGTGTGAATCATAGCTATCTGGAAACACAGGTCTACCATCGTGTAGAGGTGGTCGGTGACTGGAGGCCGATTGCGCGATTGTTTGTGGCCATTTTTGCGTTTATCGCAAAATGCAAGATCACACGTTTCTGAACGCCACCCTCAACAACTGTATGGTGTTTTTCAATTTTTTGGAGTCCCATTCAATGCGACAGAATTATTTACCGACAATCGTCGGCAGGCCGGGGCGGTTCAAGCGAACGCTCTTGTCAAGCAGCGCTACGGCGATTCAATCAGTAGCCATGGGTCGAACACTCAACTTCCCAATTGAGAGGCGGACATTCTACCACTGAGCTATCGCCGCCCCGTTTTTCAATTTTGTTGTAATGCTTTTGCTGCAGCTAACGTGGATGAAAAGTAACCAGCTTAGTTTTAACTGTAATTTTTCTACACTGCAACGAGTTCAGTACAACGTAGTGTTTAAACTGCCGAACTTATGCAAGAAACGGTTCGAGTTGGAGGAGCAGAACCTGCGGTAAGAGAGCTGGCTGTTCATTACATACCGACTTGGCGAAGGTTAGAAATGCGTTCATTTGGCAACAGCAAGACTTTGTAGTTTGATTTAGAGTCGTTAACGGGCCTCATTTTGAAGCCCGAACCCGGCCAGACAATGAATTTTGAAACCCAATCCAGGCCCGAAAACGAAATTTACCGGGTGAGTCAAAATATGCGCAACTGCGGGGTATAGGTGGCGTAGCAAAGGAAACATGACTAAATAATTCACAACTAATCATTTTTTATTGGAGATTTCCTCAACTCGACTGCTTTAACAGTAACTGGCGACAAAAGTGTCCGTCGTTGCAAAAAAAGCTTTTGTATGCAGGCCCGTGCTCGGCCCGAAACATGTTGACAAAATTAAGGCCGATCCCGGCCTTACTTAAAATTCTCGTTTGATTACTGTTGCATTTCTAGACTGACGCAAGAAACCTTAAGCTTTTATGTAAGCTAGTGTAGGCCTAATTTGCTATTTTCAGGTTCTGTCACGTGAGCTTTGCAAATTCCGCGGAAATTCTGTGTACTGTTATGTAAATCTAGTTACAAATCATCAGTGCAGAATGCACCGGTGTGCAGGTTAACACAAAATGAAGACGACGGAAAGGAATGAAAAAATTGATTCCTCGTTCAAACCTAGTATAATGTGAAAATGTACTGCCTTGTGTCGAAAGCATTTCCTAAAGATTGCATTTTCAATACATATCGAGGAAAGTTACGCCCTGTTGAGCTACCAAGTATATTTCACCATATACCCTCGAGCTGCACTGTCCAACCTCCAGTCAAACACGGGAAACAACATCAGTCTCCGCCCGCCAGTAGTAGATGCTTTGCCAGATCAGCTTTAGGAATTTCAAGTACCGTATTGCGACCCAGCACCCCCTGCGCAACTGTGTTGATCATCTAGCAGCTCCTTCCCACATATATGCACCACCACGAGTTGAAACTGGACAGTAACAAAGCTAATTCAACTGCTGAGGGGCATCGACTCGACAGCCTTCCGGTTCCTTCAATGCCCTGGCGTCCTTGCACTGATTTGTGTTTTTTCTAGCTGAATATTAATTACCGCCAAATAAAATCAACTCAACTTGTATTTATTCGACTGTAAATCGCGGCTTAAATATTTTTTCATCATTTCGTGCGGTTTTCAATCCGTTGCACGATGTCAAGGTCTGTGTTTTAGATGGTCATGGTGTGCATGTATTATACGTATGTATATCATACGATATTGTCTCACCTCTGTTGCTCACTGTCATAAACCGTTCTTTTTAAGTACTTGTGAAAATCTAGTTCTCGACTACCACCATCATTTGGAAACTGGAAGAAGGCGAACTCATTTCTTTCTTGCTCGGTGGGTTTTGTCATGGACGGAGGCACAGCAATTCCTGAATAAAAAAAGCCAAAACAATTCGTTTACGAAGCAATTCTAGACCTCATACGCTATTTAGAATTTTGAGCTTAATCAAGCATCACCATCTATGACGGTTGAACCACAACTTAATCGTTTCGCATCAAAAAATGCCGTACACCTCACAAAAGTCTGCAATCAGAGACTACCAACATCACGCAGGTAAAAATGTTCGATTTCACTTTCAACACAAAACAAACATCACGTGATAATTTGGTAACATGCCGAACAGCTGTTTTTCCACCGTGAAGGCAATGCTCTATGGTGAGCAGAACTGGTGGTATCACAAGCTAAAAAACTAACCAGCTATTGCCATAACACAGTAACTGCACTGTCGCCAGGGCGTATATTTTTTTAAAGAAATGACGGAAGTTCAATTCGGTCTCTTTGGTAACCGAATTTTTAGCTCTTCCCCATAAAATGGAGCGGCTGTTGAATACCAAAGCGAAAATAAATGCTCTCGGACCCAGTCAAGTAATGGAATGTCTTGCCAAGCCTGCAACAGAGGCATAGTCCACAGCAATGCTCTTTAACATTTTTTGTTGTGGTGTACCCTTAAAGACGTTTTGACAAACTCATGCACCCTATTTACTGACACGTCCCCGTGTCCCCCCCTTATTTGGGCCCATGTCTGTGAGTTCCCTGGCCTAAATAAGCAAGTATCCTAATTCAGTAACTCAGGTACGTAATTCAATTGATAATGGCTCATTGCCTGTGGCTTATGAATCACAAACAATCAACTAATTGCAACAATTAGCTTGACATAGTCTGATGTTTATACACCACTCTTTAGAAAGTGCAAAGTCTGGGTTAAATCCTGAAAGTCATTGGTTGGTTAATGGTTCATTTTTGCAAACAGAAAGTTTTTGTAAAAATTATCTGTTTAATGTGACAAGTTTGTGATGTATCCTTGTGAACCCTTTTGTAGTGGTGCACCCCACGCATATTTTGGTGCACCCTAGGGTGCACCGTGCACACCGGTTGAAGAGCGCTGATCTACAGCACTCTTTCTGATGTCCCATGATATACTACGTTTTCATCTCCGGCCGAAAGATTGGAAAAGCCGTATGTTGGTCTTTGGCTCTTTCAGTTTACATGTCCATAACGTCCTTCGTGTGTGACGATCGCCTAGAAAGAATATAGGCCTTGTGCAGTAGGTCATTGCTGAGAGCGCCAGATGTTGCTGATATACCGGTACATGGACCACAATGTGCACAGCTTTAAACTGTTGCTATTGTTCTGCACATTGTTGAAGAAAATGATCGATGTAGTTTTGAAATCAATTGAAAAAAACTGTGGGAGATCGGCTATGCTGTACGGCAGTGAGACATGGTGTTTGAGAGAGATCGAGGTGTCAATTTTGAGGCGAACCAAAAGAGCTATGTTGAGAGAGAGTGTGGAGCGCCGCGCGAAACAAATGGACAAAAAGAACACTGATAAATTGATCCAGATGCTGCGATTAAGCGAAAATGTGGAAAATCTGGCAAAAACAAGTAGCATACCATGTTACGGACATGTTTTGAGAAGAGATGAGGATGGTGCATCAAGAAACGTTCAGCGCTTCAAGATGAAGGGTCAGAAAAAAACAGGACGACCACGGAAAACATGGAGGCAAGTAGAAAATAAGATTAGGGATTGCGTTGCAGAAGGAAGACACCCTTAATCGAACAAGATGGAGAAATGGTGTAAAGTTAATTCATGGCAGAAAGGAGGTAATCCGGCCGCCCTCGTTTAACGGGACAAAACCAGATTAAAACTGGAATGTTACTACTAAAGTGTACTGCGTATGCCATGCGAAGATATGTGGGGCCGGCTATTCGTCCACTCCAGAAATCATATTTGAGTAGCCCAATGAGGTTTTGGGCGTAAAATAGCAAAATGAAATTACAAAGGTACTTTTTCCGTCAGATTGCACTATTGAAGGTAAACATAATGTTTGTTTTAATGGTTCTTTTCCACTTAACAGCCCATAGTCAATCTTAAACCTATAACAAAAAAGCCAAGGCATGTTCGAGATATTCAACTATAACCGCACACCTAGCTGATTTGTACAATAACGCTTCACAAGACTTCTAAACGTGCTTTATTCTCATATTTTCACCACTGGACGTCAACTCTGTGAAAGCATCTTAGTACGCAGTCTCAAACCCTGTACGAAAAAGAAACCAGCCACTTCCCTGACAAAAGTCTGCTAAGACGACACTCGACCACCTCGACTGGCAGGCCGACGTCTGACCAGATATTTCTGCTGAGTCACCAAAAACACTTCCAAATACGGTCGCTGGGCCTGGTAAAGCGGCCGTGGAAGCGCAGTAATTGTGCAGGCTGTTATGGCTCCACTCAAAAGGTCCTAAGATTTTTGGCGAGGCTGTCCTGTCTTTACCAGCTTGTGCCATGAATGTTCTCTTTTTTGGATAAGGCTTAGTGACCGGGCTACGAATAATTGGATTTGGGTTAAATTGGGACAATTTTAACATAACTACTCCGTCACTTGCTGTCATGGCTGCAACAATTTTCGATCATGGAACTTTTCTCATATGGAAGTCGTAAGAAGATCTTGACAAAGAGTTTTGTGCTACAACACACGAGGCACGTTCCAGGTAGCTCGAATTGCTACTACAGCCGAAAGCACCAGCCCAGCTTGTATGGGAAAAAATAGACAAGATCTTTACTTGGACGATGTAGTGCAGCGGTTCTCAATTCGGCGTGCTTGCACCCCCAGGGGGTGCGAGAAGGGAGTTGATGGGGTGTGAGAAGGGATTGATGTCAGCGATGAGAATACAAAAAACAATACATCAAATGGTGCAAGGGGTGCAAAAATGATTTTTCCTTCCGGACGGGGTGCGGGCTTCAAAATGAATTGAGAACCGCTGGTGTAGTGATTGCTGTTCGTACCTGTACGGTGGTTGATTGTAGCCTACTCAGTATTGCCACTGGTTGACTCTTGTACTGTAGAACTCGTCTAATTCGTCATCGTTTAATTCGTCAATTCGCTTAATTCGTCAGTTTTTCGTCAGTCCCGGAAGAATCCCTATCTTTTGTGTACATTTCTGTTCGTCTAATTCACCATCGTCTAATCCGTCAATTTGCTTAGTTCGTCAACTCTTTCTATCCCTGAGATACGTTTTGTTCGTCTAATTCAGGGGTTCCCAACCTTTCTCTTACCATGTACCCTTCAGCATTCCGACAGATGAATATGTACCCCTTCAGAATTTCACCAGGTAAGCATGTACCCCTTCATGATTTTGACAGATGAACATGTACCCCTACAATTTCTTATGACAAAATATTTTGTCAGGATTATTCACGGAGATATTTAACAATAAGCATATAATGATTTTTGAAAATAATATTCGCTGATATATTTATAAATATTTGGAAATAAACAATATGTAAATATATTTTTCCCTTTTATCGCCAACCTTAAATGTACCCCTTCGGATAGGAAAATGTACCCCTGGGGGTACATGTACCCCAGGTTGGGAACCCCTGGTCTAATTCGTCATTTGCAGTTTCGCTTAGATGTCTAAGCAGCTAATACGTGTGGGAATTCAAACAAACTAAGGATCTTTATCTGAGAATTGTTGCACCTTGCAATTTGTTTATCGAATTTATACACGAGGTGCGAAGCGCGACCCGACTCCCCATTGAGAGAACGCGGAAAAGTTTGTTAAAAATTTAAAAGGTGCTTGATTGAATGGAGGAGTCCAGATAGAGCAGAGGAATTAATTGTTGTATCAACCATACCGTCATAAACTTGTATTTTACTGCAAATAAGAGCACCATGTATGCACGAGTTACTATGATAAAATATACGGGCTTCTATGATAGAGTTTTCGCCTGTTTGCGTAATTCGTAACTTCGCCTAATTCGTCACTTTTTTCTAATCCCCTTGAGGTAACGAATTAGGCAAATTCTACTGTATGAAATTGTTGGCTTCTTCAACATCAGATTTTTACGTCACAGTTTCTTATAGGCTAAGTGCTTCTACTACAGTTTCACATAAGCTAAGTGCTTCTATTACTAACGTAAAATGTTAATCCCAACGCAGCGAAGAGAACTTCCTCAGCTTGAAACGATAACCAAACACACATGAGGATGAGAGATTGATGAAAGAAACTCAAAAAATAATGAGTCCAACTTTTTCATTCTAAAAGGAAAGCAAACGAAAAACTAAAACAACACCTCACCTCAGTCAACATCAGATCTGTCGCCAAAATATCAAACATCAGAATTTTCCCTCAAAACATCCATATCTCGTTATCTGATGTTTTACATCAAATGTGGCAACAGTGATTGTACTCTGATTTATTGCTGCAGTTGCCCGGAGGCATATTCACAAAACGTAACCTTGTTCGCGCAATAAGACGTTTTCAGGTAAACCTAAACCTAACCCTAACCCCTAAACCTAACCACTAATCCTAAAGTTTGGAAAGAAAAAGTGGTCCCATTAATTAAAACGTGCAACCACTGCTACCAAAACGAAAGTGACGAAGGTGAGAGCCGAACCCGAAACCTTGGGCATAGCAAACCTCAAACATTTCCGGTAGGCCAAAATGTTGGTGGTGACAAACTGGGCGTTTTATTTGAACCGCGCCATGCGAGTCGTATCCGTAGCCACTGTTATTGCGCGAACAAGATTGCATTTTGTAAATATGCTGACCGGAACCGTCTCGCGTATCGGCAGAGCGTTTTTAGTTGATTAAGGCGCGTGTAATTTACTGCGCTCTAGTAAGTAATCAATGTATTCCAGCCGCACGTGCTCTTCAGTTGTGTTGCTTGCGCCGTTGAACTGGCTGCTTCCGCCGTAATAGAATGTGGAAACTCAGTTCTTTAAAGCCTTGCAAGTAATTAGTCCTATTTGCACCAGTGGGCCGTTTCGTCACAGATGGGCCTTCAGTTCTGACAAAGCTCATTCAATATTATTTGAAAGATAATTAGGAACAATACGGAAATTCAGTTTCCTGAGGCTCACAGCATAGACACGAGGAAACAGCGCAGACGAAGACCATATTACAGGAAGCAAGGATGGCGCTGACAATCAACGTAGTTTGGAAAATATGCTCTCAAATGCTGAAGCGAAACATCTTGATATCACATAAACGTGCTACGAACGTCTGGACCAACACATGTCTAACCGACATGCCCTGCTGGGCCAACAAATCATGTCACTATCTTATTGAGGGTCGCACATCGAATTAAACTTATGTGAAACAAATAATCAGCAACTAATTATCCAGCAATAATGCTCCGACAGGAAAAATAATCAATAAAAATCAATTGCTAATATCATCAGCATATCTTAAACCAGTTTTTGAAACTTATTTCCCAGCTCCCTATTATCAACAGATAATTTTGATACTGCGCAACGTAACTGGTTCGTATATTTTCATTTGTCAGCTTATTGCGATTTGACTGTCATTAGAAGAATCACACAAAAACGATGTTCATATTACCGCTGCAAAACACATTCCTTTGTTTCAGCTATTTGCAGTTGCGTACACCTCTGAAACAAATTTTGCTGTGTACCCAGTCTGAGTAACTGCAGCTCAGCTTTTTCGCTCGCCAATGGTTCTTGAATTCCATCATACTTTTCATCGGTAGACATTTTCAAATCAGAAGACTTCAGGTTTGAAAATATTTGCGGCATATTAAGCACGTACATACTTTTGTTCTTCCACTTGAACAACAAAAAATCTTCCCATTCGAAATCGAAACTTTTAAGTTTCATAGTTTCATCAAGCTTTCTCCTTTTCTTAGACATACTGTAGTGTAGTGTTAGTGCGTTTCTGTACTTTGTTCTCAGCAAACTATAATTTAGCTTATGCTGTTGGAAGCCGTCGAATCCTAACTACCATGATAACTACTGTTTGGAATCTCTAATCACTCCGCAACTTTGGTGTAATAGGCACGTTTAGCACCAATGGAATGAGAAGAAATCAAAACTGACCAAGGAGGCATTACGTCTCGATTTCCTGTTGACTAATTCTTCAAAGTATTTCACATCTGGACTTACCAAATTGCTAACACTTAATCAAAAAATATCACCCAAAGAACCACACCAAACAACAGCCAAAACACTGGCAACATTACATTCAACATGTCATATCCTGTTGCAGTAGGTCATTTTGACACAAAAGATCTTAATGGACTGTGCTGTCCACCACTGCTTTTTGTCGTACGTCCTGTATTTTTTTATGCGCTTTATCATTTGGCATACATGATTATGGTCGCTGCCTAGCTTCTCCATTCCTAATCTGCATTGCCATCAACGTTTTTCCCATATGCACTTACCTCACTGCTTTGTCTGTTTATTTCTTCACTTTTCATGCATTGCTTTACGTTCTATTTTGTCTTGTGTTTGTTGTGGCTCACCTTTCCTATGTATTTGGATTTTAAAAAATCTGGAATCCTGTCGTTTGTGACCACAGAAATTAACTGCAACCAAGCAGTCCCTCCGGTTAGACTTGGTGGTCAACTCAGCCAACGCCTTCTTTTCACCGAGTTTTTGAAACTTAGGTTCCAGCGGATCTGTTTCATTACGAAACATGAACATTAGTAAGATTAAGCTTTACACTCATTGCCTAACTAAACGCATAACCGTAAAATGTATTAACAGCACCAACAGCAGGCTGGCTGCAATTCATACGATGATCGCAAATTAATTTTTAATATTTTCATTAAAATAATGTTAATCATTCTGTACTGCGAAATAAACAAAGATAATAACAGCAGTGCAGTGTGTGACAGTGTCTACAATATACTTTACATTCAGGACAAGGTGTTAACAAACCAGCTATCATGGGCGTCCGCACGGGGGGAAAAACCGGCGTTTTCCCCCCTGGAAATTAGGTCGAAGAAACAAAATTTTCTAGAAAACCTGAAATCAGAAGCTTAATTCCGATGGATTGACTTAATTCTTGCATTGACAGTTTATTTCCGGTATGACACTCACACTGCATAAGAGCCAGGTTCACTATACTGGTGCCATGCATGCAATGATGAGCTTGCAGTTCACTCAAGTCTACTATTTTACTTGCAGAGGCAGGTTGCGAAACTGGCAAGCGGATTTTTTATCGTTGGTCCTTATTGTGCAACAATAACATGGCAACAAATCTTCAAAGCTTCAATTCAAATAATTGTGGAAGGCCTTTTGCCGCATGTGACTGTTAAACGCAGACGTATTGGCAGGTAATGCAGCAAGATATTGACTCAGGGGCGGATCCAGCCAGTAAGCTTAGGGGGAAAGATTTCAGTAATATTTGGTGGTCACGTTTCAGAACGGCTTCGCTACTGTAATAGGGATGAAATATACTTCACAATACTGCTGTTACAAAACTATGGACGACAAAACGGCCTTAAATCGCGAATGCTGTTTTCCAAATTGTAAAAAATAATGGTGAATATCGTTACTTTCGTAGGTTTTAGGGGGGGCGATCGTCCCCCTCTGGATCCGCTCCTGCATTGACTACTGATAACGGAAAGGCACATAGTTTGTACTGTGTGAAAAAAAGCATGGGTGAATCTGTAGCAATGCGTCCACAAGCTTGAAAACTCCATTGTTAGTGTGAGACTCTGAGTGTGAACAATGTGCCTGAACTGGGTGAATAGCTTAATCAAATTGCTGTTATGCAGGCTTCTTTTCACCAGTTTCAGCGTAACTATAGAGGTTTGAGCCAGGGAAGAAACTTAATTGAAACGCGCCTACTTTCCACTGTAGGTAACCTACTAGCCAAGACTCAGAAAAAAAACTTGAGAAATGATGGTGAATCAGGATGTGTATGGCTATACTAAAGCCCTACATCGCCGGAAAATACCTCAAAAAACGTAAAAAACAACAATCTACTGAAAACCAAAAGAATGCTAAAACGGAATATAAGCTAAGTGGGGGCCCGGTTTTTACATTTAGCTTGACAGGAGGGGGGCTATTCTCCACTCTGGTCTCCCGTCAGTTACACCAGGGGTCGGCAAACTTTTTCGCACGACGGACCGGTTTCTGCCTGGCATTATTTTGCAGATTGACCTTCAACAAAATAATGAATGTGTGGCACATGCGAATTTGTTACAACTCGTAACTCAACATGGCACTGATTCATAGGGAGATCTGGGCTTACGTTGCTGCAAAAAGATGCTCCGACCTGTAGGGATTATGGTAGTTAATGGCACCCGCAATGTGTTTTTATGTCATTCGTTCCAGTCACTTCTGGACGATTTTGGTCTTGGTTCCGCATAGCACGGTAACAATTTCTTCATAGACCGGCACCGGGCCGCAGCCCCTGACCCGAGTTACACCACTGCTTTTCACACAATATAAAAGCACGTGGCTTGTAACAATGCGTTTATGTCGGCTTGTGGGAATACGTTTTAATCTTTAAGAATTATTTCAGACTTCCGAGTAAGAGCTGAGTGCAAAGCTACCATTGCTGTGGCGACTTTCCATAATTGATTGCTCATTTTGTTAAAGCCTGCATGGAATTCTAACTTTGGTAAGTTGTCCAATAGTCCTGTCAACATAGTCTGCTTGTGCGGTTTATGTATGATGAGTGTTCCCCTTGAAAATATCCGCAAAGACAAGCGAGGTTTTATTGAAAGGGTGATTGATTGCTTAGGATGAGATCCCAGACGTTTGCAGTTCTTGTTGCTTAATGACGTTGATAAGTCTTGCTGGTAAAATACAGTCGTTATGTGTGGCTTCGTTAAAGACCATGGCAATACTTCTGGGAAAAAAGTACCCTGCCTTGAAAATCTGTCGATAGCCTATTGTGAAAATTATCGTAATATACCTGGCTATGGCTGCCAACGAAGCGCAGTTTCGTGACTATTGTCGTAACATGGGCATTTTTTGTGGAGTTGTCGTGTAGAAATGGTAAAACGTTTCGTGAACGTACGTTTGCATTGCATCGTCAGCAACCTGACAAGGGCTAGCAAAATGTTGACGTTGCCCCCCCATGAAAAAAATTCTGCGGACGCACATGCCAGCTATAACAAAATAGATTCCCTCGTTCAAGTGAAAATGTCCATGGATTGTTGCCACAATCAACTTGAACAGTAGGCTAAGAGAATCTCAGAGTGCCATCATCAGCAGCTCTAGTGTCACAGTCATATGACAACGCTAATGTTGGCCAGAGAACTCGATTCAATCAATTCCATTCTGTGTGACCGCAACAAACTTTACTGCAGCAATTTAAAAGTCCATTTAAAAACTTGGTCGGCTCGTGGACAAACCTCAGCGTCGACTATGGATCTGGCTCCTGCTCCGGTTAGAACTTAACATTTTTGGCTCCGGCCCAATGCATACATATTCCGACCGGAGACCACTCCAGAACTCTGCTCAGCGATCTTCTCTGGTAGAAATCAAAAAGAACTAGAAGCCTGCCTGCTGTACGCAGTATAAACATGATGAAACGGCACGGAGGAACATTGCATCAAAAATATCGAAATTAGGGCTGTTCATATCACGCAGGCCACGAGTTGGACATAAACATGCAACACAGCTGTGAACGTGAACTGCCGGTGAGGAAAATGACATGAGACAAAAATTGCACTTCAGCTCGCGGTGCTTCATGCTTATACCCTAACATTTTTGCTCACCTGCATCCTCTTTGGGGACTGCCGTCATCCATATGTGCATTGCTCGCATGTCATAGAGATAATTGATGCAAGGTGGTCGAAACTGCGCAGTATGACAAGATGGCCACAGCAAAGCTCTACCCGCATGAGGATGAACGGTTTCTGTAACCTCAAGACGAGGCTCTTCGGTAACATTCTTGTTCCGGGTCATCGTGTAAAAAGACGCCTAAATGAAAATGATATTCTTCACATATATCATCGTAACATCAATGGCATGTTCATAATCGTTCTACAATAACAACG
>Ga0210059_1007823_pt1 | contig 16943 bp, 11 predicted proteins | sample Ectturendosymbi2_FD_188042 | JGI IMG/M metagenome (GOLD analysis project Ga0210059, IMG submission 188042) | Ecteinascidia turbinata endosymbiont from Florida, USA - Sample 2 (SPAdes) (version 2) | ecosystem: Host-associated > Tunicates > Ascidians > Unclassified | place: Key West, Florida...
CGTTTTTTCGTCACCCCTGCCAACGCCGGCGATAGCTGACGTTCTGCTGGAGGGATCCTGGCTCGAAAATTGTTTGCAGAATGATGTGAACGCGTCGTTCCGTTGCCTGGCAACAGCGATGAGATCGACCCTGCCACGCACGATCTGCGAATTGGTTGCCAGGCAACATAATGTGGAGAAGAAATTCACTCCGTTCTTCCGCCGTTTGTTTACGTTCGAATGTCAACGTTCGCGCGCGGTAAAGTATCTTCGCGTTTGTTTATAGCGCCCTTCCTGTTCGTCGCCACTCTGTTGTTTCTTGTCGTTGTTTCAATGAAAAACAACTGTTTTGTCTTCAGCAGCTTTTCCTCTTTAATACATCGGCCGAAACTAAAGCGCGTCAACTCCTCGGCGAGCGGCATTTTTTCTCAAGCAGGGCTGCAACCAGTTGATATTTCCGGGTGGGTCAAAATGATCTTGACTTGAACTAACTCGTACCCAACAATCAAACATGTTTTTGAAAATTTCGGAGGAGGGAATTGGCCGGTTGCCACCTCCCGGTTGCGGTCTTGTGCGTAACAGACAAATAAAAGCACAGGAGCGGATTTTTATCAAGGCACACCAGCACACCATTTTTATCAAGGCACAGCAGGCCCAGAAACAGTCCTTGCGGCATCACAATTGGCCCGAGTTCGCGTGTCCCCCCTAAGATTACAAAGCCTCTTCGCCACCAGCGCTTCGCACTCGTGTGCGACTTCCGGTAGCCGTCGTATGACCTTCGAAAGAATGAAAGTGACCGCCTAGGACATCGTGGGGCCTGCAGCATCAAGAAAACTCCACTACGGAAGAACAGGCCCGATGCCAAGATTTAATGTTTGGGGTGGAACAAATTTTTAGGGGGGAAAGATTTCTGTTTTCGTCATACAGTATGTTTTAAAACAATTTTCTGGGTACAATAAACTTTGAGGGCACTGGCCCCGAATACCCCCCGGGGCTACGGGCCTGCGGAAGTATCCGTTGTTCTGTACCGCGTCAGTTCTCAATTTCAGTGAAAGAAAAACATCAAGGTGGAAAATTCGAACTCGTGCAGACGAACAGCGGAACATTTGTGCAGGCACCTGAAGGACCGGCCGACAACTTCTCTTTTAACCAAGTACACTGAGTAGAAACAGCGCTTCCCATTAGGAGATGCTCTCCCGTGTAGGTATGAAGAAATACTGCGCCGTCTCGAGTTTCGGGATCACTGGTCTAATTCAAATTGTCAACAAATACCTGCTGTGCGATTTAAATAAATAGGCATTTAGCCTTATGGAAAAAGTAATGGCATACTGACGAGCGTCTTGCCAAGCAATAAGTGGATGCAGGTGAATACATTTGACGGTGGAGCAAGGGTGCGAAAACCCTTTGCTATTCCATTGCATAGGCATAGACAAAGGGGTGCCCAAGGGTAATGCCCCACCAAAATTTTTGGCATGGCCAGTCAATTTGTGCTTTGAGAAGCGGTGTTCCAGACAAAACTACTGTTGCCTAAAATCACACATCTTGGCCCCCCCAAAAAATTTTGGGGCTGGCTACGCCAGTGTTCTATTGCCCTTGATTCTTGTCGTCAGTTGTTCAATTTTCTATATGCTGTAAATCTAGACTTACCATAATTTCTTAGATTTAAACCGGGATAAATTCAAAACCATGAATTAAATAACCTGACGAGTGGCCGAAGGCCTGACAATTTTTTCTCTGCATGAAGTCAAGTTCTAGCTTACTTTCAGCATAAAATGACTCAAAACTAACTGAAAGTTATCCTGCCTTCTCAAAGCATACGAAATGGCTTCTATTCTAACTTCTGCAGCAGTTGCTGTAGTTCCATTGAAGACAATGGAAAAATGACGCAACAATAAACCCCCAATTTTACAAATGGCCATTGAGCGGAATTATTTCATAACAATGCATCATCAGGCTGGAGTTCATTTTGAAAAATTTACTGAAGTGAAATTCCGGGACATTTTGCTAACCGGGGCGGAACACCAGGACAGATGTTTAAGCCGGGACAGTCCCGGCCAAACAGGGACGTATGGTAGGTCTATGTAAATATAGCGCATTCATTAACTCAGATTTGTCGTAAGTTCGGAGTTTTTTCTGTCAAAAAAGAAAGAGCAAAAAACGTCATTGTTCTCCAGTGGCGTACGCAGAAAATTTTCATGGGGAGGTTTCATTCAGTGGCATATGGTGGCAGAACCGTCGCCAGAAAGTTTTCTGCGGGGGGGCTAGACATTCTCAAAATTGACAAACACTACACTGATTAAAAGTGTTTCATGTTTCAATTTGGGGTGCTTGGAGCTTTGTTTGGGGGGGATAAGCCCCCCAGGGACCGGGCCAGTGGTGCCCGGCCCCCCATTTGAAATTGGTGCCCCCCCAATTGACGTTTGGCCCCCCGGTTGCTACATACATCCAATACTGTATTTTAAAAATGTGGCCCCTCCTGTTTTTTGGCCCCCCCTGCTGCTATATCCTGGCGACTGGCCTAAAGCCCCCCGTGGAGACGGGACTGTATGGTGGTCATTTGTATTTGATGTGCGCTGTTGTTCTCACATGGGTGCCACTTCATAGTCTTGTTTCCAAACCAACGTTTTGGAAAAGTGTGTTAACATAATATGCATGTTTTTCTACATGCACTCCCTTATTTTATGTCATTGCAATGAATATAAACTATCAATGCTCCAAGCTAGGATATCGAAGGAAAAGAAACTCAACGCTACGACACATATCAGGCTGCTCGTTAAAACGGGAGTAAAACACACTCATCAATGCATCAGCGCAGTTCACAACTGCAAAATGAGGCTGCGCTAATGCCTTGTCGAATACGAGCATTCCAGCATAGTAAGTGTGCGGCTGGAGTGGCTGGCGCACACCCCGGTTTGCAACATCGAATCTTGCTAAAACTACACAAGGATTGAGAATGCGCATAAAGCACGCAAGAAAACTTTCGATTTTTTGTTGTTTATAGAAGTCCAGAAAATTGTTAGTTTTCTTTTACCCTGTTGAGACATTGTCAAATGCCTGAATGCTTCTATGTTACCAACTGCTGTTTTTGAGCTCGTGCAACAGTTCTATCATGCTACAGAAATTGGTAATGTAGCCAATGGGGTCAGCGCTTGCGCTGATCAGACTTAGCAGACAGAATGAAGGCAATTGTTTCAGATAAAGTAAACTATCGCGGAACACAATCTTAAACATTCGTAGTGGACTAAAGGTCTGCAAAAGATTGTGAGATGATTTCTGGACGCAAACGATAACTCAGATTCCCACCGAAACCTACTGCAATTATTAGTTTTTGGTCCATTTACGTGGTATTTGCATTAAGCCGACAAATTAGCAAGCAAAAAGTGTGGTAAAACAATTAAGCTCCTTTGCGCAGGTAATAAAGTTTTCGCAAAATATCAAGCTCAAGGGGGTTTTTAACCCCAACCCCTCCGCTTGCGTACGCCCTTGCTGTTCTCTTTGTGCACACCACGAAAACCCTATATTCCGACGAAAGGAACTTTTAACCAGGGGCCTCAAACTCAAATTGCTTTGAGAGCCAAATGAGGAACTGTGAAGTAACCCGAGGGCCGCATTATGACGCTGACGCAAACAGTGGCTGTATCTGAACCTTCCTAGAAACAGCTTTTACATCTTATTTCCCGCGAAAGGTATCGTGAATTATAGGTAAATCATCTCTAGCCGTCTCTACATTCGTTCAAAAAGGAGCTTGTTCACTCGCTGGCTGAGAACTTTTAAACACCCGGGAATAAGCTAAGTAACTTAAATGCTGATTATATTAAAATTCCCAAAATGCATTGCGGGCAGTACAAAATGCCCTCGTGTTCCAGACCCTTGTTTTAAGATGTAAATCTTTGACTGGATGCGCAAAAAGTCATTTTCAAAGTACTACTTTTTTCTAACATTGAACGGAAACAGCAAATTCTCCCGTTTTGTATTTATCACCTTGACCTTGCCGCAAACACCTAGGTTGGCGCTACATTAGAGCAGTTTCAAATCAAAAAGTGGCAAAGCCGAACGCACCAGCGAGAAGCACTAGTTCATAGCAAAATTCCGACCCTGCTCCCGATGTACTTTGGGTATGCCTTTGTGGCATCGAGTTAACAATTCTCTTATATTGTAGCCTATGCCATGGGCGTCGGAAGAGAGGTGCAGAAAGGCCTTGTTCACCCTTGATCTTGAAATTTGCTATTTTGCTTTTCCTTTTTGTAGAAGAATGTTTTTCTGTTAGTTTTGAGTTGGCAAAATGAAATTTCACCGTGGTTGCCCCCCCCCAGAACATGCTTTTGGTCACTACTTGGAAAAATCCACTGTTGCCCCTCTGGAAAAAATCCTTCCAGCGCCCATGGTGGATGCATAAGTAAATTGCATTTTCGTGCATAAATGAATATGTGCGTTTTACGGTTTTGTATATGTTTTTCTGCGCAAGTTTAACGTGCGAGATGAGCCCAAAACAAAACATTGTCCTCTGTCAAGGGAACTGATGGAGGGGAGGCCACAAATCCGCGTCTCTAAATTAAAGCATACATTGAAATGAAATTCTCAATCAACAATTTCAAATATTTGGATTATGAAATCAAATTCAACAAATTATAGTGGCAGTGGTATGCTTATAAAAAGTTTTTGTTGACACAAGCAGGATTACCGAATAGTTAGGCAAAGGGGCCAAAACCTACTGTACTGCGTTATTTTGATATAAGCAAACATCAGTCTACACCTAAAGTTATGCGTCCAGGTGATTTGATTGGCTTTTCCTGTGAATGCTTTCGACTTGTGCCAGGAAATTCTTTTAAACCAAATGTCCACCACCTTGCCCCTTACAGCGATCGGGTTTATGCTTCTGAACTTTCATTTTCTTTTTTGGAGCAGGTAAGAGTTCTAATCGTCAAGCACATTCCCTCCACAGCAATATCCATGTGTCTACTATAAAAATATTGATGACATTTGGCAAATTCGCAAATCATGAGCCTTAGTGCTTGGAACAAGCGGAGTCAGAGTTACGCACATTACGGCTCGTGAAAAAATGCTTGTCGTATGTAATGCGTCAAATTAACTTTTTCCACTTTGAAATGTAACGCAAATTGAACACTCTTCCAGCGGCGTAACTGACAGGGGGCAGCAGTGCGAACCGCCACACCCCATGGCAAGCTAAATGTAAAAACCGGCCCCCCACTTAGGTGATCTTTCGGTATATAGTATTCTTTTGGTTTTCAGTAAGTTCTTGTTCTTTGTGTTTTTAGAAGTGTTTTCCGGTGATTTCGGGTTTTACATCCACACTCGGACCGGATTCACTATCATTTCTCAACTGCTTTCTGAGTGCTGGCTGGTGGGCTCCCTAAGGCGGCCAGCCCTCTTCAGCTGCGTTTCCCCCTGGCTCAAACCTCGAGTTACACACCACTATGCCCTTTTCGATTAGCGTTTCTGATATTTATATGAGCATAAAAATAGGTTAACATAACGTAACGTTACTTAGCTTATCGAGCAAATATAGAATTTCGAATGTTGAAAGATATAGAATATCCTGGTTCAACTTACCCCTTGTAATGGAATGGATTTTATTAATTCAGTGACGACGTACGTTGATTAGTTTTGCAGTTTTTTCTTTTTGAATGGCTGTTATTTGGAAATGAGAAACGTCTTAGGATCAAAACTTCCACCAAATTGACTCCAGGCTCCATTTTCACAAAGCGTAACGCTGCGCGAAGCAAACACACACGTCAAAAAGAAAATTCTGCAAAATGGCTTGGTATACGTCAATTCCTAGTTTATCACAAAATTATAATCTTGGTATATATGGAAACCTTCGTGAAACACGTAAGAAGCAAAGTGAAAAAAGAACCCTCTTCAGGCAAACCGCATGAACGATTGTTTTTAATTGCTGAACTGTCCTTTGCACCAGACGTTAAATACGCAAAAAAAAAGACGAAAAGAAGTGGAATTTTTTTTAAATTGAAAAGGGAGGATCAGCATAGAGTGCAAGCTGGTGACGTTCACTTTGCACTGTTCTTTTATAAATATCTGAAAGGCGAGGTTCCCCAAACGGAATTTGTCCCACGATTTTCCGGTAGGCTAACCTGCAATTTTTTTATAGATTGGTTCATAGGTGTAGGAGCAGGCAAATTTTTGGGGGTGCGAAGGATTTTTGCCCGAATTCCTTCAAACTTGCCTGAACAATTTTTTGGATGACCTCCACGAAAAGGTCTGCATGTGATTCTGTAAACGTTGGGCGTCATATTTGCCCGTATTTTCAGGGATTTTGCGAAGGTTTTCACAGATTTGGCCCAGATTTAACAAATTTTGCTTGGATTTTCACGGATTTTCCCGGATTTTCACTAACTCAAAATTTTTGGGGGTGCGCTTGCACCCCCACCTCATACACCACTGGATTTGTTGTGGGAAATGTATTTATCTATTCTTCAGTTATTTCAAACTGGCACCTTAGTTATAGCACAGAGCTTTGAGCAAAGCCCATGAACTCTTACAAAATGCTTCAAATACCAACATAAGGTAAGCTACTGCTGTGCAGTGTATCAGAAGTATTGGCTCTTGAAAAAGACTGTAATTAGGAAACGGAACAATACGAGTGAATATTGTTTAACTGGCCATATAACGGCCAATGCTTCTACTCGCAGGTAACAGACAGAGGCAAAAGCTTTTTCATTTTTTTGTAATGAAAACTTATTTGCAGTTATGTTAAACTGGAGCTAAATTTTCTCGCAACAGAACATTTCCAGACTTATTCAAATTGGCAGTTTCCAAATTTATGTAGGCCTATTCTTTTGATAATGGTGAAGTACATTAATACGTTGATAACTAGGCCTACTTTACTGATATTGCATCAGTCCACAAATATCAAACAAGGCTCGCTCTTTTACAAATATATAATTTACCCAGAATGAAAACGTCTCTAGATCAGCTTTCTTTAAAGTATATTTGTCCCAAAATTTGTTCTGTTATTCCTGAAAATTTGAGGTCTTTCTAGACTTTCTCAACTTATTCATTTGGAAAACATTACAAAAACGCCCCGCAGTCTTGCTAATATTCCTGTTGATTTCATTTCATATTATTGTCACTTTTATGCAATATTGTTTTTAGTGCCCCTGTTTTCCCTTATACCTTTTGCCTCCCCAGTTGGTCAACCCGACTTATCCCTCTGTGCATAGGCGTGCTTTATATCTTTTGCCGCTCCAGTTGGTCACTCCACCCCTCTGTGCATGGGCATGCTTTTCCCCTCTACTTTTTGTTGTTGTTATCTTGTTTACATATTTTATCTGACCTTGATGCGATGCATTTTGTTACTTTTCATTTATTACATGTGAAACATCATCAATTAAAATTTATTTATACTGGCAACAGGGCAGGCTGACCATTTGACCCATATCGTCTTTCCTCTTTTGCCAAACCTTCGTGAATCAAATATCTTAAAACAGGTCAATTTGCAAAGCTTGAAGTTGATGAAAATGTGTCCATGTTGTCATCAGCATGCAATTAATTTCTGATCTTTGATGTTTTTCTTTTACCTTTTGTTGAATTTGTGTCATTTGTTCTGTTTAGCTGAGTCATATGAAAAAATAAAGAGTGGTAGCCTACTATATGGCATTTCGTGATTTATGTCAAAAAAATGCATAAATAAACCATACGACATAACCGTATATGAGCAGTGAGCATAGCAGAGTTTATAAGTTTTTATTTCATACCTTTGGTAGAACCACACTTAATGATCGAATGTTTGTGATGCTTATTAAAATTCTGCCAGTGCTTTTCGTTCTGCTCTTCTGTGAATGTCTTCGCTCGAGCGTAATATCATTCAACCGTGCAGTTGCTACCCCTGTTACGCTCGAGTAATTGCAGATATCTCATTACGCTTTTAACTGGTTGCTGTTACAGTGGCTGTGCGCGTGCACTGCAGCACAGATCTGGAAGGCAGTGTCTGATACGATGGTGAAGATGTCTTAACTCTTAGTAAGACATCTTACTTTAGTTGAAGACTCCTGCTTTAGTTCAGTGCTGGTAAACGCAGTGAAGTGAGTTTGTATTGCGAAGTATCATTTGCATTTTCCCCTTGTGGCATTCAAAGCTGCATTACCATTACGGTAAACGTAGGCTTTCGCTTTGGACCTAGTTTTCCATCAAATTCGTGATTATTTTTAAGCTATTATAATTACTTAAAAGCGTTAAATTAGGCTATGGGCTACACAGTACTGTATACATATTCCTTGTTTATCAAAGTAACTAGTTCGTGCATTGATCGTAAAAATGATTAATTAATCAGTTGATCAAGTTGATGTGTTATTTACGCAGTCTTGATAGTTGAAAGTATTTGCACCATTGTTGATTACTCACCAAAACAACACAAAGCTTGAGAATGTCCAATGCTCCAGTGTTGTTTCGTGTTCTTTCTGCTTCTGTTAAAATTGCAGACAAAGCAGCTGAGCTTGTTCGACAAATAATGACATCAGGGGATTTGGGGATTGTTGACAAGGTATGGAGTGTTTTTTAGTGATTTAGTCTGCTTAGCCATCTTGTACATGTTTTACTTGGTTAACTTACGTGTTTTGTTTAGCATGACGATTTTTTATATCTTTGCAAAGTGGTCTGACAAAAAAAATTAATTGAACTTCAGTCAAATGAGGGTTTTTAGACGTCAGGTAAGCTAGAATCAGTCTGTTTAATGAATAACTTGGTATGGTAACTGCTTGTGTTCTGACAAACGTTTGAAATTTTTTATTGTCATGACTAAAGCATCTATTTTTGAGGTCAGTTGATCTAACGTAATAATGAGGACATGTGTAGATATACACAAATATTGCTTGATTGGTAGCACTGTGAGCCTGATGACAATCAGGTGAACTCTCGTGCATTTGTTAGGTCAACTGGTTGGTAATTATGCATGACCATGGTAGTGCTTTGTTTTTAGTTTGATCACCATGGCAGATATGATGCATATCTAGACATTAGCTAATACTTTTGCTGCATGTTGTGTGTTTCATATCCTAGACAAAGATTGTTGGGGCTGTTTATTTTCACCATGCTCTCACACAAAGATACTAGTTTTGTATGTTTAATACATTACAGTTGCCATTATTGTAATTATTAAAGTAGGAAAAATTCAGCGTCACTTATTAACTGTTTGTGATTAACCATTGTCTTGCAATTGACCTAGATGATCTGTTGCCTGCAATACTCAAACCTTTATTACGATTCAATGTGGAATCATTGTCAAATGCTATTTGTTCCTGAATCATGCTCCATGTATTTGTGGTTATTTTTTTTGCAGGGAGGCCAAAAGAATTTGCAAACCAAAGCTGACAGAGGTGTGGAGAAATTGATTCGAGCATCACTGATGTCGCAATTTCCTAATCTTAATGTGATTGGTGAAGAAAGTGAAGAGCATGACCCTAGTGCTGATGCTAAAGCTGGGTTAGATGCTGAAGTGTTAAAAATGGAATGTCCAGATAAATACAAAGACACTAATGAAGAAAAAGTAAGTTAAAATATGTCTCATGGTGAGGTGACAGTAAATGCAACATTTTTATGTGATTCCTTTACCTCAATACGATTGATGTCTCAAAATGAAAATTGCATCGGTTTGTAAGACTTCATGTTGCTTGATTTTTATGATTTAGTTTGAGCTGAACACTTTTTTTAAGCTGAGTGTTCTTGTTAGAATCATGGATAAAGTATGTGATTGTTGTGACAGACCATATATAATTGTTGAGCACAAACTTTTTTTATTAAAAGATGCATTACATCAATGTGATGGATGTTGTAAAGCACTTCTTAAAATAAAAATTAAATAAATTTTGTTTTTATTTTTTGCTCGACAAGAGTATTTTTTGAAGTTGGTGATCATTAGGCAAACAGCAAACTACGTTGAATGTATGATGTGGTACTAATACGTTACTAACATCCACAAGCTATTTGTTGCTAGTATATATTCTGTCCTAAGCACTTATGTTGTTGTTTCCACACAGTTGCTTTTTTAGTTGTGTTCCAATGCTGCAGTATATGCATGCTTCAATCCACATGGTGATAATGATAAGAGTGAAAAGTGAAGTATATTAACAAAATATTTGTGAAACTAACTTTTTACATTGTGAGTAGAAACACATTTGAAAAGGAAAATGCTTTACTCATTTAATGTTTAAATCTTCAGCTATTAGATTTAAAGTAAAGCCTGTTGTTTTAATGATCACCTGGTTTATTTTTGTTTTTGCTTGTAAGTTTAAACCGAAGTTGTTCAAGCAATAAAATCTGGATGAATGCGGTTACTGTGGGTTTGTGTTTGTATATTTGATGCCTTTGCAATGTTTGTTTAGGTCTTGCATGTTGGTAAATTTGCATCTATCAAACCACTGTGTTGCCTCACAGATTGTTGTTTGGGTTGACCCCTTGGATGGAACAGCTGAATTTACCGAAGGTACTTTCTCATTTCATTTCATATTTTTTGAAAGCTGGCTGCATGAGGTTCAGCTTGGCAATATAATTTTGTCTAGAGGTGTGTGCACATGGAATGCAAGGCTAACGACAGGTGCACCTAAGAATGTGCAATATATGTGTAGTGTAAATTGTAATAAACATTTGCAGTCCATACTAAAACATTCATTTCAGTTTATGAACACCTTACAGTACATGTAAATGAATGCCTTACATGTAAAACAGGGAATTAATTTAAAATTCACTTCAACTTAGCCTGTTCTGCCATTTTATTTCTTTTATTTTTTCTGCTTGAAGGGCTGCTAGATCACGTAACGATTCTGATTGGTTTGGCGGTGGATGGGAAAGCGGTTGGGGGAGTGGTGAACCAACCTTTCTACAACTACCAAGCTGGGCCACAGGTAGAATAGATAAGCTTTTTGTTATGTGCACATTTGCAACAGAGATAGGCTGCTGTTCTAGGCATTGTAGTGTTATTGATTTGTTTCAAAATTATGTTGATAGTAAACTTGCCACACTAACCGTCATCCCAGCAAAAAATCAACCATATTGTTCCTGTTATCCCAGCGAAATATTAACTGTTTTATTCTTAGTGCATTGAAACAGTAAACCTTTCAACAAGCGAGATTCAAGCAACCAGTATAGTCGATGTTTGATGATGTAACAATGCTGTGCGCACAATGTTTTAATGAAGAAACTGAAGAAAATTACGTGTTGAATTGTTGGCTTGTGCACGTTGGCGATGTTAGTGATTAACACACAGGTTCATGTGGCTGTGCAAACTGTCCAACCTGCTCACTCTCGTCTTTGTCATGAACGTATCAGGTTTTGCATCATGCTTCTTGTAGCGAATCTATTGCATCTGACACACAGTGGCACAGTTTCCGCACAGTGGACGACTATTCCAAACAATCATTATTTGATAAATCATGTTTTGTGTTGCATGGCAACGAGCGCCCAAAGTTTGCGTCCGTGAGAAATGGATAATAGGGAATTTACGTGGTCATGATGCGTTGTCAATTGTGACGCAACAACCTTTACATGTCATCATCTGACCTTGACAGCGACTTGTTCGTCCAAAAACGTTGCTCTGCTTCATCATCGCCAGCAAAGCACTTTTCACTTCGCCCCGTCGTCTCTTCGCGGAACGCTGGTTAATAAGTAACAACGTCCGGCCGGTGTCACTGTTAGCGTTGTTTGAAAAGCGCAGACACGGTCGAGTTTATTCGTTCGTTACGCTTCACTGCGCGTGTCGTTGATCTGATGAAGTGTCGCGCCGAGGTGCAAAGACAGTGCTTGGCGTTGTGGCCACTAAAAGGTTGCTTGTATTATTATTATTTCTTTTTATTTTGGTGACGACAATGGCGGCAGGCCGAAACCTGAATTTTTTGCTTCTTGTGGGGGCAGTTGAGGTGAACGCTCTTGCCCAACGAGCGCTACGGCGATTCACTCGGTGGCCGTGGATCGAATACCCAACCTTCCAGTTGGAGAGGCGGACACTTTGTCACTGAGCTAATTTATTATTGTTTCAAAGAAGAAAAGAAACGTGTATCAATGCACTTAAAAATCTTTTGGCACAAGTAAGGTTCCTTCTCTTCGGCAGACCGAGGTGACTGCTGTCCAAAAAACGTTTTGTTGGAGATCCTGTCTCGTCTGCCCGAATTACAGCGCAAATCCTTGGTTAACAGTAATGCTAAGCATCGACCTGCACTCCAGTAGATTGAGTGGCGCTTATTCAATCCAGGGGTTTGTTTAGTGTGCTGTCCAACGCGAGAAAGCGCACTAGAAGTTTCACTGCTTTCAGTGGATCTTTATTCGTTTGTAATTCAACATAAAAACGATCATGGCTCCATAAGCAAATAAAGTGGGGTTTTATGTTTTTCAAACGCCAGTTGTTTATGCATGAGGTCGTGAGCGAAAAATTTGTATTCCGGAGATGTTTCAGCATACACCTTTCTGGACAGTCAGCAGAAACGAGCAGAGGTCTGGCGATCCCCGGGAAAACTGTTTGATTGCATGCCCCCTACTAAATTCTAGTACGGTGGAATATGAGAAATGCAGTTATTTGAAATACGTAAAAAATGGTGCTGACAAAAAAACTTTCGAAAAATTAAATTCAAAATATTTCAAAGGTTACTTCTTGTTTTGATGTGTTAGTCTTTCATGACTATTCTATTCTGTGGGTTGGAGGTACATGTTTATAAGCAAAATTCTTCTGGTGATGCGTACGCATTGTGGAACTAGATCATTAGTTCTTTGTTTCTGATCGCGTACCATTTGTGAATCCGGTACTGTCACTACGTACCACCTTGTTCCAGGAAAACTAATTCAACCCAATGTCATTCGATCAAAAGTTTGGCAAACTAGAATTGACACAAGTATGGCATGAACAACATGACTGAGAAATTATAATAGCCATTTTTGAAAACGAATAAAGGAAATACACAAAATGCAAAAATTTACTCAATGGAACCCGAGAACTGAAAACAAAAGCTGTGAGTACATTCTTTTTGTGTAGAAAAACAGACGGCAGGCGTACTCGCGCATCACGATGAAGGTCTTCGCTTACCAGTTTGAAGAACCACTGAACTAGATATTGCATTGATGCATGTAAATAAGTATCAGATAGACCCACCAAAAAGATAGCACTTGTCAGGCATGATTGTAGATACAGTTTTCTGTTTTTCTATTATAAATCGAATCTGCATTTTGTGCAACCATGCAGTTTGATGCCGGGTAGTGGCAATTGGCCAGCCTACAAAGGAGGGAAAGAGATAGCGTGTAAGGCGTTAAGATAACGATAGCAGTGTTTCATGAATCTCTCTCTCGGGCCAATTAACATACATTTGCATATCCCCCCTCAGGCAAGCTTCCATCAGATCCATGCAGCATGTGCTGGTAACCTTACAATACAAAAAAATGTTTATTTAACAGAATTTCAATTACCTGTTATTTTTGTAATTTCACTCTGCGGATACCCGGGGCCGTAGTCCTATTCGTACCGCCTCCTGCACGCCCTCGTCAATCAGTCATTAACGCAGAAAACGCGCAACGTCGTAATGCAGGGGTGAAAATTTTTCTGTGAATGATAGCAGCGCACACTCCCACACATGTAAGATTTGCCGTGATATTGCACTCTAAATTATAAGCCAGGCATTGCTGCTACGTCACAAGGGCGTCGCGAACCTCCTGCGGCGCGGCAATGAAACAATGTGTCGCTCGAAGACAGACGTCGAAGGAGAAATGCGCTCAGCCGTTTCAAACATAACACCGCATTTTGTGTCGCAACAAGCGAGCTGTGGAATTGCATTAACTAACAATCCGTGGATGCGTTTTTGCGCAGTGCGTCGTTTGATTTTCTGCATGGTGTTTGTACGTCGGGAGTTCATGCAAGTTAGGAGTCACTGGAGTACTGCATACCAATAATAGCCAACCTTCTTAGATTTTTAGACGCAGAACGCAAATATTTTCAATGATCTGGAAATTCCAGCCTCTAAACTTCATCCACATTTTTTCATGCAACTTTTTTACTTTAATGCTATTTTGCTATCAATGAAAATTTGAAACAAAGCAACAACACTGCAATACCCAGACGGGGAGTTATCTCTGTTGCAAAGGTGCACGGAACACAAATTCTATTTGATGAAGAGCTAGCGGTGCATACCTTGTTGGCGAAATATATACTCTGATAAGATCATATAGAGTCTGATTTTTGTCTGTGAAAGGATTTCTTTCGGTAAACAGTGCAGGTTTCATGCAAATTGTTAAGACGTTTCGGCGGTTATTCAAGAACCGCTCCGCTTGATCTCAGCAAGAACCCTGTGGCTTTAGTAACGAGAAGGGACATCGACCCCCTTTATCCACCCCTTTTTCCTGGCTGAGCACTGATGCAGGAAAGTTCATTGGCCTCTGGGTCATAAGCCGTTCATGGTCGTATGTCGTAATTCAAAATTCCGTCGGTCAACATAGCGCCAATAAAGACAAATATTCGCGTATTAATGACTCCAGGAGTCACGTACGTAAGTTTGAACTTGCCACAGCTCGAAACCCGTAGAAAGTAAATCGGAATGCTTGCGCGTTTTCATTTTAGATTCGCCTGTTGGCAGCTCTGGAAATATTGAAAATCTTTAGCTACGAATTTATTTACTCCTCTCCTAGGTCGATACTCTGTAAGTGCTTTCGTATTACGTGCCTGTTGCAGGACAGCAGCAACTTGTCAAACCTTATAGCTTTTAACCACTATTGTCTCCCACCGGCGTTGGTTCCATCAGGAAAAGTGTGTTTTATTTACCTTTAGCTTGGTTTTTATTTGTGTTGAACTTTCGACGGAGTCTACACATTGCCGTCATTTTGCTAATCAGCGATGGGCTCGGTTCACGAAAGTACGTTTTTGTAGCGGCAAAATTAATAACTTGCTTGCTTCCTTCGTGCGTGCGAAATTGTGAACGCTTACTGAACTTCGCAGGCCACCCTGGGTCGCACCATCTGGGGCTTGGTGGGTTTGGGCGCGTTCGGTTGGAATCGAACCCAGCCGCCTTCCGGTCGCCGCATCGTGATAACCACCCGGTCTCATTCGAACAAATTGGTCAATCTGTGCATTGAGAGCATGAAGCCAACGGGCGTGGAACGCCAGGGTGGAGCTGGAAACAAGGTGCTGGCCGTTGCTGTCTTGTGCTGGATCGTTTAGTTTTAGTTTTAGTTTTTTGCAGCGCTATATCGGTTTGGGTGGTTTGCTCTTTCTGTCAAACTGAAAAAAACTCAGTGACAAGCAGCGCTTGTTTTTTCGGCGTTGTTAGAAATGTAGGTCGAAAACCCAGGTGTGCAGACGCAGGTATTCGAAATGTTGAAAACAATAAACGTAACCTTGCCAATCCGATATCAATACTAAAACCAAAATCACACGTAAAGTTTTTTTATATCGCTTTACTCTGTAAGTAGTTGTTTTCTTGGTTAAAAGTTACTTCGATGTTTGTGTTTTACACTTTTCCACTCACACATCGGGGGTTTCAGAACAGTGAAGGGCCAGGTGGACATGGGAAAATTTGAAGGCGTTTCCCGGAAGCGGAAACAAATTGAATTTTGGTATTTCCCAACACGTCATGTTGCAATAGATTTGTTTGGAGCAGAGTTGCGGGATCGGAGATAATTTGTCCGACTCCGACTCCTAGCTTACACATTTTTCCGACTCCGACTTTTCCTAAATTTCCGACTCAGACTCCTTAACACAACGCGAATGAAGTTTGGCTGTTAATAGTTAACAATGGCAAAGAAGCTATCTAAAGCAATTTTAGAAGTAAGCATTTTGCTATTGTCGCTAGATGCATGAGTTAAGACTTTGAATTTTAATCAATTTATTTAGAAGAATATTTACTAATCATAAAACCGTTATGTTTGCCATGAGTAGCTACTATAACGTGAATGAATCAAATAATAACAATATTAACATATGAACTATATTCAAGAAACCTTTGTAAGTGGTATATAGCGAGAGTGAGTAGCTAGCTATACAACTGTTCCGTATTTGGTAATTTTCTAATTTTCTGAACACAAAACATGACACAAAATTAAAAACTCTTAAGATTTATTTTAGCTTGTAATATGAATAGTATCTTCTGCTCACTACTCTCATTGTATTACTGACTAAAGCAACCAATTCCTTCACATAACGTACCTATGGACAGAATGGTTGCTTGCAGCTATTGTTGGTTTTACGATTAGGCAGAAAAGTCATACAGAATGAACTACGCCGGAGTCGGATAAAAAATTTGACTCCTGCTTTTAGTGTTCTTGGGGATCCGACTCCACCCAAAGCCGTCCGACTCCTTGCGACTCCGAATCCGCAATCCTGGTCTGGAGTCGGCATAAAACTACCGGTTGTCTGTTTTTCAAAGACGAACATGTCTGCCCCCTTCTGTGAAAGAGCAGGGAGCAATGTAGCCGTGTTCCTGCGAACACACTCTGTGTTCCTGCGAACACACTATGTGTTCCTGCCAACACACTCTGTGTTCATGCGCACACATTCTGTGTTTCTGCGAACACACTCTGTGTTCCTGCGCACACACTCTGTGTTCCTGCGCACACACTCTGTGTTCTTGCGAACACACTCTGTGTTCATGCGAACACACTCTGTGTTCCTGCCAACATACTCTGTGTTCCTGCCAACACACTCTGTGTTCATGCGCACACAATATGTGTTCCTGCGAACACACTCTGTGTTCCTGCGCACACACTCTGTGTTCCTGCGCACACACTCTGTTCACAACCCTATTGCGCCCAATCTGTGGTGATGTTCCACGGCTGAGCTGTCGTGCAGTGAGTTACAGAGTCGTTATAATCCGTCAACGCTATTCAGGTATTGCGTGTCATTGAGGGGGAGGCGGACGCATACGTCTTCGCGTCGCCCGGCTGCAAGAAGTGGGACACGTGCGCCCCGGAAGCGGTCTTGTGCGCAATCGGCGGCCAGCTCACCGACGTGCACGGTAAGTGGGGGG
>Ga0210059_1007824_pt1 | contig 16943 bp, 13 predicted proteins | sample Ectturendosymbi2_FD_188042 | JGI IMG/M metagenome (GOLD analysis project Ga0210059, IMG submission 188042) | Ecteinascidia turbinata endosymbiont from Florida, USA - Sample 2 (SPAdes) (version 2) | ecosystem: Host-associated > Tunicates > Ascidians > Unclassified | place: Key West, Florida...
ACTTTGGCCTAGCGGTTGGGCCCTAGGCCAGGCAACATGAGCCAAAATGACCCTAAAACTACTTCACTTATGACGTCAGTCACAAAAAATCTGCACCCCCAACCAAAAAATTTTTTTTCGAGTGCAGTCTACTAGACTGGCCGATCCGTTTGAGCTCTTGAACAGCTCTCTAGCTCAATCGGCGGAGGAGATAGGGCGTTGGTAAGGCAACTGAAAATTGCTGTTTTTTAGGCCGAAATCCAAGTACGAATATATTGTAGACTGGCTCTCAAAGTGTTAATACTAATAAACAATGTTTTTAAACTGATGATATATGTGTTCAGCCCCAGTAAAAGTAGATTCCAATGTCTTCTGGATATTTGTGGTGACTATGCTGCTGAACACAAAGTTGCCTTTAATTGTAATAAAACATTTGGTGCTCTCTTTTGCCCCCAAAATTATAAACAACCTGCTCCATCAAATGTTTTTTTGAATGGTGAACATGTAGAATTTTTTGACCAAGTAAAATACCTGGGTGTGTTGCTAAATGCCTCACTGAATGATGATGATGATATTCAGAGACAAGTGAAATAACTATACTTGCAGTAAACAAGCTCCGAGGCACTTTCGTAAAATCGCTATACTGTGCATCAAACATGCTCTGAGGCACTTTCAATCAGTGCTCTCCTGCAGTAAAAAACATTATTTTTTGTGCCCATGTATGCCTGCCAAATGTGGAGCACATACACACAGACTAGTGTGAAGAGCTTTCGTGCTGCATACTATAATGCCTACCGAATTATGCATTACATACCCAGAAATGTAACTGTTCACCCACACCAAGTTAGCAATTGTGTCAACACTTTTGATGCCTTATTGAGAAGTAATCTGTATCACTTTTTACAACATTGTGCATCTTCGTCAAACTTTTTTATCTGATCTCTTCAAATGTCTGATGCTTTTTACAATCTTCATTTTCCTTTAACGCTGCTGTATGATGGTGACCAACTGATATAGTAGTTTATGGTTATACCAGTGTACACATCTCATCAGTATTGTTTTGCATTAACAACAAATACCTTCTGTATGCTTCATGGTGCCATAGGATTTCTTTATTTACTTGTTCCAGTATGCAAACAAGCATACAAAAAGTATGTTATCGCCAAATCCTGCATTCAAATTTAGGATAATTAATTGGCTGTCGATCTCATGATAAATGCGTTGCAAAACATTTGAAACCTTGATTCGAACAGCTTGCATGCCCCTGTGCACCAATGTGTATTGTACACTACCATTGGACTTGTCTTTTACTTTTTTCTCTGTGAGCTGTTAACCCAAATTTTTGATGTTAGAATGCCTTCATTTCTCTAACACTATATACTGAATCCCTGTATTATGATGGATGGATGACGTTACAGTTGGGGCACTGTTGAAGTGTATTTCTCCTATCAATGTTGGTCGTGTGTAAACACCTATTCTGTAAAGGCAAACCATTTTTTGTGCTCTTGTGTTGTTTGATTGTGCCTGTGATCATGGGCGCAATTAGGTGGGGGCACGGGGGATGCGTCCCCCCACTTTTTCATACAGCGGGGATATAATATGCCATGTCTCTCCACAGTTTTCTCTAGGTTTCGTAATATATTGGTTTGACACCAAGCTGTCCCCCTCACATTTTACAACAAAATTGTGCTCATGCCTGTGATACGGACGAGTCTGTAATAAGTGAGTTATTGTAATTATTATAACACTTTTGATACCGGGGATTTTCGAGACAAAATCCATTGGGTACCAGGTAATTTTTTGAGTTGGTTAAGAGGCAAATGTCACTCAAGATTAAGGAAAGATTAGCCCAGCATGATGCCCTTGTAGCCAGGGTTGCCACCACCTTTTAAATGGTTGTCACAAGCCATGCTTTGGAGTGTCAGTGAGGCAAAATTTAGGTGAAGGTTATAGAGCCCAGAGGGTCCAATTTAGCGGGGAAGGTAACCAATTTCTAATGTCATCATGTCATCTGGTATAGCTTTCTATACCAGGAACTGGTAGTCTTCCGTGTCATACCTGGTAGGTGTGGTCATGGAACTGCTTGGCAGTAACCCCAAAATTGAGATAGATCAGCTGGAAAGGTAACCACTTGAAACCTGTTGCAAAATGTCCAGCATAACCCCAGGAACGATAAATGACCAATGCCAGACCTTTTAAGTGGTGTGGTGGGACACTCCTACCAGACACCTCCAAAATGGCCACCCCAAAATTGAGCTAGATCAGCTCGGAAGACAACCACTTGAAACCTGTTGCAAAATGTACAGCATAACCTCAGGAACCAGGGTTGCCAGAACTTTGTTTATTTCAATATGTACATTCTGAAAATACCATGTATTGGAAACGTCGCACCGATAATGTTGATTTCACAATTATTTCCGGAACCATTCATGAAGCTGCTTTTTAACAGTTATCCGCTGGATTACATGCAGGCACTTTAACTTCTTGATACCTGAAACATAAAAGTTTGCATACTATTTTTCAAACTCTACAGGGATTGAAAGTTTGAAACAAGCTCGGGTGTATGTTTTATTCTCCCTTGTCATGATATCCTTTCGCCATTTTCATTTAGTGGAGTTTATCAATGCATGCACAGATTATAATTGCACAGGCGGTTGAGTTTTCAATTAAAAAATGCTTGTTTTGAAAACGAATGTTACAGTTTTGCGTTGAATTATATTAAGTAAATTGCTCCGTGAAGCCTATATTTTGATGTTTCCAACTCCCTGCTCAGGATTCCTTCAAACACTATACGAGTCGGGAAATGAAGGATCTTTTCAGGCGCGGACACAGGGGGGATGCAGGGGATGCATCACCCCCACCAGACCTATAGAGGTGTTGACATGACAATTGATTTCATTGAAATTCATCGCCAAAAAACTTTTGTACTGCACATTACTCGCTAAAGATGCTAAAATTTAACTTATGCTAACAATTCGTCAAACGCTTTTTCGTTTCATTAGATGAGCTGGCCCTGTTCATGGAACCTGATATAAAATAGTCAATAATCGCATGGGCGTCCGCAGGGCAGGGGAGGGAAAACGGGCATTTGCCCCCCGCCTGGAAATTGGGATTAAGAACCAAATATTTCTGGAAACACCTGAAGTCGGTATCTCAGTGGCGTACGCATAAATTTTTCATGGGGGGGATTTCATTCCCTGGCATATGGTGGTCATTTGTTTGCGGTGTGCGGTCTTTGTGACGTCACAATTTGACGTCATATTCATGTATCCAAACCAACGTTTTGACGAAGTTTGTTGACATAATATGCATATTCTTCTACACGCAAACGCACTCCCCTTATTTTATGTCATTGCACTGAATATAAACTATCAGCGCTCCAAGTTAGGATATCGGAGGAAATTAAACTCAATGCTGCGACACAGGAGTTCATAACTGCAAAATTTTGGCTGTGTGTTGAAAAGGGGGAGTAAAACACACTCCTCACTGCGTCAGAACAATTTACAACTGCAAAATGAGGTTGCGCTAATGTCTCGTCGAATACGAGCAGTCGAGCATAGGTGTGCGGCTGGACCGGCTGGCGCACACCCCGGTTTGCAAGATCGAATCTTGCTAAACTACACAACAGGATTGCCAACCTGTCTTCACCCAAAAAAGCCAGACCTTGTCCTAAAAAAGTCAGATATCAGTTTTGAGATATATACACACAAAACATGCACAACCACACACAGAATAGACATTAAAACTCGTCAAAAACATCGATATAACACAAGTCCGATCTTTAGAAGCACATTCTTTCCCCGTAATTACACTGTCGTGCATTTGTTTTTTATCAATAACATCAATCATTTTTAGGGCAGCAGTAAAATTTTTGCAATATTCTGTGCACCCTGCATGGTATAGAACCTCGTCGCAAGAGATTTGTAATGAATATGCAGCTCAGACAATTCTGGCGATGTTTTGCCAGAGCCAAGCCAGATTTTTCTGGCTTTTTCTATTTCCAAAAAAAGCCAAAGGTGTTCAAAAAAAGCCAGAATTTCAAAACCTGCCTTCCAAAAAGCTAAATTGGCAACCCTGCTACACTAGAATTGAGAATGCGCGTAAAGTACGCAAGAAAACTTTCAATTTTTTGTTATGTATAGAAGTCCAGAAAACTTTGTTTTCCTTTCGCCTGCTGAGACATTATGAAATGCCTGAATGCTTCTATGTTAGAAACTGCTGTTTTTGAGTTCGTTCAACAGTTCTATTATGCTACAGAATTTGGTAATGTAGCCAACACGCAATACGGTCAGCGCTTGCGCTGATCAGCCATAGCAGACCAAATAAAGACAATTATTTCTGATAAAGTGAACTACCGCGGAAAGTAATCTTAAACATGCGTAGTGGAAGAAAGGTCTGCAGAAAGTGGTGAGATGTTTTCTGAACGCAGAAAATATCCCTGATTCTCACCAAAAGCTAGTTATTACTTTTTGGCCCATTTACAATGTTCCTTGAAATTTGCATGCAAATTTATTCCGTGGTATTTGCATTAAGCCGACAAATTAACAAGCAGAAAATATGGGAAAACATTTGATTTCCTTTACGCAGGTAGTAAATATTTGTAAAATATCAAGCTGAAGGGGAGGGGTTTTAACCCAAACCCCCCCCTTTGCGTACGCCCTTGCGGTATCTTAATTCCGATTAACCGATTTGATTCTTGCAATGACAGTTTTTTTGCCGGTACGAAACTCACACTGCACAAGAGACAGCAGGTTCACAGTTATAGTGTCATGCAGTGATGAGCTTGCAGTTCACTCATGTTTCCTCCTTTGCCTGCAGAGATGGGTTGCAAAAGTCGCAAGCAGGTTGTTTTACTGTTGGTCTTTATTGCGTAACAATAACATGGCAACATATCTGCGAATGTTCACTTTATAGTACGGTGGCAGGCGTTTTGTTGCATGAGGCAGTTGAACGCAGACATATTATTGACAGGTAATGTAGCGAGACAGTGACATGCTGATAGCGGTAGGCCACGTACATTTATACTTTGTGAAAAGAAGCACGAGTGAGTCTATAGCAATGCTTCAACAAGTTTAAAAAATCCACTGTTGGTGCGAGCGTGACCAATGTGCCTGACTGTCAAACGACACTTATGCAGACTTCTTTTCATGCAATATAAAATTAAGTGGCTTGTTACAGTAGAATACATCTATGCAGCCTTTGGGAATACGTCTTAATCGTTAAGGTTTGGTTCTGACATCTGAGCAGAGGCGAATTTTCATTTTGGGGGCCCTAGGCTATTTTAAATTGGGGTCCCTTCTGGATGATTCGCGACGACTGATGTCATAAAAACTAGGACTACACGCGTTCGTTACATTCACTGAACAAGTTGTTCCAATTCGTAACCATATTACTTTATTTTGAGTTCCCTCGATATCTAGAACAGAAACAGTCACAATGAAGCTAACGAAAAAGCCAGCGTTGAAGTTATCTGACAACACTCCCATTTCATATTTATTGAGTTCCCTGTATAATTACACGGTTTGCATGTGTCAAGAGCTGGCTCTGAATAAAGCACCTGTACTTCTTACGACAACTAACAGCCTGTTACTGTACAGTACGTAGTCGGCGATCGATGGGACTTTGTCTGCAAAATCGCTGAAAATTTGCCATACTTTATCTTTCTAGCTAAAGCATGTTCAGCATACAGAATAGCAAGACTTTGCAGCATGCCCCCCGAAAGAAACCTGATCAGAATTTTATATTAATTTTTCAACTGTTGGAAACTAAGTTCAAGGAACAGTCGGTCTCAAAGCGATGTCAGTAACTGACAACGTCATGGACTGGACCCTCCCGAACAAAATTATTGGAGCCTCTTAAAAGGTAAACTGAGACTGGTCCTTTCATACCTCCGTACCCCAATGACTAATAGTAAGACAGAGCAGATTGTGTGATCTAGCTTTGATGGTGAAAGGAGCATTTCTGTGAAATTCAACCGGAAGAGGCTGGATATATTAATTTATTGATGGAATTGTGTTTTACGAACACAAGTGATACATGACTTGTATTAAATAATTTATTGTACAATTCAAATTAAATGTGTTCCTTTTTAAAAGAAGTTGTCGTTTGCAGTTGCAATATATTGTTTGATTTTTTTCTAAGATGTACAGTTTGGTCAGGCAACGCTACATTGGCCTATAAATTATGAGAACGTTGTTATTTGAACGTTTTGATATTCTTCATAATAAAAATAAATGAGTATAAAAGTAAGTTATTGTCCTTATGGATAATTTGTATTTTATTTGGTGAAATTTCGAAGCAAGAATAAATGCAACTATTTTCCATTTTGAAACATTTTCTTCATGGTTCAACTTTCGTAAAAATTGTGCCAATATATAATACATAAATTATTAGAAAGGGCGCACACATCAACTTTGCCATTTCGCACAGATACGCCACAGCATTTTGCGCCATTAAATATCTGCAGCCTTAGCTACAGTACAGGCTGGTCTTGCCTTTACCCCGTATATTACCCACAAAAAGAAACAAAAGATAAACCCGGGCTGAACGAAAGTACCTCACTGGCCTCGTGTAATCTGAAAAAGCATTCAGGCATTTTTTCCACACATTATAGTAACAATAACCACGCTCCAACGCCATAAAGAGAGAATGCTCATCGTCATTTACTTCAATCCTCTGCGCTCATTCTTCTATATACAGATCTTTTGTTAGCGGCATAGTAAAAATACGTGCGTTGAACCAAAACAAAAATACAAATGCTTACAAAAAATGCTGTAAATCGTCCTTACTCCCGAAATTTTGGGGCCCCCCAAAATCGGGGGCCCTGGGTTTAAGCATTTTTAGCCTAATGGTAAATCCGCGCCTGCATCTGAGTGAATACCGAGTGCAAAGCTATATTTGCTGTGGCGAGTTTTCATAATTCATCTGGTCAAATTTGCAAAACCTGCGTGATGTTCTAATTGAAGTACGTTTGTCCATAGTCATGCCCACATACTAGTCTACTTAATTGTCCGGTTTGTGTAGCAAGGTTTTATTGACCGCTGTGGACGAGATCTCAAATGTTTGCAGCTCTTGTTTCTAAGTCAGGATTTCTCAAACGGACCCTCGTCCCCCTTGGGGGCCACGAGCAGAGGTCAAAACTAGGTATTTTTATTGATGAGAAGGGGGGGCCGCAAGTGTTGAGAGTCTTTCGAAGGGGGCCACGGCTCATTAAAGTTTTGAGAACCACTGTTCCAAGTGATACTGACAAGTCGTGCTAGCTGGTCCGGCAATCAGGTGGAGAGCAACCGGGCAATTTCCCCCGAAATTTTCAAAAACATGTTCAGTTGAATATATCAGCTGGGTGCGTCCCTGCTTGCTAAGTAAAATAAAGTCATGGTTTGTGGTTTCGTTGAAAACCATGGCAATCCAATGCTTCTTTCTTTGCAGATCATTGCAATGCTTACTTGAAAAGATTTGCCGTACGTTGAAAATCTGCAGATTGCGCACTGAGTAAATTGTCGTAATACAAATATACGTGGCTACTGCTGCCAACGAAGCGTTTTTTTGTGATTTTACCGTAACATGAGGCATTTTCTTTGTAGTGTAGAAAGGATAAAGCGTTTTGTGAACGTCCATTTGCATTGCATCGTCAGCAATGTTCCCTCTAAGGTGCGCAAGTGCTCAGGACCACCAGAACTGTTGCGCAGTGAACTCTCATTCTCGCGCACTTGCAACATTCCAAAGCAGTGGAAACTCCATCGAAAACAAGGAGCTATTTGAATGAAATGTGTGTTTTGTTCGTATTTTGATAACATTGTAAATATGTAATTCACAAACTTTCTAATTCATTGAAAACTCCACTTACTCAGCCCGAAAATAATCATGCTCACTACTGTAAAACAAATATTTGTTCAGTGCAAAATTATCTCACAGGGAACACTGATCGTCAGCAATTTGAAAATGATCAACAAAATGTCGACGTTCCCCCCTGGAAAAATTTCTGCGGACGCCTATGAATGATCGTGCTTTCACTCATTACGAATTGTTTGTGTCTTTCCGTTCTCAAAACAAACAGAATCAACCCGCTTCTTGATATTATTTCATCAAAATTACCTGCAATAACAGATGTTATACACAAATTACTATGGGTGTTGCACACTATTTGAAACGACAATTAAAAAATATAAGGTTCCCCATTTCAAGAGCATCGATCTAAACCGCATCCAAGTGACTATGCGCTCACTTACTGCAACATACAAGTTACACAGCGCTACTGCACTATGCTGGCTACTGCCACCGGTAATTGTGATGTAACAGACGTTACCTACAATGAGAATAAGTATTATGTCGTCACGTGAACTGTCTATCTCGAGACCTCGATGTACCAGCGCCGACCCCAGTGACTACGTCAGATCGTTGTTGTGTGCCACATTGCGTGTTGGTTCCGTAGCGATGCAATGTTAAAGTTTGACCAGTTTTATCACTCAAGCTTCTTTTAAACCAAGCTTAGACTTGTTTCCTCGTAAATGTACGTATGCGAAAGTGATTGATTTACGCAATATGGTCCTGTGAAGGATTGGATTGCAAATCGACATCGCATCTCCCCACCAAACCAGCCTGCGTCCGCTACTGGTTGTTATGCAACCCTAAATTTGATTACAATTTCCTGGGACATGTGACATCCGTTATTTCCGGACCAAACTATTTTTGGCTTCCCGACATCCCTTTTCAATCACTTTCGCAACAAAGTCGTATCTGCCCAGCGAAACACACAGCATACGAATGTTATGCACTGCACCGCCAAACAACTGCTTTTTAGAGAGGAATTTTTATTTGTATGTAGAAAACGTCATGCGCGTTTTAGATCCGTTTTTTCTTCATATCAGTTAATGGTGTGTAGGACAGTAGGTGCTCTTCCCATGTAAGGTTTCCGATGTATCTGGCACAAAATGTTTTACACTTAAAATGACATTGAAATTTTAAAGTAATATGTGCACAAAATTTGCTACACATCAGGAAATCCTGGGGATTATACTGGTAGGGTGCCCCAATTTTCTAGTTTGGGGCGCTTTCAGGAACAGTTTTGTAAAATAACTCTGGCACCAGTCCATTTGTCTCTGAAAAAAAAATCAAGAAAAGTCATGGAAGCACAGGTTTCTAACATTTATCTAAGTATACGAAATCAACAAAAAACAAGCCCCTGGGACCACTCAGTTATCCAGAGCCGCCCAGTTATCCTGAATGGACCACCCAGTTATCCTGAGCAGGGTTTAATAACACATACCATTTTTATGCGCGTACTGCAAGAACTTTGACATGCTGAAAACAGTGTTGTTAAACTTAAATGCTAAATGCGTTTAGTTAGCTTGCTGATGTTAATACCCCGTATACGAACTTAAACTTGATGTTTGATTTAACGTCGAAGGAACCATTTTAGTTTAAATTCCATGAGCATGTCTTTATTTTAAATGCTGTCAAGATGCAGGTAGTAACCTAGTTCCTAGTTAACTACCGTTCGAAATCTTTATTTTTCTACTTGTTTTTTTGACCAGGATGAATTGGCAACCCGGCATATTGAAACCGCCGTATTGCAGATGAATCTGATTAGGTGACTTGGAACAAATTCACCCGTTCTCGAAGTGAAGGAAAATCTGATTGATGCACTGAACTTTAACGCGCGACAGGGCGATCAAGTAAAATACGAGCGGAAATACGAAAACACGCCAGGTTTGGAGGCAATGTCTAACGACTTGACGAAGCCCAATGTGGAGACAACTGTAATTGAAGAATTTTTATATTGATGGACGGTGGTTTTTAGAAAGCCGTGCCTGCTCGGTAAACTCCTCAGTAGGAAGCGGGAGATGCCACACTGACGGTGAAGAATTATGTTTGTTTTTATTCTTAATCAACAATTCTCCTAGAATCCGTAATTCCTACAGTCCAAGCTGTAAATTTTGCCCTAGCTAGTCGCAAGCACAATTTTTTTCATACAACTTGTTTTGTCGACTTCGAATACAGCTGGACAAATATTACGCCAGTTTGATGGGATAACGTATTTATGCAGATGTTACCGCTTGCGTGTTGTGCAGGTGGTAAGAAATCGCAAAAACTATTGTGGCTAATAATTAATGCTCTGGCCCTTGGTATGTGGAATACGCAAATGTTTGAATACTTAGCACCATCAACAAAGCATTTTTTGTATAAACCATTGTCTCTGCCACTTTCCAAACTTGCAGTTCCTCATTTTTCGGAAGTGATGCGGTGCAACAGTCCTAAATGATCCTGAAATCCTTTCCGATTCCCAACGGTCTTTACTTCCATGTCTGTGATGTATCTTCGTCGCCTGGTCATTGACCGATTTTCTGCTGGTATAGCCAGTGGAAATTTGTATTGCGAAACTTCTGTCGATCATTCTGGTTTGTTTACACTGATCAGCTATTGTGCCATTGTATTTTCATTTGCTCTGATGTTCACTGATGGTTGGCTTGCTTAGTGTGCGATGGCTTTTTGTAGTGCTTCTGCTTGTTGGCTAAGTCATATGAAACAATAAACCATTACCATGATCAAGACAGGAACGAAATATCAGTCGGTACGTTTTTAATTCGCAAGTTCAACCATGCCGAAGATTTCAATCTTAGGAATTTCATGGACTACGAAAACCTTGAAAATGGGCCAATCGTGGTTGGGGCCGTTACAAACGAATGTGTGCCAAGCTTCCACTTGTTAGAAGAGCTGGTTTCAAAATAGTGAAACAATACGATTTCGTAATTTCTTGAAGCTCCCTGTCCGCTGCTGAACCCAAGTGCATACACCCAAGTGAACTTTGCATCTGATGCATGCGTATTTGATTTTTTGGATTCACATAAAACTATGACACGACGCGTTAAACGAGCTTTTATCATAGTTTACTCTGTACGAAGCCCATCAAAGATCTCATTATTTTAGGAATTGACGATGCAGAGCCGGATTAAAGGGTAGGGGGGCCCGGGGCAATTTTAACTGGAGGGCCCCCATGACGCATTTCGTGACGTCATCGTTTGTAAAATTTGTTTTCGCTGATTCGCAACGTTCTCCTTTTTGCTTTTTCTGGTAGTCGATTATGCGCCTGCCAAATTCACTCGATTGTTAGCCGCCCTTGATTGTAAACCGCACTTGAACATAGGTTGCCTAAGCCTCTGAGATGCATTCGCGACGTTCGCGTACTCGTGTGTTACCCGCTAATTGGCAAAACCGGTATTAAATGATGCTTACACCACTACAACTGCGTTCTGTTTATCATAATCCTTCCTGTGATGGATGTGCACGTGATGGTGAAGAAAATCGAATGCGAAAGAAGAGTTTGGTCTACAAAACGTAGCCAAGGAAAGACTGAACGTCATCTATACCTTTCGATAAAGTAAAGAAAAAAAATGTAAGCTGCTCTTGATTGTAAACCGCACGAAATGATAAAAAATCTTTATAAGCCGCTGCTTACAATCGAATAAATACGATACTCAACTGCAGGGCGTTCGAGAGAAATTATACCTGGGGGTACGAAGATCGATACTGGGCCCCCTAGCTTGTAGATTTCTTGTTGAAACTTGTATAGCTTGTTTCTATAATACAGTAATTAGAATATAGATAAAACAGCTACCATGCCAAGATTTAGAAATATATTAAGTGTGATATTGGCAACTACCATGTACACTCGTAATTTTGGGCTTGATTACAGAAAAACTTAGCCTGCCTACTTTCATCCTCCCGAGCCCCAGTACCTCTCGGGTCCGTGTATGATGTACCTCCCGCATAGGGTTGCCAGCAGTGGCGTCACTGACAAGGGGGCAAACCGCCTCCCTGACAAGCTAAATGCAAAAACTGGGCCCTCTATAGTTGGCATTTTGATTATTCTTTAGGTTGTTGTTTGTTTAGGTTTTTTGGGGTGTTTTATTTTTAGATAGTACTGACATCCACGACATCCAGTGATTCACTATCATTTGTAATTTTTTTTCCAAATTTTGGGTAGTGGGCGCCCTACGGTGACCGACAGGCCCCCTTGAGCGAAGCTTTGCTCACCCTGGTTCAAAGCTCTAGTTACGTCACTGGTTGCCAGATCCGTTTTGTAAAAATACCTGCCATTTCGATTTGTCAACAGCGCCAGATCTAAGCTGTGCCGTATTTCGTAAGCGGCACAGGGAAAACAGAGAGACAAGGAGTATTGTTAAGCCACAATGAATAATTATTAATTTAATTTTATAATTTGTCTGTATTTTGGCTGTCTCATTACATTTCGGTGTGTGCGTGACGCAAAAATCGCACCAAGAACTGCGTCAACAGCAGCAAATAAACTTCGCCGAGAGAACTGTCCTGACAAGATTCATTATAATTAGAGAAATTCGGCGTTAGTTCATTTTGAAGTGACGGCAAATTATTTATTTTCAAAATACCGGCCTCTGCTAAATTTGTAGTAAAATACCGGCCAAGTCGGTGAAGTACCGGCCGTCTGGCAGCCCTACTCCCCTCTCGTGGGCCCTGCTCAACTGCACATACAGTTAGCTGCGAGAAGAGAGTTTGTTATAAACACTGCAGTGTATTCTTACTAAGGAAAAATATTTCCACAGGCTAGTGCAGCGGTTATCAACCTTTCTCTGACCATGTACCTCTTCAGCAGTTCGGAAAGTGAGCTGGTACCCCTAAAGTTTCTTATGACAAAAAGGCTGAGTAAAATAACAAACATCCACTGAATGTTAATAGAACTGTAGGTAGAGTCAATTTTATGTCTCAAAGTTCATTTGTTGCGGCTGTACAATAAATGTACCCAGAGGCGTAACGAGGGAGGCGCAATTCCCCGGGCGCCGAGTCAATAAGGGGGGACAAAATCACTGCGGTGGTGCCGAAAAGTCCCAACAAAGTCACAAACACTTTTTTCTATATAGTACATTTGCTTCCGAAAGACCTCAGTTTCTAACAGTGGTCGCCAAACTTGCTTCTTGTCCCGGGCGCCATCTAACCTCGTTACGCCCCTGAATGGACCCCTTGAGATAAGCAAATGTACCCCAGATTGGGTACCCCTGGGCTGGAGAGTGACTCGGCAAGAAACAACATGCAGTTGGACAATAAACAGAAACCAAAGATTACAAACAAAAACACCGGAAAAATAACATGTCAATATGGCCAGCCAGTCTGATTATGAAAGGTGTTTCGAAACTTATGTCGTGAGTTTTATCTACATTTTCAGGTGCTCTGGTTAACGCCACTGTTTTAACGTTGCTGCTTAAAAGCTTTGCTAGAAAAAAACGTTTCAGTCGCGGCGTTTTAGCTAACACTGCCGGATCCTTGCGCTTTCTCTGCTTAGAAGCTTTTGCCATTTTTAACTCCTGATGGCATTACAGATTTCGGCATCGCGCTAGCTAAACACTGCAATCTCGTTTCTGCTCTTTCGTTCTACAAATCGACTGATCAAAAACCTTTTCTGACGGACCACGCAATTGCACGTGGCTTGACTAGCTTCATGTGTTTAAGATGTAACACAAGAATAGTAACCATTGGAGCAAAAGTGCGTTTCTACCATACGTTACCCTTTATAACGAAACAAAGGGCACAGTTCGGCTGCAGCTACCCCCAGACCGCACAAGAAAGTTCGGAATCATTGATACTAACCAGCAACCACAACAGAACTAGCTTTGCTGCTCAAGTATGCAAATAGTATCGTTTTCGCGACATCTGCGCAGTAGGCATGATGCACGATTTGATAAACACATGCCAATAGAATGATTAATAGGAAAGGTTACAAGCAAAACTTCAAATATATTTGCACTGAACAAAACTGAACATGCTATGCACAGAAGATGATACAGTTGTAACAGTTGTTATCGAAACGTTTGCAAGATGTCAGTTGTATCGTTTGCTTTGGCCGTAGTATTTATTATAAGGCTATTTAGCACTTCCGCTTTTCGTGTACCAAAACTGAACATATTTATATTTAGTAGTGCTTACTAAAACTGGAAGAAAGTCGAACTTGCAGAGAAATTAATTATACCAAACGCAACATCGGAATATAGAGTTTGCATTCTTGTATCTCGTTTGAATCACGACAATCTTTCAACTGAATGTTTTATTTAAAACAAATAAATGTCATCACCGGGGACCCCTTGGAGCGGAGGGCCCGGGGCAATTGCCCCCCTTAATCCGGCCCTGTGACGATGCACTTCTGAGCGAAACTGAACTTCCGTTGCAGGTCAACTGTGATCCACTTTTAGCTGAAACCTCCTGGATGGTTAGACTTAAAAGTATGCAACTGTTATCAGATTGCATTGTCTTGTACAACATCTTCACTCCCTCACGTAACGCAGTAGACTTTGCACATGCATAGAAGTAACAAGGAACACACAAACACGTGAAGAACACAAAGATAGATATGTGGCGGTAGCTAAAAAGCGTACGGATAATGGCGCTAACACGGTTACTTTGATGAAGCACAAGCATAGATGGTACTAGTAAAGAGCACACACGCAAGGATGGCGCCAACACGGTTGGTATAATGTTTAGTACTGTTGCATAGTGCTGCAATAAGTTCTAAGAAAAACGATTGGTAAAACGCACAGGGGAGTGGGAGGTTACGAAGGTCCCGAGCCCGCTTACGGTGGCCACCACACCTCCCAAGGGCGAACATAGTGAAAATTTATAGCAGTAAGCAGTGGCGTAACTAGAGGTTTGAGCCAGGGGGGCAAAACTTAGCGGGCCCACTGGCCACCGTAAGCGGACCACCAGCCAACACTCGTAAAAAGGTCAGAAATGAAATGAGAGTGAATCCAGATGTGGATGTCTATATATACTAACTAAAAACAACGAAAACGCAAAAAAAACAATACACTGAAAACCAAGACTAAATATCAAAATTTAAGCTGCTAAGGCGGTCTCGGTTTTTAGTTTATCTCGTATTATACGGATGAACATCTTGTAATCAGTTGAAAATAATTGCCAACTGTAGCCGGTAGTTGAGATTTATTGTATTTTTACATGAATTTGCTCACTTCAAGACAGTAAATACCTTTTAGTTACAAAATTTTCTGTGTTTTGTAAAATGCTTGTAACTTTGCAAATTTTTTATTTATGATTAACAATTGTTTAAAGAACACAGACATAAAAGATATCATTTCTACTCGCTTACTGAAGTAACCTCTTTTTCTATTGCACTTTGCATAACTTGGAAACTTTGCATCGATTTCAAAGACGGAAAAACGACAAACATACGTAGAAAATGTTGCAGAACCAGCCAACAGGATAACAATAATAAATAAGTCTTTGCTCAACTGATGTAAAACTTTTTTAAAAACGATACCGACGTTTCAGCCAACTAACAGCAGGCTTTGTCGCAGGGCGAATGGCAACGAGAAAAGGAGAGCAGTAGAATTCAACGAACGCGCCTGGTTGCATGTCGTAGTGATAGCAGTGATGATAACGTTGAAAAGGCAAAGCAGGAGGCCAGGTTGTGAAACAAACAACAGCAATAAAACAAATTGCACGCTGAACCAAAGCGAAGCAAAAAGTATGGAATATGATATTCAGTCAATTATGGCCAAACGTCGCTTTGTATAAAAAGCAACCTTTTTTGTTGAAAAAGGTCTGGTCTTTTTTCATTTATGAAGTTCGGTGTAGAATTAATTAAAAACAATTAAATAAATCGTCTTTTTCTAAACTCTTCCTCAAACGCAGCTATCTAAGCTTTAGAAAGTTGATGCGATGTTCCAACTCTGTGTGTTTCGCGAGTGTACGTTTGTTAGGATGAAAATATTTTATATAGTTGACGTGTTCTCTCTTGCGTGTGTTGAATGACCTTTTTGTTTCACCAAAGTGCTACTGGTTGCAGTCACCACACGGCACGCAGTATATTTAATCTTCAAGACGCGGTATACTACGTACTGAGAGAACAACTGAGAACAGTTCATACCGATTGCTACGTATGTGCGCTGTGCGAGAGTTGCATTTAGTCAGAGTGCAAATTCGTAACGTAAGCTTATTCAATCGTCCATTTCGTGGTGTTTAGAACGACACACTTCCCAGTACCGTCGTCCTTTTGATTACCAGCTTGAATTCTTCGCGGCAATCACTGCGTTCCGCACGTGTTCGATCTGAGCGAGCACACTCGACTTGCTGGTGCCACCCTTGGCTTGATATTGCTCGACAGAGTTCTCGAAGTTCCACACTGACTCCACGTCGGAGTCGAAAAACTCACTGAAAACAACAAACACAGCGAGTTGAATCATTCAGCAGAGACCTTCTGTGCGCAGAGTGGTACATACCGAAAACCTGATCATAGGAAGGAAATTGGTTTCAGAGGCGCAATCTCTACAATCACCTGGCTAGAGTTGAATATGCTGGATCAAAGTTGGAAGTTTTTTCCAATTCAAAATTTAGGGCATGCGGAAGACACACCGCCTGCACTCATGAACACTGGTGTAATGCGCCTTGATCAGAATTTTCGGGTGCTTTTTTTTAAATAAACGCAAACAAAAGTGTAGCTGAAATCGTTATGGTGGGTTACTGCAGGGAACCGTGTGGCCAACAAACCCAACAACAGCAGCAAAATTTTGGCCACGAAACTTTGGCAAGCTTAGACTCAGCGACGGTGACGCATTCAAGGTCACGTTCAACAGACAAAAACTTGAAGAACTGACAAATCGCAACCCAACGCAATTTAACTATTTAGTTCAGGTTTTTTTAAGGTGTTTTAGGGACCCAATCCGGGCCCCTAGAATCAGAGAAATCAGGTCCATGCCAGGTACCTAACATTTTCCTTAGAAAAAACTGATTTTGTTTTTTCCTGGAAGAATTAATACATTACTTAGAGAGTTGAGCAAGATCAATATATTGAATTGAATTTGAATTGAATTTATTGACAAACAGCCAATGAAGGCAGGCCAAGGCCTGAAGAAATCATTGGCAATGCGAAGATTAACACAAAAGAAAAATGACGCACATACACAGAAATAAAACAGCACAAACAG
>Ga0210059_1007825_pt1 | contig 16943 bp, 17 predicted proteins | sample Ectturendosymbi2_FD_188042 | JGI IMG/M metagenome (GOLD analysis project Ga0210059, IMG submission 188042) | Ecteinascidia turbinata endosymbiont from Florida, USA - Sample 2 (SPAdes) (version 2) | ecosystem: Host-associated > Tunicates > Ascidians > Unclassified | place: Key West, Florida...
TGGGTGTCTCCCGGTACTGCGCGAGTTTGTTGGCCGGGCCGACTTGTGGGGATCTCTAGTCTCGAGGGTGGCTGCTTATACGAACGAAAATCTCTTTGCTTAATTACTCAACGTTTTTTTATTCTGGTAACTTTCTGGACCTGCTCTGACCTTTTCAACTTTTATGTGATTACTTACAACTTTTGTCAAAGTTTTTGGATCGTTATGAAAAATAATGATATCGTAAATTCAAGATTTGGCCAGAGGGGGTTTTTCTCTTTCAATAACCGCTCCTTTAATAACCGCTCCTTTAATAACCGCTTCTTTATTGCTCTTTATTGCTTTGTACCATTCGTTTGTCTCTTCTGTCTATATTTGCGGTATATTTCATCGTTATCGCTGACTCTAACATAAAACAATCGTAGAATTAAGATTTACAAGGTTACTATTAGCCTAAATCTCGTTAACTAAAAGGCTACTGTGTACTACATTTTGCAACTTAGGTTTGCCGATATCTATCTGTTAATTCACAGAGTCAGCAATCTAGAAAAAAACTGCTGCACCAGAAACCGCCTCCATCCCAGCCTCTTTTGGATTTAGGTTTTGCTTGTCATAGATGGATTTGAGACGTTCACTGTAGCATAGTTTTTCGCCCCGAGTAATTCTTCCGCCCTTGGATATACCCACAATGCAATGGGTAGTTACGAAACTGGGGACCATTGGTACAACCAGGGATGTGGAGCCGGAACTCAAATCTCAGGCTCCGGCTCAATGCATTTAAATTATTTGGTTCGGCTCCAAAATCTACAAGTTTTTGGCTCCAGACCAATTTGGTCCATTAAAAATTAAAACCATTGTATTATTTGTCTAACTGATTTTCGCCACAAACTATGTGTGTGGAATTGGAACCAAAATTTCAGACTCCGGCTCAACCATCCAAAATACTTTGATCCGGCTCTAGCCGTCTAAAATTTATTTGCCTCCGGATCGGAGTTCCGGTTCCACAGCTCTGGGCACAACTACTCCGCTCAACGTCTTTGGCGCACCTTTGAATGACACCCCATTGATATAAATGCGCTCTCTTTTGGCGCTTTTAGTAGTAACAGAGATTAAAAGACTCAAAACGATGCTTTGCACCACGTTGCGCGGGCGAATTTACGATCAGCTTAAAGCTAGGTGGGACCTCTGTTACCAAATAGTATTAACAATGTTATTCTTTTGTAACAACTAGCAGTAATGGTCTTCCGTCACTACTTGTGCTCTTGAGAACTTTCCAGTGTCCAGCCTTATTCAGGTAATCACAAACGATGTCCCTTTATTGCCTGACACAATTCTATGTTTGCCGCGTGACTGCGCAAAACTCACCTGTTTTTGTTCCATATTTATTGCTTTAAGGCTTGATGGCAACCTGGAAAGGAAAGACATTAGTGAAAACAATGAAACTGTGAAACTCCGAAAGAAGAAAATGAAACTCTTTCGGAATTTCATTTTCTTTCGGAGTAGCAATGAAACTCCGAAAGAAGTTCAAAAGCCGAGTTTAAAGTAACTAAACTGAGTTTTCAAAATCCAAGTAACAAAAATTTTTTGTTGTTGACTGGTGAAAATGATAGGAAGTTTAAATTTTTGGATTGTCAAATTTTGTGGTGTTGGCTGAAAATGTGAGGTAAATGTTTATGAACAGACACATTACAAGAAAAATTATTAAACAATGGGCCATGGGAGTCTTGATTCTGTTGAATAGGATAATAACGTTTTTCATCATCTGGTCCATGGGGCTTGAGAGATTTTACTTCATATCAGCCTTTTGTACCTATCACACGACGTGAAATCCTAACCTGTTTCCTACATTTACTTACTTGAAATCCTACGTTTATTAGTGGAGGTAAATGTATTTTCAGAAATACACTTAAGCCAAGTGTATTTAAAATTTCCTTCTGAGATCGCTTTATTGGCATCGACAGCCATCATATCGAAATCTCTTGCAAGTTTCGTCACTTTCGTAACTTTTTCGCTATTGAACGACACAGCGATGTTATACTTTTTCCATAATGAGATACTGCTTCTTTTGCTCGATAAGTTACGCACTTCCCCCAAGACTATCGATGAAACTGTCTACAGTCGCAACAGTCTCCCTAATACTGTATAGTAAAACTCATGTAACGATTTGCCTCCATTGCTACTGGTGCAATCTTTGATGCCATTATCACGTCAAAACTATCACGGCTCAAAGATTGGCCGCTTAACTTTACTGCATTCCTATTCGGTCATAAAAAATTGTGTGGAGGCTCCACATAATCGAACTTACACTTTTAACTGTAAAGGAAGCTTTCATTTGTCGTTATAAATGAACAAAAACATTATGTGGGGACCAACAGAAAGCGTCGCTAGAGGCGAAGTGACAATATAGCCGACGTCGTTTTAGCCGCACTCGAATGCACATAAAAGATAGGAATTCTGCCGGGACCGAAGCATAAGCGTCGTTATACGTGAACTATCGTTATAGCCGAACTCGTTATAGGCATATTCTCCTGCACTTTGCATATACATCTAAACTCCACAGGCTGCGCCTGGAAACGTTATTGCCATTTAACTATTTATTGGACTCCTATCTTGGGACTTGAGCTGACACTTGTTGGTGAAAGGATAACCTTTCTAAGTATAACCAGCATGGAAATACGCTTCAGAAATATATTCTTCTGATCTTGGTAGGGATAGCCAAAAAATGTTTAACACAAAAACGTATGGCATGCTTGAGCGTATATTGTATAGCCACTTTTTGTAGATACAATAGATTGTTGGTGGCACCATAATGATCTCAGTGGCTGTGGAGCGGGTGGCCTGTCTTTTGTACCCGATCCAAAGGTTGTGTGAATTTATGATATCAGGCGCTTTGAAACTGCGGCGATTCGACAAAGATCAGATATTTTGAACAACAAAAACAGCTCATTTCTCGGTGTAGAAATCCTATCCAGTTTTGTCTGATATCCAACTATCGTCATTATCAGAAAATCTGCGGTATTTCAAACAAGTGAAGACCTTTATGGCGCCGTCTTATTTTACTTGTCCCCAAACGAATTGCCTAGATCCGCCACTGCACGTAATAGGCCTAAAGGGCCGACACAAATCTAAAAAAGTATAAACTTTGTTACCACATTAGAACAGAATGTTCTCCCTCTTGCGACTATTCATGTAAGTTTTGATCAATTTGCATGAGATTCAAGTAACTATTTAATGCTGTTATATTACCTATTTGAACGTGGTGTTATCTCACATGTTTCTTATTTTCATCCATAGATGTTGACATCGAGTTTCTGAAACTGGTTGACGTTCTTGTGCACGATCTATTTTCTCCTGAAAAGGTGGCAGTGAAACGAGTAAATGGAAATGTTGTTACTGGCAAGGATCTGATCAACTTCACTTTGGCATACTGCGAAGTATTCAAAAGTGGAAAAATGCCGAAAGTGGGAACAATTCTTAAGGTACAGCGAAAACTAGTCAGATTTAACAAGAAACTAGTCTCCACAAAGAAGACGAATTGCATCAATCAGTTGAAATTGGCACCGTCCGATACCAAAACAGAACTTTCCTGATTACAGTGTATCCTCAAAAATGACAAATATGTCAGTTGTGAAAATTTTAAATTTTGGTGCGCACGCAGCTGTTACTACATTACATTTTGAATGCGTGTTCCCTTCATGGAAATCATTGTCACTAAATCAACATGGTTTATAGCATTTGGATGAAATAATAACACTCATGTTTCTGAGCAAAAGATTTGTTTAAAGCAAGTTTTTTTTAGAAACGCCTGTTTTTTCAGCTTTTTTGGGTTCAGGTGTTTCATCATTTTTGAAAGGCATGTTCGATACCCTGCTCAGGAATCGTTATAACGCTATACGAGCCAGGAAAACTGGGTATAATGCCCCCCATAATTTGATTATGTCATCCTGGGACATGTGACCTCCGTGATTTCCGGACCAAACTATTTTTGATTTCCCGACGTCCATTTTTAATCATTCTCACAACAAAATCGCATCTGCGCAGCGAAACATACATAGCATACAAATTCTGTGCACTGTACCCCAAAATGGGGATTTTTGGAGAGGAATTTTTGTTTGTGCATAGAAAACGTTATGCACGTCTCATCTCCGTTATATCCTCATATTAAGTCATAGTGTAGGAAGACTCTTCACATGTAAGGTATCGGTGGTCATATTTGGCCAAACACGTTTTGCATTTAAAATCGCATTGAAATATTAAGGTAGTAAAATGCTCAGAATTTGTAACACACCAGAAAACCAAGGGTAGTATATGTAAAAAAACTCTTGCACCATTCGATTGGTCTCAGAAAATTAGGAAATATCATGGAAGCTCAGGTTTCTAACATTTTTCTAAGTATATAAAATCAACAAAAAAAGAAACCCCTGAGTGGTGGACCAGCCAGGATTCCTGAGCAGGGTGAAAATGTGGTTGTTGCAAATGAAATGTCAAAGACTTTCTTTTACACAACAGTTTCAGTGAGCGTTTTTAAGATTAAAGACCTTTTTTTATGCAGGCCAGTGCAAAAGCGGCGATTTTGACAACAATACAAAACGGGAAAAACATTTACACCCTTTCAATGAATGAGGTAAAATTTCAAACATTTGTTCAATCTTTGTGAGGTCATTTTTGTGCATGTGCAAATATATGGTTTTGTTTTAGGTTTCAAAAAGTGGATACATTGATCCCAGCATTTTAACTGTCTTGCACGAACAATACAGGGAAGAAACATTGACCTGGTATGATGAACAGCCAAAGCTTGGGGATGAAAAGTTCATCAAAAAATACAGGAAGAGCCTCAGGGAGATTATCAATTAACAGTTTGCTTTGCACGAGCAAAAGAATATTGTCGATCGTGTAAGTAAACGTCGACATAAAGATCGGTTATCAGTGAAGGTGATCTATGTAGAAAAACCACACATTTTTCTATTTTAAGGACAAATGCAGACTTTCGTAACTGATTCGACTTTCGTAAAATGTATACAGCACATTTTGCTTTCTTTTTTAAAACGCAAACAAAATGATATAACACTTAAAATATCTAGGTTTTTCTGCGAGCTTTCGAGGAATCAGCCGACAGTGTCTACGTTCTTCGCTTTGCGATGATTCAAACTTACACATATCTGTATTCAAGTAGCTAGTCTCCACCAAGGCAACTGAGTGGAATCCATAGCGCATTTTAATAAAATAGGAAATCGATATCGCATAACGTTGTAACGCATCCTCAGCAGTGCTGTTGAGTTGGTGTCGGAGTCGTAAGGAGTCGGAGGTTTTCGGTGGAGTCGGAACCGGATTCCTAAGAACACTAGGAGTCGGTGCCAAAGTCGTATTCTTTTGTCCGAATCCGACTCCGGAAGTCCAATTGAATCATTTTTTTACATCACGCTGCTAAGTTTGGAATTCCACTTGAAATGGTACAATTTTTTTTGAAACTTTTATTGAAACAGAAAATTCTTGCGTGTGCCATGATTTCCATTGATTGCCAGTTGCTACAAAATTTTTGACACTCAAACTTCATTCACGTTATCCCAGGGCGTCGGTGTCTGAGCCGGAAATTTTGCAAAGGTCGTAGTCGGACATTTTGCATCCGTCTCCGTAACCCTGATCCTCAATCCTGAAATCTCCAAGCAAAGCTTCCGGGTGAAATGTTGAAAAAGCCAAAGTAAGAGCAGCGAAAGCAAGCCAACTCAGATTGAAATGAATAACTGAAAACACAAGCTACGGCAAGTGCAAAACTTTAAAATACATCGTTCACAAATAATTGCTTTCACTGATGGAACTGTAAAACTATTTCCCACCAATTATTGAACAACACAACATACCCACATTGACGAAAAGATGCCGCTATGACTCAAAACAGAGCGCTGGTAGAATGCGTTGAGGATTGCGAGCCAGACTCTAAGGAGAGCCTTTAATGTAAAATTAAATGCTGAACCCTGTGATCGGAGTTATTAATACCGTTAACTCCATGGGTGGTGAAAAAGGTCAAAAGAAGTCGGCAAAGTTACTGGGGGAATTCAATGAACAGCGCAAGTGGGTACGAGAATTATTTCACAACAGTGAGGATCACGTTTTGAATATTAATCTGTGCGTTACGTTTCTTAAACCATTTACATTCACAGGTATCCAGAGACTCAAAATTGGATTGTTCTACAAACGCAGCAGTGCCAGCCTCATGGTTTATTTACAATGTCATAGAACACTAGACTTGTCACGATTAGGCTATTTCGTCTCTGTCATCCTTATTATGTGGTTTGTTCCAATTACGTCGGTGTGATGACCATCTCGTGGAAAATCTGTGTACAACCCTGCTCAGAAAATATGGGTGGTCCACAATCATGGGGCTTCTTTTTTGTTGGTTTTGTATACTTAAAAAAATGTTAGAAACCTGCGTTTCCATGACTTTTCCTAATTTTCAGAGGCAAGTGGAATGGTGCCAGAGTTCTTTTACCAAAATGTCCCTGAAAGCCCATATATAGAAAATTGGGGTACTATACTGCCCAGAGTTGCCTGATGTGCAACAAATTTTGTGCAGCACCTTAATACCTTGAGATTTCAATGTGATTTTAAGTGAAAAACCTGTTTGGCTAAATATGACCACCGATACCTTGTATGCAAAGAGTCTTCCAAAACCATGACTTGATATGAAGAAAAAACGGGTTTAAAACACGCATGATGTGTTCTACGCCCAATCAAACATTCCTCTCTAAAATATCCCGTTTTCGGGAGTATAGAGTATAAATTTTGTATGCTATGTATGTTTCGCTGCGCAGATACGATTTTGTTGTGAAAGTGATTCAAAATGGACGTCGGGAAGTCAAAAATAGTTTGTTCCAGGAATAAAGGATGTCACATGTCCCGGGGGAACGTAATAAAATTTGGGGTTAGATTACACCCATGATTTCGCAACTCACATAGCGTTTAAGGTTTACTCAGCAGGGGTAGGCCAACACACCTATTATCTATTAAAAACATTTGCTGATGGATTCAACTCAGTCGCCTAGGTGGAGACTAGTTAATTGAATAAAAGTGATATAACAGACGTTTGCTTCACATGTCCATTATTAAAACTTTTGACAGATTTGTATTTTCTTGTTGATTTTCCAGAATAGAACAACCCAAGCTTTGATTGTTAGCTGCTTATGAGTAGCACATCTTCACGCTTGTGCTCCCTATAACGTTGGTCATGGTTGACATTGAGCTTGAAATACACACATATCAGTGTTGGCTGTTGTTAAAATGTCGCTGAAACATTTTCAGACAAGACCTTGAGATGTCTCAGGCGTCTTGAATTCCATCACTGATGCGTTAGTACACAAAACCGTATAAATAAAATCTTTGCAGTGAACACTTTCCCTATACTTGGTTGGTCGTTGAATCTTCCGCGACGTTTTTCAAATTCGTGCTAATTTGTGCAACAAACACTCCAACGTCGTAGTAGCAATGAGGACAATATCATAGATTTTTGCAATGTTTTGATGAAATCTATTGCCAAAAAAGGTACATCTATTTATAAATGTTTCATTATTGTGATGGCAATATTTGTCTGCAGGAGACAAAGTGTAAATAAAAATAGGAGGACACATGTTTTAAATAATTTTCTTGGTTTCAACTTTTTCTGTAAAATTCAGTTTGGAGCAGTTTTTTTATATGTTCACAACTTATTCACAATTTTATCAAATTTGTTAAATGCAGATTAGGGATGATTTCAAAGGTTAACTGCATTTACCGCATTTTGTTCTTTAATATACCTGATGCGTTAAAACCAAAAGACATAATGACACTGTTAAAACGTTTAATTCCAAATAATCGCTTATTTTTAATTATAGTTGCTGGTGAAACAATGTTAAAAATTATATGCATGCATCAGAGCAATTACGCATTCGAAAATACAGTTGTTTTTCATAATATAATACCCACTCTTAATCCTAGATTAATATTAAATTGTACCCGTGCTTTACAGAATGCATAATTTGAAATACTTAATTTGTTAGCGAAAAACATCTGAAAAGTAAATAATTTAATCAAAAAGGATAGTTCGTTAGCCCAAAAGACTTTTTTTCTGAGTTTTTTTATATTGACTGAATATTTACAGACTAATTTTAAATTTTTCAGTATTTTCACATGGACATTCCCATAGGTTTGTCTGTACTTCACTTCAGAAAAAAGCATCCGATAAACAAAACGTTTTGAAAGTTTTTTCTGAACATGGCTAATTTTGTAACATTTGACATGGATGTATGTGCAGGAAAGAATGAAGAATGGTATCCGTGACCACGTGACTGAAACTGAAGCCACGTACAGTTGGAAGCTAGAACAGGTAAAGATATGTCATCAGACACTTGTTTCGAAGAAAAATATTCGGAAATTTTCATATATGAAAATAACTTATGGGAATATAATTCTGCGAACATCGTTGGGTGCTAAAGAGCAGAATTGCAATGAAACCGAACTTCTTAACAAAATATTTTTGCATAAATTGCGCTGTACTAATATTTTAACAAGAAATTCATTAACATTAAAATGCAGAACGTTTTTAAACAGCGCATTTAAATGTTAATCTTTCTTGAAGATTCCTATCGCTTTCGAAGCAGATATCTTAGAAGTGTTTTGTGCGAAATACACAGCAACTACTAATGAAAAGGCAATCAGATAAAATTAAGGCATAGTGGAGCCAATGTTATAAAATGCAGCTTCCACATCTTCGCACATACGCCATACCACCACCAACGCACATTCACAATCAAACCTTTGTTTTCTTTGCAGTTCAGCTGTGGAGAATATAAAGAAGAAGAAACTGTTGAAGTCGCTGCTGAACAATACAGAAAAGAAGCTTTGCAAGAATTCAAAGAAAAAACCCACAACTTCGACAAGACGTTTGTCCAGACATTCACTGAAACATTACTTGACCTTATTCAACAGTCTCTGAACAGATTCAAACAAACCAACTGGCACCGAAAAGTAAGAAGATATGTTCAAGCCCTTCCAATTAACCTTGTTAGTGTACAAAATACAGGAAAACGTAAACATTCAACTCATTCCGGTATAAAAAATTGGATGATTAGATTTCTTGGTAAATTGAGTTTGCCTATTTTCAAGGTAAAAGAATAACATTGCACTTCGAAAAATGTATATGGTTATATTTTTCAGGCTAACTTGACTCAGCAACTTGAAGGAAAATCAATCCAAGCTTTAAACAGATACATCTCAACTATGGATGAGGTACTTTACATTTCGCATTAAAAAAAATCGGTTCTATAAAAGCACATCTATAAGCACTATTTTGTTGACAAAAACAAAAATATCTTTAGGCTCAACTGTTTCGTAGCAGCTGAAAATTTTACTTTGCACCTTTTCATCACAGCTTCCATGTTGCCCATGCAAGTGTAAAATTAATATTAATGTGTTGGTCGATATTTTTTTGATATCTGTCGCAGGGATCTTTCTTCTTATGAGCTTCAAACTTAACGTTTAGAATGGATTTCACCTTCGCACTGTTTCAACGTAATTATGAACGGAATATATATGTGAGCAAGTAATTTTTATTCAGTGTTTTTCGTAAATATTGTTTCTTTTCCTTTGGGTTGTAGCGCAACATGTAACAGTTGCCAGTTTACTGTAAAGATTCATCGTGTATTTACTTTCTTCTGTCAATTCTTATGTCACGGCGCTTTGCTCTGGATACGGCTTGGGATGGAACCACCATTATGGCAAACATGTGACTTTTGTGTAGTTTGAAAAGGCATATTTTTCTTTTAAATAAAGAATCAAATATTGCAACGGCAAACCTTAACCAATCAAACTAACATCGAAAATTTCTCAACACGTAACTATCATCGACAGTTACTTGATACGTAAGTGAAACAATATTTATGAAAATAATCGATCACCATACTATGTGCATCCAATCCTTTTTCGTCATCAAGGCCGTTGTGAATACTCTTCAGCTACTCAGCTACGCAATCTTTTAGTTTTATCACCGAAGACACGCTCTTCGTTAACATTTAAACAACTTGCAACAGGTAACACCAAAAAAATGCTCCACTCACTTCAGCACCAAATCTGGCCTTAGCAGAAATTACTCTATTTGCTTTGCGCTTGCCATAACAGCAAATGTTGCTTTACACCTTTCTTACGCTAAACGTTTGTAATGACAACGAACTGTTAAAATGCCAAATTTTTTTGACTTGATGAGTTGAATATGAATCAGTATGTTAAGTACAAGAAGAAATAATTTGTTGTGATATACTATGAGCCACGCAGTTAGCAGGCGTTTTGCCTTGTTGTCTGTTTACTTTGTGTTTGCCTTGGAAAAATGATTCGTTTTCAAGGGCAGTTCCTCAAAATTACAACCTCACAGGTAATGTCAGTCAGAGGTTTAGCACATTAAACACCTGTGCCAATCAAACGTCAGTGATGGTGTGAAATTTTATTCATGAATATTCGTCATTAAATCATCCCTGAGTGGATGCAGCGAAGTGGTGACACTCTTAAGTGTCATTTGAATATTTCCCTCCACGCATCCCATCTCTGGTGTCAGATTTTTATATAATTTTCTGTTGAAACTGCATTTTGATTCACAAAAAGGCTTAAAAGTTTGAAACGGATCTTGTCTTCAAACAGTTGATAATACATGCTATTTGATACACATTTTAACTTGGAAAATATTTTGCATTTTAAATATTTTTCTAATATAAAATTTTTGATTTGAGATGTTGAACCAATATGTTTAATGAATTTCGTACTGAAGTGTCACTATAGAGGTGTAGCTGTTGATTTTATCTATTTTGGGCGTAAAAAAGAGTTTGTTCAAACATCCCTCACATTTTTGGAATGTTTCCATGAAATAAAGTCTTGAATATGTGCGATTTATTGCATTATGTTGCTTCATTAATTTCTTGTGATGAATACGAAACCAGCCCACTGAAAGAAGGTTGATAAATCTATTCTTTGAAATGGCCTGCTAACGCATTGTTATAACATACTCTTGTTTCTAAACGTCATGTCTGTGACCAGTAAGATTGTTCTAATGATTTGTCTAGACCTGCAAAGATGCTTGCTTGGACGATGAAGTGTTCGAAAACTTTCACGAAGAAGCAGTTGCAACAGCACTGCAGATTTTCGATGCATGTGACGTTGGACGTGGAACCGCCCAACGAATCCAACAACGCGAGAAGTTAACTGCAGAAATTAAGCGGGAGGAGCAGAGAAATAGGGAAACCAATGCAATTAACCAAGTGATTGTTTTAAACAATTTGAGCTTTCAATTTTTTTAAGTATTTTAGACGACTTCGGTTTCAATCAGCCGTTTTTTGCCATAACGTCTGAAGCAACATATGAATTTTGCAAGCAGGACTTATTGGAAATTATGAATTAAATATTTTCTGGTGCAGTGGTGAGACAAACGAAGAGTAAAAGTTAATCAGATTATCCGCAAGACATGAAAGAAAAAAACGGTCCTTTGTTGATTTTGACAGTGTTGTTCATATTTCAGCGGCTATCCTACGATAACGTCCATTTTTAGAACTTGGATTCAGTGTGTGTTACTTTTGTTTGTTAAATTTGTGCATGTTATAAACTAATATAAAAGATATTATGTCAGCATTTCACAGATGTTGTAATATTTTCCAAAAAAAATATTTTAACCGTTGAACATTCAATAAAATGATGTTTTTCCCAAAATTCACTTCTGTCATCAGTGACATTTCCATCATCAGTTTTATTATTGCAAATTATTTTTCACTGGAAAGTGAAATTATGAAAATGAGGTCATTGCATAATACTAAGCAATGTAAAAACCTAAGGTCACATCATGATTATAACACCGTTCAATGTGTGCGACGCTACAATTATTGCAATATTTCTCCTGATTTTGGTGAGGTTGGATAACTTTAATCTTCGTCAGATATCATAGACTTCAAACAAGTCAGTGCAGAAACGAGACGTTTAGTAGTTTATCTCTGCAAGCAAGGAAAATCCCAGACAATTCAGGCAAAGGTCGCCAGAATTTCTCATACGGAATGCAAGAAATGCGTGAATGATGGAGGCAAATAAGATACTCACAGCGTCAAGCTCGACGCGCAGGAAAGCGGAATTCCATAAAAAGATATGGTAGAAGTCTGAAGTCTAGTCAGACTTTCTTTGGCAAACAGGACACTGACTTCCAATGTATTGGACAGGGAACTAAGAGTGAGCAGGGGTACTGGATCATTGCTCCAACAGTAAAGAGATTGCTAGAAAATAGACTTAGAGGATGCCAGGCCTGAAAAGAGCTACTGTTATCAGAAAATCAAACGAAGCGTCGATTTGCTTGGGTGCATTTTCACATTAAATGGCCAGTGGAGAAATGGAAAAGAGTTCTCTGTTTTTCGATGAATCTACGTTTACTGTCAATAATCATGCTTGCGATAAGTACGTGAGAAGGCCTGAAAAAAAGCAACGGACATATTTTATCTCACCGACCATCAAACATCCTTATGCAAATGGTGTTGGGAGACTTGAAGTGGTCTTTGGTGGGATGAATGGAAAAAAGTATGTGCTAGAACGAAAAATGTTCTCCAGTGCACATTCACTGTTTTCAGACTGTACCTGTTTTTTTTTATAATGCTAATGCACCACACCACCGCGCCAAGGAAGTGCAGAACTCGCATAGAACCCATTAAGTTGAAAGAATGGTTTGGCCAGACCAAACTCCAGTCTTAAAATCTCATCTAAAGTTTGTGGCAGCGATTCAATATGTCGAAAAACAAATAAAAGATCAAGAGGGAGCTGATTGGACGAGTCATTGCTGCTTGGTTTCGAGTGACTTCACACGAAAAGTTGACAAAACTGGTTGATTCACTCGGCACAGCAGGAAGGTGATCAAAAATTGCTCATGGACAACAAAATATTAGAAAGTCAAACCCTATCAAATCAAATAGTCAAAATCGTTGTTCGTTCCCAATTGTAAGAAAACATTAAATTTGCTCATTGGCATAAATAATTAAGCTGATTTGTTACAAGGCACACTCACATCGTGTGAGTATTATTGATGAGAAGCAACCCATATTAAGATACCTATGAAGGATATATGTTAACGCAAAATTTGAAATCTTTTGGCATAATTGTGCGCGATACAATATTAAGAAATAAAAAACATCTAATTAAAAGCTTTTAATCTAATTTTATCACAAGAAGTTCACAAGCCTTCAAAAACCTTAGGTGGCCTCTGAATCACTGATAGCACTGTACATGCTAAATTTTTCACAAGCTAATGAGGAGCACGAGCTGTGCATTAACATCTGTTTAGACAATGTATTGCGTACTTTTGTGGCATTGATTATGATTGTTTCTACTTTGTTTTTGCTTTTAATCTTTGAACGTGGTTTGAAAAATTGCGTAAAAGCAGTTTAGCACAAAAAGAAGAAAAACATGTTGGTCGTGCAAAGCTTGCTTTGTTGTTGAATGTACATCTTTTTTGTAAAAATCTATTTGAACTGCAGAAATTTGCTGCTGCAAAAATTCTGGAGACTATGAACCAAGCAAAAGATCTGTACAAGTCGTTGATGGAAGAAGTAAGTTATCAAGCTATGTTTCACAATGCCAAAAGGCTCTTTGAATTTTCTCACTTTTAGAGGTTTAGATGATCACAGTAAGGAGTGTTGTGAAAAACACCGCAAAATATGCACTAGTTTTTTGGGAGGTCACGTTTGTCTATTTCTATCGCATGTCAAAATACTTCTTCGAAAACGATTTTTGGGTGATTATCCTACCATTTTTCACATGTTTTAAGCAGAAGTTCAAATCTTCGTATTTTCTGAACTAATTGCCTTGAATTGTGTGAAAAGCAATAAAATATTTGACTTCAACATCCGTGCAATTATTTGGTAGAAACGCTCTAGAATTAGAGCGCGAAAAATGTTGAAATATTCCAAAATTCTTACATCTCAAATAAAATTGTTAAAATGTGGTATATTTGCGTTTAGTTTTGGCAGCGATGTGGCGGAAATTATGTCAATCCCTGCGCTTTGGACAGAGCGCATGAGGAAAGCAAACAAAAAGTTGAAGCTGTCATCATATCAGTGGAACAAGAAAAAGGAAAAGAATTTCCGCAAAAGTGTCGATCTGAACTCAATGAGTTTCTTGATGATGCTTTTAAGAAGATAAAAACAAAGAATGAAAACATCAAGGTTTTGAATTTGCGTGATGTTTTGAAATCCTTTGCAATAACAATGTTGCAAACTGTACATTTCCTTCGACAGAAACAAGCTCGGAATGATATGGAACAACGCAAGAACAACTCATTCTCTTCTTACAAAAATGAGATTGACTTCGTGAGTGTTTGTGTCCTGTTTGGAGGATGTAGCTAGGAACAGACAAACAAAAATTGTTGTATCTGTTTAATAGGGTACGGATAAATACTTAGAAGAAGATGAACTGCACAAACTCTATAAGTACATTCAATCACAAGCTATAAACGACTTCATGCGAGGGTCAAAAATACCTGAGGAAGACTTTAATCATTTCAAACAACAACTAGAACGTGATACACATCAATACTATTTGCTCATCCGTGAAAAAAATGCTGAAAACAAGGTATGCTTGAAAAGCAGTCTGAGTTTGTTTATTTGGTTAATGAACATTACCAGTGGTTTTCGACTGACCAGAGTGATTCTGCAAAGGGAAGTGTGAACGCATGACCAAGCTGCATGTCACAAAACGTCAGTTGTGGCACGCGTGGCTATGCGTCCTGCTCCATTTGTGATACGGCTTTTAGCAGGATGTTGACATAAATTAAAACCTTAAATTTCTGTCAGTTTATTTAGGGGTCAACTTGCTTATGGGAAAGTCCAGAAGTTTACGTGAGTTCGCTAGAACTTCCCCAGGTTAGGAATTATCAATCTATGACGACTTACCTTGCCAAAAATCTAGGCCAAATATTTTATCATAATTAATATTTTATTGCTAGGAGAATAGTTTAGATATACTGCGTTAAAATGTGAATTATCGTAATTTAGTTGCATACGAAACATTAAAATATACTTCGCAATTTAGTAGTACATGAATTCAGGACTCAGCGTGACCCACAACATCTTAAGTGTTCTAGAAATACTAAGGAACGAGTATCAATGCTACTTGTTAGTATATCTTGTAGTTCGTGAACTTTCTTGAAGTTGGTAGTTGAGAAATAAATGTCTCTGAAGTTTTGGTTGCAAACTCAGCCCTAATTTTAGTCAAGTTTTTTATTTCTTTTTAATATCTTTTTGAGAGATCAGCTCATCAACTTCATGCAGTGTTGTGAAATATCTCTGTGTCCGTATTGGGTGTTCAGCTTCTCAGTTTCAGGTTTGCTTCATGCAAAATCATGAGGTAATCTTCAATCCTTGTTACCTTGTCTTTCTCTCTTCGTGGATGCTTAGTCCCGTACTAGTCAAACTTTGTCATGTCCTATCACATGGCTTTTCGCTTAGGCTAGTTTCTTGTCGTCGTCACGATTCGTTTATGTTAGCTCTTTGGCAAGATTCTTGTGAGCTGGATGTGGTAATCGTTAAACAACTTGTATAGCTTACGTCATTTATAACGGCTTTTTCCTCTTCAGATGACTCCTGGTTTGATTGAAGCTTTGCCGTTTCTTTTATATCGTATAGCATTTGTCTACATCTTCAAATATATTGTTGTCGTTATCAACAAACATGAATGTCTTCTCTTTTCTAGACTTTGTCCAAGTTTGTCCAATCTGTGTTGGGTATTTGTGTGTAACATAGACCCAACATGGCGATGTTTGAATCGTGCAGTTTGGCAGTGTAGACGTATATGCAACTTTATTGCAGCTATAGGACGGCCCAACGCCAGCCATACTATATGATAATTTGTTGTAAAGCAGTGCTTTCTTTAATCTTGTTCGCGAATGGCACGTTTACTGTACGTGTTACCGAAAGCATAGAAGTGCGATTTAACTTGCTTATATCTGTACGGATAAGTAAAAATGTAACTATTTCCTTCAATTGATGCAAAAACGCTTTCTCAGTTTCTTTTAATAAAAGCAGTTGGTTGAAAGTAAAATTTTGTTTGAAACTTGTTAAAAAATAGTTGAAACACTTAATTGAAAATGTTTCATATTGATACCTGTCACATACAGCATTAAAAAACTGTTTTTCTGCGAAAAGGCTCACACTCTTATGATACCGTTGTTTTTATAAAATTTATTTTAGCAACGGTTTACTGAAAGTGAAATAAGTCTGAGTTTTTAACTATGTCATTCCATTGAGTGGAATGACATAGTTCACAATATCTTTTTTAATCCGATATTTTAAAAATATTTAATGTTTTATGCGATTACAAATTCACGACCAACCAACGTTGTCTTGCAGAAACATCTCTTAGAAAAAGGTGAAAAATATTTGCAAGAACTAAAAGAAGAGTATTTGAAACACATGAACCAGGTAATAAATTGACTTCCGGAATTTAGACTTAATCAACATTTTGTTCCTTTTTTTCAATATTTTTTGTTACTGAAAAAAATCGTTAACAATTGAAGACCCTTCAACTAAAGCATTTGCATGCGAAAGTAACGGCACGTTTTACCATTTCATTGTTCAACGTTTACGTTTATCGTGTTTCTTGGCTTTGTTTTGCTTGCAATGGTTTGAATGAGTGACGTGCGGTGAAGCCCGTTGCTGGGGAGGCACTGTCTCTTTCTTCAACGCCAAATATGGGAGTATATGAATTGAATGGAGTAGCATAAATTCGCCACTCAACTGACTGCTTGCCGAATGACTATTGTGTTGACGTGCTTGATAAGCGTCCGCTCGTGTTCCGCTGATTGTAAAGCGCCGTTGTAATCAAAGTAGCTTCGGGCTCTGAGCCCTGTTCCGCTAACGGTCAGTTGGTGCGTACCAGCCCGTGGTCTAGTGGTAAGTGCGTCCGCTTCGGTGCTGGTAGGTCGAGAG
>Ga0210059_1007826_pt1 | contig 16942 bp, 14 predicted proteins | sample Ectturendosymbi2_FD_188042 | JGI IMG/M metagenome (GOLD analysis project Ga0210059, IMG submission 188042) | Ecteinascidia turbinata endosymbiont from Florida, USA - Sample 2 (SPAdes) (version 2) | ecosystem: Host-associated > Tunicates > Ascidians > Unclassified | place: Key West, Florida...
AACGAGTCGGACAGCCACTTGGCACAGTCGTAGCTGAAGCTACCTATAGATGACAAAATTGGTCGTAAAGGCATATCAGGCTTATGTATTTTAGGAAGACCGTACATTGCTGGTGTGTAGGTAGCAGTTGGATAGATCTGGCTGTACGTGTCTTCATTAATTGCCTTTTCACCCTTGAGATGCCTCAGATGCCAACTCAATCTTTTTTGTATAAGAGTGACCTTGTATTACAACTCTATCTTTTTTGTAAGTATATTTAGTATCATAGGCTGGACAAAGCCATTTGAAAAGAATAAGTTACCAGGAGTAATGTGAAGCTAATTTCGTGTATTCATAACATAGGATAAATAAGAAATGAGCAATGCATAATGTTATAAAACACAAAACAAAAAGTAATGTTTTCTTTATTTATGTCGTCAGATCATCTGGTTGTTTATTGGCACCATGAAATGCAATCATCAATTGGTAGGCAAGCAAAACATGACGTGTCATTGGTTTAAAGGTGGTCATCCACCAATAATTTCATTAGCTAGGTTTCATTGAGATACTACTGTACATTGTAGAGTCCTGCGCAGGTTGAAGTTTTTTGTCTGCTCCCGCCTCGCACCTGCCAAATTTAAACCTGCCCTGCACCCACAGGAGTTTGAGAAATTTTGCACGCACCTGCCCCGCCCCCGCAGACTATCCCAACCCACGTCCGCCCCGCCCTGCACTTTTTCGGTCTCAAACCTGCACCTGTCCGAAAACTACTAAAACCTCGTAACTACGGCAAGTTTTGTTGCAATAAAATTGTGAAAAATATGCGTTTATTTTTAACAAAAGTTGCAGTAAAAAGTTGCATTTATGCACAAGCATTTTAAACGGCAGTGATTTACTCTAGCAATTTATTTACATATGCTAAATATTTCCAAACCTTATCTGGGGAGAAATGGCTATGTTTTGCCTACAGTTTGCGTAGCATGCTGAAACTTCGCTCCACATTACATGAAGTTGCTTGGCAATTTAACAGTTTGGCTTACAGTTCTGTACTGATGTTTGTCCAGGTCATTTCTGCAATTGCTTTTAGGTCATTATTCAGTCCGAATCAGTTATCAAAGAGAACAGAACTATATTGAAATAGTTCTAAAGTGTGTTTTTCAAATCACACTTCTACATTTTGCGCAATAGGCCTACTTTGTAAAAATTGCAGTAACAAGTTGCATGTAAAAAAGGAAAAACTGCAATATAAAATTCTTGCAAACAGCTTAAAACATTGTACTACATAAATTCTGAATATTTCAGAAGCTGTAAAAAAAGTTGAAAAATTTGCCCTACTCATAACGCCTGAAGACAAGTCTTAACAAGCAGCAAAATCAAGCCACTCATATTTTTCATTGGCAACCAAACCAAAACTTTTCCACAGATCTGATCTTTCGCAGTCAACAGAGTTGAGGTGATAAAAAACACGTTTCAGTCCAGTAAGCGTTGTCTTATCCGTTTAGAAGGGCTGCTACACTGAATTATTACCCACCAAGTACGACGATAGCATTGGAAAATGGTCACTTGCCCACCACATGGCAAAAGTCTGAGCTAAAGTTGCGCAACAGTGGGTTGTTACATCGTAATGTAATAATTGCCGCCAGCCTGCTGTCCTAAGCACAATGTTGGCAAACAACTTTGGTACATCCACGTGTTTTGCGAATTTGGGCTGATTAAGTTCATGTGCTTTGACTCAACACTCAGTTACCCGCAAAAAGAATTTCTCAACCCGTGCCCGCCCTGCACCAAGTACGACTCGTTCCCACCCCGCAGCAAGTTCAACCCGCACGCAAAGCAGTGCGGGTTCTCGCACCTGCCTCGCAAATGCGGGTACCCGCAACCTGCGTGGGTTAACCCACTCCCACGTAGGATTCTAGTACATTGTCTGCTGTCTAGGTCAGGGGTGTCAAACTCGTTTCAGTCCAGGGGCCACTTCAGGCAAGTTTAATCTCAAGTGGGCCGGATCAATGTAATCACTGTATAACACCCTGGTTAAAAGTATTGACAACTTCCAACTGTTTTCATAACTTTAATGCAAAAAGTTCAAGCTCATCTGAAAATGATTATTAGCACACAAAGTTTTCAATTTACCCATGTGAATAAAAAAACAGCTTCTCACTGAGAAGACTGTCAAACTGACAGTGATTAAGACCTCTGGTTCAGATGAAATAACTCTCCGGACAACCACTTACATGATGTGATCCATTTTTAACGACTTGCAACACAATGCCCGCTGGTGCGAAATACAGCCAAATGTCCAAAATTCACGTCATCCACTTACAACCTGTCCTTTTTCTCTAAATTTTGTTGCAACACCTGCTTTTGTCCCAATCATTGATGGCGTGCTATCTGTGGTAATACAGACAGCACGGGACCAGTCTACTCCGACCCTGTTCAGTACTCCAACAAGAGTGTTGAAAATACCATTGGCTGTTGTGGTGTCCATCATAGGCACCAACCTCAGGAATTCCTCAATGACAGACAAAGTCTCAACATGACGAATAAATATGGCTAGTTGTGCAACGTCCGAAATGTCCATGCTTTCATCAAGCGCAACTGAAAACATTACAAACGACTTGACTTTGTTCTTCAGTTGGATGTCTAAATTTGCAAAAATGTCCGAAATCCTCTCTGCCAAAGTGTTTCTCGTCAGACTAATATTAGCAAAAACTTTAGCTTTTCAGAACACACGATTTCTGCAGCCTTCAGGGTGCACGTCTTCACGAACTCACTCTTAGAGTATGGCTTTGATGCTAACACTATGTCATCAGCAATATGGCAGCTAGCCTTCACAGCTGCTGCACTTATATCACGGCTACTTGTGAAAACGGACTGCTGTTTTTTCAAGCCTGCTATCAATTTCTTTACCTTCCTCTTCTCGGTTGCCCTTGGAAGCCATGGTATCTTTCGACATGATGAGTCTCGTAGTGATGTCGATTGTTATATTGTTTCATCACTGAAACCTGCTGTGGACATACCAAACATACACAGGTATCCCATTCACTGCCATAAAAAATAGGAAACGGACCAACTATCTTGGAAAACTCTGCATTCTTTGTCACCTTTTCTCTGTTTTGATAAAGGCATTTTGGAAACGAGGCTGCCACAGAATAGAGAATAAAGGTCAAACTGAGCAATTTAAGTAAAACAAAAGCCCGAGTCCGAGCATAGAATAGTTCTGCAACTAAAAATACGTCCTTATTATGCCACAATACAATTTCCTTGTCTCTTATTAAAAAAAAAACTAGGAAGATGTTCTCCTCGTTTTCACTCCAAGTTGACATATTTGAAGCATGAAGTTGCTTGAGTCGGTGGTTTTAGTTAACATTTCTGTGTATTTTACACTAGAACTCCGGCAATGTTGATTTCGACATTTTTTATAATTCAGTACGCTATTTGCGGCAGTTACTGCTTTTTTCTCAAATTTTACCCTGTCAAACAGATTTCTGTGGAGTTTATTTTTCGGTCAATAATTGAAATAGAATTTTACGTAGCAAATTTTAGTTAGAATTGTACTTAGAACTCCGAAGTTTTCGAATCGACATCGCTGGAGCTCAAGGGGTATATTTTTTCCCTGGGTTCTAGTGTTAAACTTAATCAACAGTAATTTCAAAGCGGTGTGAACATGCAAAAAGAAATATGCAGAAAACGGGAAAATTTCACGTGAGAAAAACAGAGGAAAACAATAAAATATAAGCAATTGCGTTAAGGTTACAAGTAATTGAAATCTAGTCACCAGTTAATGGAAGTATGATTGGATATACTTCTCAAGCAAACAAAGGAGTTTTTACTTTACAAAATCATCCTGCGGGCCGGATTCAACATTACAATGGGCCGGTTTTAGCCCCCGGGCTGTATGTTTAACACCCCTGGTCTAGGTCATAGGCTATCTTTAGCTAACTAAAGAATGCGTCCAATAACAAAGTAAATTTAAAACAAGTTATGTTTATGACTAAAGATACTAGGAGCTGGCCAAGTGTTGCAGCTTTTTGAATATTTAACCACCACCAGGTGATGCTTTTTGCCCTCTTAGACAAATTTGCAATTTTTGACTGGCAGTCAAAGCTTTCAAATTAAAAAAAATCCAAACTAGAACACTTCCCACATCTTTAACCACCTCCATCCTAGGCCGACCACTTCTTTGCAGAGCTTTGCAACACCATAACTCACCAGCTGGTTGATCTAGAGAGCTGTTCAAACCCTCTACAGATTCAGCAAGCCTTCTAGTTCAGATTGAAAAAACAATTCTTTCATTTCAGATTTTGGGTTCTCTGTTGTTGACGTCACAATTGGGGCATGTTTTTGCCTTTTTGGCCAGTATACCTGGACCCAGTTGCCAATACAAAAAGCCATTTTTTGGAAACTAGGCTATAATTTGTAGGCTATAATTTGCGTCTTCACAGTCCTTAATTGGTGTGCTAGCATATCTGGAGCCAAAATCTTGGCCCAAAAACTTCATTTTTGACAAAAATAAAGAAGTTACACAAAAGGTATCATTTGCCATTTCAGGCAAACTTTGGCCAGCCATAACTCGGCAGCAGATTGAGCTAGAGAGCTATTCAAACCCTTAAAGACTTGTGAAGTCTTGTAGTTTCAAATAAAAAAAAAAATTGTAAGTTTCGCGCTTGAAGTTTTTGGTTGGTGACATCATGAGTGGGGCATGTTTTGCAGTTTGTTTGATGACACCATTGGTCGATCCAATTTTGTGGCTCAGGTTTTGTTGGATTCTATACTATAATACAAGTCTTTAGAGCCCTTGATAAACTTTCTGGCGTTTCTGGTGTCAAAGTTATGGCGAAAAAATCCTAGATTGTTTACAAAAACCGGGGGTTTCCCTAATTATTAGTTGGTTATTTTGCCATAACTTTTGAACCATAAATGCTACAAAGTCAACCAAACCCTCCAAAGACTCATATTATAGCCTAGAATCCAAAAAAGTTTGAGCCATGAAATTGGCTTGATTGGTTATCTCCCAAAGGATGATGATGTCATCCAAGTGTAAATAAATATGCATAAACATCCTCTCATTATGTAAATACAAACAAAAACCTGACATCCGAAGCTTAATATTCTTTTTTCATATCTAAACTACAAGACTTTTCCCATCTATAGAGTGCTTGAACAGATCTCTAGCTTAATCTGCTGGTGAGTTGTGGCCATATATAATATGGGTATAATATATCCAGGGTCAGCGTTTGTGGGGGTAGAATTTTTTACCAATTTTTGTTTTTTGAGCCATAATTTTGGCTCCAGTTATACTAAAAGCCAATCAAGGGCTCTAAAGATTCAGATGATAGCCTAGATTCCAAAAAGCCTTGAGCCAAAAAATGGTTCATTGGGTTGGCGCTCAAGGCCAGTTAACCTCAGCCAAAAATGCATGAAAACATGCTCCCATGAAGACATCAACCACAAAGAACCTCAAACCTGAAACGAAACAATTTTTTTCAATCTGAACTAGAAGACTTGCCGAATCGCAGAGGGTTTGAACAGCTCTCTAGCTCGATTGGCTGTGGAGTTATGGCATTGCAAAGCTTGGTCAAAAAAGTTGCTGGCGCGGGACTTAAAGGGAGAAAGGGTTTGAACAGTTTTCTAGCTGAATCGGGTGGTGAGTTATTGTGGTGCAAAATGATGCAAGAAATGTGGCTCATGCAGGATTTCATAGTACAAGGATATATATTGTATATACACCAGCTTCCAATGTGTTAAGTGACACTCTTTATCCAATTAGACAAATTTGCAAGAGGTTGCTGACCCCTGTTTTAATTTTAAGGGACTGATTGTTTTAAACGTTTAGCATGGGTTGATACTGCAAGTCCAGTTTGGTATATGCCTTTCCTGCATTGATGAACAGCTTTTTGTGGTAATTGTGAAACACTCAGGCTTTGAAGTCTGCAACACAGCTTGACCAAATCAACATGCCAATATCAGTAGGTCAATATAATATGATGCCAATATATCATATGAAAAAAATTCCACTCATACATATCGACAATACTTGGACCTACAAGCATAGTACTCAGTGAATGAATTTTCTACATTGCTGAGCTGACCTTGATTTTGACGACAGACGATGTTCACTGCAAGGAGGCAATGCCAAAAAACTGTGCTTCCCTGAAATATAACTTAGATATTAATTTTTTATTATGTAATCATTATTTTGCTAAAACAAATATTTCTGTGTGTGCCTGCTGTTGTGAGCTATTCTCATTTTCTCGTGACAGTGGTCTAATATGTATTGTCACATTTTTCAACTGTGGTTTGAGTAATGCAAAAAGTTCAAGATCAGTTATCTGTATTGCAAAAGAAAGTTATCGAAAAGGCTTGCTGAGGCTTGGTAGGAACAACATGATATGTGTGTGACAGGAGGAAGACCAAACAAACTTATGTTCGGATGTGCAGTACACTATTTATCGTTTGATTGGTGGTTTGGGGTCCAATCGCAAATCTGCCAGAATTGGCTTTGCTGCTGCTCTTACCTCATTGTTGGAGCAGCTTCCTTCAACATTGTGCAGTTCTCACAAGGTTTTTGAAGCTATGGAATTGAAACTTGAACTAGGAAATTCTAAAAGTGTAAGTAAACATCTTTGTATTTCTTGAACGAATTCTCCCATATGATCGGTCTATTGTAATTTGTGCATAGATGTTGTTACACTTGTGGAGACTAGTTACTTAATAATTTTGCAAATTGCATTTTGGTTTTGTCTATTTGAGTATAACCAATTTTATTTATTAGGGTTTGACACTACCTTATATAGCATATTTGATTGCATTGTACTTAAAAGTTCATGCTAAATTGAAACTGTGCATTGCTTGCCTGATTACTCATTTAGTAAACTTCTGAGTAATGGTTTTTGTTTTCTGTGTGGATTGCCTGGTGTTATTTTGTATTTAGTGGCTGGGGAAAATATGGTTCCAATATGATTTGGAGAATTGTGGAGTCATTGCTTTTGATTATGATATTTTTAAACAAAAAACACTTGTAACATACTTTGGCTTTTTTCAATTTATGACAGGAAGACAAAGAAACTATATATGGTCGAGTTTTCTGCATGCTGTCATTGATACAAAGTAACAAATTGCTGGAACTCCCCACTGACATTGAGGTTGTGTCAAAGACAGTTGCTGAGCTTAGCAACATCAGCAAACGAACTCTCTCCTCACATCATATAGCAATCCATGCCTTGTGTGAGCTGTGCAAAAAGGTATAATGTGTAATTCATTACAGAGGAGCTTCATCAATGTGCCTTGTTTCAGTGAAATGTACAGTACTATGTTGTCTGTAACTTCATTATTGTGTTTTTATTTGTCTAAGCTGAATTTCAGAATTAGCTTAGAATTCATTCATGGTCCCATGCTTTTTTCTTCAAATCTTTAGTTTTCTACGAAACCAGAAAATTGCTGTCATATGAAGTTAATCTTGCTGCTTGTTTAGAGCATAAAACATTGTGTGTTATTCAGGTCTCAGTTTTTATATAGATGTAGGAAAAATCTAAAGGCACATCTCTATGCATTCCTTGTTCACTTTTTGTACAGTGACTTGTAGTTGCAGACTGCTTGTGTTCACACCATCCACAATGCAAACACTTGTAATATGTCATGCCAATCAAAAGTTTCTTGAACAAGGTCAACATATGCTTTGTGATGATAAATGACAAGTTATTATACATAGCCCAAGTCTTGTTTGCAGATTAAAAGAATTCTAATGTTTTGAGCTGATTGTACAACTTCCTTCAAATTCTTGCGAGTAGAATGAGACTGTTGGTAGCTTGCAGTTTGACTCTTTGCTGTGGGCTATTTCTCAGTTTGTGTAATATTTTTGATTGAATTCAGGGAACGTTAAGTTAAAGCATTGACTTGAAATGCATATAGCCTGTTGTAAAGAAAGTGTAAGTAAACTCTAGTTTCACTTTACAGAATATAATAACTTCAAACTTTTTTCCTTATTATAGCACTTTGCGTTTGTAAAACCCACTCTAAAAGGCCTGAAGAATTGCTGAAAGCTATTAAATGCTTTGTGTGTAGTATGTCCAAACTTTGATGCATGGATTGTGACAAGCATGTGCATTAACAAATTGTCTTTTTAGATTTCGTCAAGTGTTTTCAAAACTGCTGTTTGGCCTGCTTTATGCCCACTTCTTCTTGATGGATGGGAAAGTTGCACTCCTGCTCTGCTGGGACTTGTTTTACTATGTGAAAAAATGCACGGCGATGTTTGTCACCCAACTATTCAAAAAGCATGGATAGCAGAAAAATATAATGGCTCAAGATTAATTGGTGAATGAACTGTTAAAATTAGTTAATATAATTTAGGCCTGAAGAACACTGTTGTGAATGTTTCATGGTTTTGTAGGCAGCAATTCTATCATCTCTTTGCACCTAGATTCTTCTGAATTTTTGCACAGGTGCAGTTTGTGTTGTGTACCAATATCATAACTTAAAATGCTGCTTATTGTTCATTGTTGTTGTATCCTGCTGCCAGGAGTATGTCAAGCAGTTACTCATATTCAACGAACATTCAAGATCTTTGAATTATTTGAGATAAAATACTGTTGGTATATCTGTATTGCAGTTTTGTTATGTATAATACCCGTTTGCAGGTCTGCACAGTTTTGGACATTTGGCAAAAATTGTGGCAGAAACGTCACCCAGCCATCCATGTGTTGATCCAATAGCTCCTGAAATATTACAGCTTGTTGCGGAGTTGGGACCCAAAAAGTTGAACAAGTTCTGGAATGAGTTTTTGTTGCCTACTCTTTTGTCTTCCACTCCTGAAAAAAAATGCCTTTGTATGAAGTTGGCTTTGTTAATTCTACCATCAATTACTGAGTCTCAGGTTTGTGTGTTCTGAATGTTTGCGCTGCATGTTAAGTTTCATTGCATTTCATGTCTTTACGTGAAGTTCTGCAGAACATGGGAAAACTGCACGAGATGTTTGTAATTAAATAAAAGAATTCCTTATTGTCATGGTGTTATAGGTTGCCTAAAAATGTAAATGTGCCAAATAATTGTGGTATGAAGGTAGTTAGCAAGTTTCTCACATCCTCTCTGGCAGCAATGCTAGTTTTTGCTCTGTTTCGACTTACCTGAACTGTGGTTGCCAATAAATTTTACTATTTCGATGATCAAGCTAGTCAAGAAAAGTTTAAAAACGGTTTAAGTAAAAACTTTCCACACGATTGACACATACTGCTAATGCATCATACTATGTTTTATCAGCATTTCTTGAAACTCAACCTAAGTCTTTCCATGCTAAATCTTGCCATCACATTTTTGTTTACCAACGTATCTTCATGTTCGGTGAGAAATTCAGTGTAATTGTTATGATTGGTGATTCACATCCAAACAAGGGTATAGTGACACAAAGTCAGCTCGCTTGGCTGGGTTTGAGATCGTTTGCTATTGACCTAAGCAGTTCGCCCAGAAAACTCGTTTAAAGGTTCTTGGAGCAACTGGATAAAGTTACTGTAAGAACAAATAAAAATTGCTCATAGGTTCAGGTTATTCATTCCAATGTTTGTCTCGTCAAACCGTTTAAAGATGCTACTTGAAAAATATTGGCACTTCAAACCAGCATTGTTGAGTCGGGGTCGTAAGGAGTCGTAGGTTTTTGGGTGGAGTCGCAGTCGGATTCCTAACAACACTGGGAGCCGGAGTCGGATTTTTTTGTCCGACTCAGACTCCGGATGTCCAATTTGATCATTTTTAAAACCACATTCTTAAATTGGGAATTCCTGTTGAAATGGTACAGTTTCTTCTGAAACTTTTGTGGAAAGAAAGATTTCTTGCCGTGCACCACGATTTCCAGTGATTTTAACAGCCAAATTCCATTACCTTTATTAAGAAGTCGGAAATTTTGGAAAGGTCAGATATTTTACCTCTGACTCCGCAACCCTGCTTCAAACTTCGCCATGCTTTAAAAGTTTACAACTATTGTGAATCACCATGACTGACCCCCCCTGTTGGGCGCAACTCCAGCAGACAGGCCATCTGAGGGCACCATAAAAATTATTTAACACAGAAGATCAGAAATAAAAGTTACCTGTGAATGTTCTTACTTTAGTAGTGCAAGTGGGAGCAACTCATGTTTATTGCAAAATAAGAATAGTTTTGCAAGATAATTTTTCTTCGTCACTCGCGACTGACTAGACTGCTTTTAAAATAATTGGAGGTAGATCGTTCCATTATGTGTCAGATTTTTGCCTGCTAAAAATTGCCATTAACAAAGTTGATCGTGACGTATATTTGTTCGAAATGTGATAGAACGTCATGAATTTCCTGGTATGTTCGGCGGTTTCATGACTGAAGAGTCACTAACGCAGTGTGTGTGACCTAAAAGTCCTGTTGTCTTTTCAGCTGCAAGTGAAATTTGCTGAAATCCGCAAATCCTACCGCAATTTTTCCAGCCCTAGGGTTTGCTAATTTGAATTGGCGCTGTTAGGGTGCTTGAGATAATTATGCTTGCATGTCAGTTGATTTTGCCACTTCTTTGAAAAAGGTTTTCGAGTGGCATTGTTCACGAACAGTGCGTTGGCGGTATTCTTTTTTTAGTGGAATTTCTTACATTTTTAAACAGGTCGAGGAAATATGGAGCAAAGAACTCCTAACGTGTATATATCAGGGACTGAAAAAAAAAGATGGTTCCTTGCACCAGTTTTGTAAGGAACAACTTCCTCAGAAGATCGCCGAAACAATGAAGGAAGATTCCGTTGGTCCCGATTTCCAGTATACATTTTTGTTCCAGATGATGAAAAGGTAACAGAAAAAAAACGTACTTCTGACCGAAGAAAGGAAGTGCTGTTTTTGTTGTTAAAAGAGACTTTTGTGAAAGTTGCGCATGTCACTTGTTTTCTATGCATTTCGTTTACAGCCCAGGCAGTGTTCATTTGGACGCCGTGACACACGTAAGCATCATCGGTTCCGTTGTCAGACATCTCAAACTTCCCGCAGTTTTGAAGTACATCAGCTGGCTGAAGAGCTTATTCTTGCATGGCGTCACGGATAAAATGAACATTGAGGAAATGGATTTAGACGTTGCCAGAAGGTGCGAAAATATGCATGCGTGTATCGTTTTGTTCCGGTTCGGAAGAAACGTATGGTTTTGTTCCGGGTAGTCCACAGGTTAGGAACCATGTGAAAAAAAACGATGAAGTTCCGCATCAGTTATTGTAGCAAAGTCTTGCGAAGATTGGAGACGTGCGAATAGTAAACGCAGCTTCGGAGTCAAAAACAACATCCAACTTAGCAGCTAGGCGCATATCTAACGACGAATGCTTCTATGTGACGTTCCTAACAACGGATAACGTAACTTGTTCATTAATTTTTTCGTTGCAATTTTTGCAGGTGGAGCAGTTCGCAACTGGCGCACCTTATTCGAATGACAAGTCTCCCACGAAATGAAACTTGGATGAAGAGCATTGTGCGATTTCTTTGTTTTCACGCTTATTTCATCGGTATGTGCTTTAACTGTGTAGTGGTTCTCCAATAATTGCCAACTTATGTTCTGTTACCGTTTTTGTGTTTGTTGTCACTTCTTACTGATTCCGCTCAACTGACAGCAACAAACGGCGGCGATTCGCTTTGACGCAAATGATTGCAGCGCGATTTCTCACACTGATCACGTTGCAGTGAAAGATCTCGATTCTGTTCCTCGCATTGAAGAAATGCCGGCGGTCGAATCGCAGTTTGTGGAACTATCTGATGCAATGCACGCGCACCTTCGCTCGAACCTTGCAATGGTTGTGTCGTGGTTGAATAACACGGTTCCGCTTCCCGCTAATGAAACCGTTAAGTATTTTTAAATTTGTTGTTTTTCATCAATTTTAATTTTATTACAAAAATGTCATTTCACTGCTTCAGGCAGCAGGTGTCAACTTTATGATGGTTATTCGGTGAGAAGCCATAAAATTAGTCTTGCAGACTTGATCAGGCTTCTTGCTTGTCAGGTATCATTAAGCTTGGAACGTGTCTGTCACATCATTATAAATGGCTTTTGCTGCTAACCATGCGCATTGTGCTGTGGGTGGTTTAATCTGAGCTATTTAGTACAAAATGGCTGTTTACTGTGAAGGTGGTGACATGTTTTATGACTTCCTACTGTTTATAGCATTTTATTACAAGACGGTTTTCTGGAATTGATGCTGCGAAAATTTTAATGTTAGCTTTTTTTGTTTTCTATCCTTTTCTGGGTGCGTTTCATCCATGAAAAAGGCTTTCTAGTATCGTCGCGGTCATCGCATTTACTTGCAGGAGCGTTTAGGCAATTTTACCGATAGACCTTTCGCTTAAGCCTTAAACGGTGACGTTTGTATACCAGTGTTGCATTTCTGTTCCATTTCTTTTACTATGAACAAATTTTTGTCGTGACAAGAACTGAGAGAATAATGGGTTGACGTAATACTGGGATAGAGAATGAATTCACCAACAAGGCTGACATCGCACATCAACCTGTTGCTCGGTCTCGCCGCCCAAAACCTTTTCCTTAATCTGATCATTCCGCACCAGGCCACCCTGGAATCCCCATCCAACGTCGCGCGAATTACTGGTCTTACGTCGTCCGGAGATTTCTGGATTTCAGTGATCGTTGACTTCGTCAGCGGGTACATGAACGATGAGCGCGTATCACTTGCAATAACGTTTGATGATTCTGTTCGCGCTGCTTGGCTCGAAGCCATGGACGTGATTAAGAGAATGTCGAAACTGAAACGTGAGTTCTGTTTTGTGGAGATTTTGCCCGGTTCTTAACATCATATCAATGTTCCGAGCTTTGTTGGCTTGATTGTTTGCCATAGTTCGATACTTCCTCCTTCAACAGGTGCCAAAGATTCGAAATCATCGGAAGCCACTGCGCTGCAGCTGCTCACGCTGCATGTAAGCATGCAACTTTTGTCGCCTGATTCCCAGACGCAGGTTGCGGCTGTCGATATTGTGGCGGACTTAAAAGAAATCGTGAACGAGCGTTTTGAAAAGAATCGTAGAAGCAAGCAAGCTGAAAGAAACGTACCTGATCACCCGCACTGGGTTGAGGTGAGATTTGCTTAGACGCCGTAATGTCAGCTCGTTCTTGCAGCCAGATTGATCTAGTGAACTACTAATATTGTATATGGACACAAAGTGCTCAGTGGCAAGATTTGTGTGCGTTGCGACGAAAATCAGCAACTGCGTTCGCTGTTTTGTGTAAAGCAGTAACTTATTCCTCAACCAATCCAGCTGTTTAGTTGCCCAATTCCATGTTTCGCAAATCTTTTAAATAGCTGCCATTTTGTTTATTGTTTCATTTGTTTTTTTGAAAACAAGTCTTGAATAACAACCACCTGCATAGGACAGTCCTTCCCCTGAAACTTTTCAGTGGGAAAAATTTATATGGTTGCAGCAGCAGCCTGTCGCTGCTCAAATTAAAACCGTTTTTGCTGACCTATGCGTAAAAATGTACCAATTAGGCAAGTCTAATTAAGCTAAACGCTCTTCCTAAGAAAATCAAGCGGGCCCGGTGAGTTTGAGCCGATAGTTAGTGGGGGCTTACTTCTTGCCTTACTTATTAGGTAAGCGCTTGACTCAGCGTTTTTGACAAAGTCAGCAACATAAGAACTGTCGTAAGAACAGCAATCTGCACAGAGGGCATACTTCACGTGTTACAGATTCCGCGCTAGTGCTGCACAGTGACTTAAATACTGTGATAAGGATGCAGCCAAATGACATCCAAAAGATCGTGTTGAACCAGTCGCGTTCGAAACGATTTTAAAAAATCAGTGGTGCGGTTTTTCAGATTTTACAGGATTCACAGCGTTATAATAGCATGTTGAACGATTTCGCGTAACATCGCAGCCGGTATTCTGAACGAAGAAAGTTGGCGGTAAACGTACTTGATACCGGTCGGTGCTGTGAGTCATGTGCAGAGCCCTGCATTACCATCTTAGCGCTAGGACCCAACACATCAACTTTCGCAGTGAGTGCTGCATTGGTCACTGGCAGCACCGCTCGCAAAGCTTTATCTTACACTCAGCCAGTAATGCTGAGCTCGAAGTTGGAGAGGTGGCAAATACCAATTGTTACATCTTTGGTAACCTGATCGGGTGTCGAACCCGCTCTTCCAGCCTGAGAAGCGAGTGCTGTAACATTTCGCCAGTTTCAGATTCGAATCTGAAAGCTAAAATCGTTATACTGGGCGGTATCGTTTCTTTTACGTTTAACCATTCGTCATAAGCAATGTTCCCTCTAAGCTGCGCGGCCGCCCAGCTGCTTAGATCCCTCTGCGCAGTTGCAACAATGCTTAGCGCAGTCTCCACTACTTGCTAACCGCCCGCTGTAATAGATTTATTAACTTCTGCTCAATAAGATTGTGATTCAGCGCACCCGCTTTTTTTCCGCGCAGCATTATTAAAAATTGGAGGGAACATTGGTCATGAACTGTTTTTTTTCGCTGAGACATTTCGGTCATTTGCCGCGTATCAGCGTTAAAACTCGCCGTAACAGTATTCACTCGCCCACCTTTTCAGACATTATGACCGAATTGACTTAGTTTTTTTTGGCCATTAAAAAACTTGGCCTATGACCGCAAAAAATAACCCAGCGTCATAGAACTAACCATTTCAACACGCAACGTTTACAGTCAACCCAGTATGTTGTACTAGGCAACCATCATCAGCTGAGGAGGCAAGTACGCCAAGCTTGGCTAGGTGACTGTTCACGACCAAGCTGGGTTTCAATGTAGGTATCAGGCGGGGACGAACTGCGAGTATCCAGAAGGTCAAGTTAAGTAGATCCCGGGCACTGTGAAGTGTCATGCGGTTTGTCGATGTTTTATCAATGCTGTAAGTTTAGCTACATAATCCAATCAAGGTTTGTGCACATTGAAGATTTGATAATTTTTTTTATTGCTTCATAAAGACCGAAAAACAAACTTGAAAAGCACAGACAAAACAACGAATCGAAGTACAAACTACAGATGGCAACGCTGGCTGCCGCAACCGGCTGTGGACTGTAATTTCCTTGATTAAATTTCCATTATTTTGTTTTTAATTAAGTGTTTTCGCTACGTTCTGTTTTTTCACTTAAGATATTTCCACAGTGAACTTTTCATTATTTTTGGTTTTCTTGTGTTGTACATTTCTTTATCACAGTGTGGTTGTTGGTTTTGTATTTTTTGTCGTTTGTTCGACATTAGGTTACCGTACAGCTCTGTTTGATGCGTGATATCTACGGCGACAAGTTTGTTGACTTAATTATCATTTTAGACAAATGCTTATTCAATCTCCAGAGAGCACCGGTTTGATCTTGGTGTTCTTATCAGTCCAGAATAGAGTTAACACCTGCGTGACTGTCACTACTAGAAAGTAATGATTTAAGAGCTGCCGATCATAACAGTTATTTTTTCAGGTCATCATCGAAATCCTTCTCAGCATGTTGTCGCAGGGATCGCATAAAGTACGCGTCGTCGCTGAGCAAGTCTTCCGTTTAATTGCTCCCAATCTCACCAAAGCGGGATTGAAACTTATCATCGACGTGAGTTAAAAATTTTACGTCTTTTTAAAAAGTTTTGCCAAGAGTCGAAAAAGTCGAACAACATTATCCGCGTATCATGCTGCGCAGGTTTTGCTGATGAAAGATCACGAACTTGTGAAAGAAGATGAAGAGGACGATGACGAAACAATGGAGTCAGAGAATCAGGACGACGGTGAAGAAGGTTTGTCTCTTAGTAATTCGTAACTTCTACGTGAGTCAAAAGTAAACCAGATTTGTTTGCTTTCAGAAAGCAAGCGCTGCAGCAGTCATGCACACGTCACCGCAGTATTGCTGACAAGATCAAATAAGCAGGCTTGTCCATGGGACATGTTTATCTGTCCCATTCCCATCCCATAGCAATTTATGCCTGTCCCATCCCATCCCATGGGGCGTTTCCCATGGGATTCCCATAGGAATGACATTCTCATGGACAAGCCTGCAAATAAGCCATTTTGATGTTTTTGTTGTAGCAGTTACGGTCGTCGTAGAATTACGATCGTTTTTGCATTTGTTAATAACTCAGGTCAGTCCGATTCGGAATCGTCTGACGATGACGACGAATCTGACAAAGACGATGATGACGTCGACGAGCAGTTTAGGAACAAAGTGAAAGATGCTTTGGGTGGTGCTGCGGTTAATTCAGACGAAGTAAGTCGCTCGTGCGCAAGATGTAAGCAACCACCGGCTTGTGTTTTTGGCGCAACATAAAGAAAATGCCAAAGTAAAAATGGGCTAAAGGTCAGAGAGTGATCTATTGGCTTTGGAACATATCCATGTTGAAGTTGGAAGACCGTTGTTTGATCAGCACTGACTAATGTTTGCCGCTGGCTCCGGTAGCACTGCCCAAGAATCTGGGCGAGTTCAGCGTGAATTCCAGATTGCCCATCAGGTGCTTCTTCTGACTGCATTGAAACCTTCTTCCACTCCATAATGGTCAGACTCGATGTGTTTCATGCTAACATATTTGGCGTCACGTCACACACTAGCATAAAAATGATACCGAAACTTGTTTTCCTAAATGCTAGAAGAACTTAGTGTTCGGACCGTGGTCAGGTTTGATGACCCGGCGGGGCCGGAAAAAAGATGGGAAGTTAATTCTGGCGAAACAATTTGCTGAGACTAAACCTAAGCAAACTGTGTGTGACAAGCGATATCTGGCCTGTAGCTTGTGACAACATTTTACGGAATTCGAACCAAGGAAAATTACGGATTGTTTCGTCAAAATACTGGAAAACGCTGTTTTAGCAATGGAGCATTAGTAAAACTTCATATGTACATTACACTGTGAACAATATTTGTAAAGCCACAACAGTGACCCACACCAAGCGAATCTATCGCAATTTATTGCGTAAGGAAACTAGTTTCGTGTATTACACATCTTCAGTCCTGCGCAAAAGTCGACATATGAAACAAAAAGAAAAAATTA
>Ga0210059_1007827_pt1 | contig 16941 bp, 13 predicted proteins | sample Ectturendosymbi2_FD_188042 | JGI IMG/M metagenome (GOLD analysis project Ga0210059, IMG submission 188042) | Ecteinascidia turbinata endosymbiont from Florida, USA - Sample 2 (SPAdes) (version 2) | ecosystem: Host-associated > Tunicates > Ascidians > Unclassified | place: Key West, Florida...
CCCCCAAAATTTTTCAGGTCTCTTTCTGAAAGTCCTACACAGACCATTGACAGCTCCCCTTGTTGCAAAACTGGCCCCTCCAGTGGCCCCCCCAAATGAAAATGTCTGGCTCCGCCCCTGATTGGGGGTCAACGTGCAGAAACGTTTGAGAACCACTGGACTAGTAGTACAGCAGTAGGAGAATAATTGCTGTAAGCCCGAGTGATAGTCACAGTAAACGCTTTTGCAAAGCTAGCGACATTGAATCAATATGCCTCGTAAGGAAAGAGCTCAGTATATGCATTTCCCAATGTAGAGTGTTTTTATTCGATTAAATTCCTTCGAATTGCATTGTTTTAAAATTCAAGGTTAAGGTTTTGTGTTGTTAAGACGTTTTGTAAAACCTTGTAGGTTTCGTACATTATTTTGACACATACTTTCTTGTATTACTTACTGTTGAGCTAGGCCACGATGTCTGCACATAGGCGTAGCCAGGGGGGTCAGAGGGGCCATGGCCCACCACAAATTTTTAGAAAACATAGTCATTTTGTTCTTTGAGAGGCGTTTTTCCAAACAAAATAGTGTTATTTGCCTAAAATCAAACGTTTTGCCCCCCCCCATTTTTGGGCTGGCTACGCCACTGGGTCTACAGAAAATTGTATACTTTCATTGGGGGTCAACGTGCAGAAAAGTTTGAGAACCACTGAATTAGACGAACAGAAATGTACACAAAAGATAGGGATTCTGCCGGGACCGACGAAATAGTGACGAATTAACCGAATTGACGAGTTCTACTGCACTTCTGTGTCCACCTTTCGTTGCATGCAGTAGGACTTAAAAATGACTCGCTTCTTCTTGCATTTTTCGAATTTAGCTGCTACATTCAGAATTTGGTCATCCGGCGAAAAGAACCCGTTTCTGAAATAAGTGTCGCCCCATTTTCTAACTTTGGCAATTGAATTACATTTGGTCCACTTCGGATCAGGTGCTTCTTACATTTGAACTGCATTGCTCATTACCATCCACACCTTCGCTGTTGTTATTATTTTCGCTTCACATATGAGTCTACTCCCTACTAGACTCAGGCTGAGTCTACTTTCAACTCAGTCTACTCTACTGTGAACTGTGCATCGGCAACATCATATAACCATGATGCAACAATAATGTTCTTCTTAACTGCACAACAATGAACAACAAGTGACGCACAAACTATCAATATTTTTTGTTCCGCTTTCTGCACTCAACCTCCTGTATAACAATCTGGCCTACTTGAAGTCGGAATGCGGCACGGTGATCGAAAATACTTCATAATGACACATCAACATACTGAAGCAAAAACAATTTCCCCTAAAAAACGAGAAACTCTCACGGAACCCCACTACATGTTTTGCGGAACCCTAGGGTTCCGCGAAACCCCTGTTCAAGAGCATTGGTCTAAATGCTTTACTGCAGTGATGCTTAACCTTTTCTCTACCACGCCGCTTAAGTAATCATCCTTTGTTTCAAGCACATTTGGCATTAAATATGTTGTTAAAACATTTGCATTTATTGTTTAAAATATTGATAAAACTGTCCATGTTGCAGAACGCGTAAGAGCTATTTGCACAAATTATTGATTTTCGTCAAACTCATCATGTTTTTCCATGAGATCAGTCACTGCGTTTTAAGATCATTACTGCCTCTTTCCATAATCTTCAGAAGAAGAACCTTTCCGCTTTCATGGTACAATTGTTGCTGGACCAGTTTTTTCTTTGCTTGCAGTTTTAACAATATTGATGCTCTTTCCTGCAAATTTGCAGGCAAAAGTCTTCGCTTAGGAAGGTGTTGACAAAGTTTCTGTACACAAACAACATACTAAATGAAGAAAAAAAAATGGTGTATCACACACATGATACAGAATCTTCTCATGAAATTTAACAAGTATTCCCTAACCGCGAAGAAGAAAACTTACGTACTCTCGACATTACATGATTGTGCTCTGAAGCCAAACTGGTAACTTCAAGAGATTTTCCATCTTTGCATGCTTTCAAAGAAATGTGGACAGGACATTCTTGTTTGAAAGTCCTGCAAACATTATTACATCATTGCAATCAAATGGATCACAAAGTTGCACCAATTTACTACCATACAATGCACATAGCCAACCACAACACTCATCGCTGGTTCAGCACCAAATTTCAGTATAGTATGCTACAGTTTGCTTTATTGGGGTTGCGTAAGTTTTTTAATTGACAATGCATGACAGTATTATGGAGTTTGTCATGATCAGACCTGCCAAGAGAATAAAAATCAAAATACAACGGAGCAAAAGTTTCTATTTCAATGCAGACTATTTGCAAGCACATGTGATATTTTGTGGCATGTAACCAATAACTTTTGCAACAATTGTAAAAACCCAAGTTGTTATCTAGCAAGTATCGCTTTTGATCCATGCATAAACAACAATCAGTTCACTTGATACATTTCATATTACATACTACAAAAACAAATGCATACGCTGTTTTCCACAGCCCCTTTCCTTTGGCTTCGAAGTTCTTCTCACCATGTACACAGCAAATTTTCCCTGTGTAAAATTTCAATGCAGGATCTACATGACAGTTAACGCATCGATGTGCAGCTGCAATGGTGTGACTGTCACTTGTGTACAATTGCACATATTGTTCAAATTTCCCCTTTTTTTCTAGAAGCTGTTCATAACTTGTGAACGTTTCACCAAGACTAAAAGTCATATTTTATTTCCATGATGTACTTCACTCTCCAAAAAAACAAGTTTTTTTTAGTTAAAGGAAAAACTTTTGTCATATCGGATGGTTTTGCAGTTACACCGTAAATAGATATCATTGCTAGATTTGCTAGTCTTTATCAGTCATTGTTGATCTGTGAAACATTTTGATTAATTTCAACTTGCTGAAGCTACATTCAACAGTACTGTGTAGGGGTGAACGTATCTTGAAAATCATATCAGTGTATACACTTATGCAGCAATGGCAAAAAATGTCAAAATGGTTCAACAAACTCCATTCTTCCATACAGCAGTGATGGGCAAACTTCTGTTATGATGGCCCCAAGCCCCCTTTCAGTCATGATAAAAGCCCATGCTTAATTTTGAAGGCCCAATTTCAAACTGATATTGTTTTCAGTTATCGGTAATGCAACAATGCTATGTTAATGTCACAAACCCTATAATGACAACAGCAATACCATGCTAAAGTCAATCAATATTCTGTAGTTGCGACAATAGCCTATGTTGTATCCCACACAACCAGTGCAGGACTGTAGCTCTTACATATTAGTGGCTCGCAACCATAAGTGCTGCAGAGCTCAATAAAAAGTGCCGAGGGTCCACAGTTTGCCGACCACTGGCATGCAGTGTTATTGGTTGAATAACTGGATTTTTCGTCGATGTAAGGCAGCTACGTCCAACCAAAATTGCTGGGCAAACAATTATGTCACTATCTTAGCCATGGCCGCATATTTCATTAGATATTAATGAGGGCCACACACTGAATGACCTTCATCTTAGCAAACTCAATTTAGTTTGAGCTAATCTACTGAAAGTGATCAATATTCAACGGCAGTGGTAACGACTGTTTGGCACCTTCGACCACCCGGAAGTGTGATGTCATAGGCAAGTTTAGTGCCAATGGAACAAGTGCGTATAAATCAGAAAACTTAAAAAGTTTTGCACCAAGGTGTCAGCGGGCATATGTAAATCTCTCTGCACACAGTGCAAATATTATGAAGTGTACTGAGGACCTACCTGCACCAACAAGGTCAAATTTCAGGTTGTCATTATGAAGGCTGCTTAGTACTTATACACCAGAGTAAAGCTAGTCGTCACTTCTCCCAGCCGTCACTTTCGCGACTTGGCAAAAAAAACGCCAACACAAAAACGAGCAGATAAGCTAAAAAAACTCAAAAAAAACATATTATGGTAAAATCATATTACAAACAACTCAGACGAATTATTTCAAACAACTTTTAAGCTAACCATAAACTGCTGACGCCTTTAGTTTATGAGAAAACCGTTAGCGCGTTCGATATTCGAAAAAACTTGCCGAAAAGTGTCGCGCAGCGCTAAAGTCGGTCATGTTCATGAATGATTTTGATAACTTTAATGAAAAGGGTAGAGGATGAAAACGGTTTTATTGGATAGCTGATGATGATATTAGCAAGTGATGTTCGTTTAAAAATATTTGCTGACGCCATTATTTTATGAGAAAACCGTTGTTGCTTAAGAGCGTTCGATATTCGAAAAAACTTGCCGAAAAGTGTCGCGCAGCGCTAAAGTTGGTCGTGTTTATGAATGATTTTGATAACTTTAATAATAAGTGTAGAGGATGAAAACGGTTTTATTTGATAGCTGATGATATTAGCAAGTGATGTTCGTTTAAAAATCTTTGCTGACGTCTTTAGTGTATGAGAAAACCGTTGTTGCCTAAGCGCGTTCGATATTCGAAAAAACTTGCCGAAAGGTTTGCGGTTAGCTTAAAAGTCGTTTGAAGTAATTCGTCTGAGTTGTTTGTAATATAATTTTACCATAATATGTTTTTTTGAGTTTTTTTTTAGCTTATCTGCTCGTTTTTGTGTTGGTGGTTTTTTCGCCAAGTCGCGAAAGTAACGGCTGGGCGAAGTGACGGCTAGCTTTACTCTGGTATACTGCAACGAAAAAACAACTCCGGTATACTAAAACTTATACTACAACGAAAACCTAAACTGGGCTACACAAAACCTTCGACTGGTCTGCATGTGGCCTGCAGGTTGGATATAGGTAATGTAAAGTGTTGAGTTTTCATTGGACAACTCTGATGCAATTATGTATATACCGGACATTAGATGCATGGGTTACAAATACTATTTTACATGATTGTACACCTTGGAAACCAACTGTTTTTATCTTGTACAGTGAGAGGATACAGCCCAGGTTTACAACAGTGACGTAACTGACTGGGGTGAAAGGGGGTGTGAACCTTCCACCTCGCCAGGCTAAAAGCAAAAACTGGGCCCTCATTTACCTTGTATTTTGGTATTCAGTATTCTTTTGGTTTTCAGTAGGTTCTTCCTTTTCAGTAACATTACAGAGGTGAAAAACGTACAGATGTGCCAGCAACTTTATTGTTTTGTAGGGCTTACCCTTTTGTGAATTCAAACAATACACTTGCTTGTGATTGCAGCAACATAAAATGGTTGAAAAGATATGTGTGATTTCACTTTCAGTAACATTACATGGTCGAAAAACAATAACAGATACACCAGCAACACTACTGTAGGGCTTGCCCTACAGATGAACTAGCAACTCTACTGCAGGGCTTGTCGTAGCAGTAACATTACATGGCATCTATTACGGGTGAAAACATACAGATGCACCAGCAACTCCAGCTCTCTTCTCAAAGCAAACAATAAGCGTGGTTACATTGACAACATGAGTGAAAAGCATACCTTTTGGAAAGTTTCTGCTGTAAATGAAACCTTGATTGGAGACGAGTTGTACACGATACAGTACGTTGGAGACACCGAGTTCTTGCTGTACGCGATACGTTGAAGACAACGACTTCACTTCATGCTGTACTGTAGTACTACGCGAATTGAAGGTAACGAAATGGCGTTCCTGCTGTACCGTGATTTGGCGCAAATCAAAAATGGCGCAAACAGCGATGATAGCGTAATGATTCAGTTGCACAACTTGCAGGACGATGCGCTTGAAGGGTGCTGGTGAATGTGCTGACCATGCGCTTCAACAGTCATGGCGATGCGCTCGAACAGTGCCGTAATTCCAAGCGCAAAAATTTGGGTTCCGATGCCGGAACTCTAGCCACTGCCGTTTTTATTTAATTGCTTGCTGATTTTTCGTTTTGTTGCATTTTCCTGCCAACGCATGTTGGGCTTGTTTTTCGATCAAATTACCTCTTTTTGGCTTGTCTTTCATATTTTCTTGCTTGTTTTTGCAAAGCAACCTGGCATCACTGGCTGCGTGATACTGTATGGCATTGGCAGTGTAATGACAGATTAAACTATGCTGTTTTCGAACTACTCTTGACAATCCCAATCCATGCATTTTGGATTGGCTGTTGTGTTATATTTGTAATTTTCCAATAAAAGTTTATACGCCCTACGTATATATATATAAGATTACTACATTAGTTTCCTTGGAGTTGCGTTTTTAAGACATGTTTAGGCTACTTTTTCGAGGAAGTGCTGAAAAGTTCAGGTAGGCTACTGTACTGTGTAAGCGTAACATTGCATTATGCAGTAGCCTAAAAACTATGAGTCTCAAGTGGTGTATATATGGCAGAACACAACTCTGTGCTTAAGCTGCTAAAGGATGGAAAGCTGTCAGAAAAACCTTACAGTAACAGTTTGAGTATGCTGGTGGGAAAAGTGACATTTGGCAAGACTTTATTTTTGGCAACTCATTCACCAGACATCAGCGATGATTGTACATCGATTATATGTCATTGTTTTGGGATATGTTTCATTCTAAGTTAACAAGTTCTTTGTTAATATATCATAGTTTTATAATTGAAAAAATGTCCTACTAGGCCGAATGAAATGGTTTTGTGGGTTGGATTTGCATTTGACCTGCTCTGCTAGCCATTTTTGTCCACATATAAAGCTGAGTTTGTGATACTAGTAGTACAGTGAACTTGTTGAAGGGATTGTGTATGCCTACTGTGCGAGTGGTTGTCAGTTCAGCCGTCACCATTGTTGCTTTGGTTTTGCTAGTAGGAAAGAATGAAACTTTTGATTGGAGCACTTTTTATTGACTTTTTAAAAAGTTTTGGGTTTTGCTTTAAATAGGGTTTTAGGTAACATAATATGACAAGGACAATTATGCTTGAATTTGTGTGTGGTCCTTGTCACATGACCAATTAAACCAATCAGATTTGCCTAATAGCAATAGCTCCAGCAGTGCTTTTGCCTATGATGACAAAATAGATACTGCCTTGAATAAATCAGTAGCTTTGATGTATATTTCAAATTGAGTTTGAACAGGGACAGCAGATGCTGAAAGGACAGATGAAAACTTGTGCAACCATGATGCAAATGACCAGTTTCACTTGTTCCTAGTATGCCAAGACTCTGAAAAATTATATGCAAACACTTTTTGCCACACCTATTGATCTTCCTAAGCAGTTCTCTGAACACTGCACTACACAACAGTAGGCAATAATCACCTTGTTATTAAAATAGGTAGGATAGGAAAAATTTTGTTTGCATTTTCTTACCAACTGTTATTGTATAAAATGCATGAAATTACAAGTTTAGTCTGGCAGCTATTCTGTAGGCTATCCCTTTGTTGTTTTTAGGACTTTAAGTTGATACAGTATAAACTTACTCATGTTTTATATGTTGCACCAAATATCACTTGCGAGTATGATATATATATGTGTGACTTAAGGACTAGACTAAGCATTGTTTTTTGTTCACAACTGGTGTGACATTGCACTATGTCTGTTAACTATTCATGTGGACTGTCACCATACAGCAACAAAGGAAAGTGTGGCATGCCTGAGGTAATATTTTTAGGAGATAAAAATGTTCAGTTAACAGTTTTTAGATGGTCGGAAATTGCACTTTTAGTTTTGCATTTGTTTTCAGAAACAAGATGATTATCATGAACAATTTGCAAAAGCCCACAAACTTGTTAAATTGATTCAATCAAGCAAAATGGTTATCATTCATACAGGTGCAGTTATTTGTGTTCCATTGTTTATTTCAACTTAGTGTGAGAGTGCAGGTTTATACATACACTCCAGTGCAATTTTATATACTGTTTTATTTGTTTTTTAAATGCTTTAAACATTCCCACCAACTATTAAGGCTTTCCTGCAGTTTTTCACAAAATAGCAAAGAAAAGTTGCATTTAATTGTTTGTTTGCACCTGATCATTTTATTGCATTGCAAGCAAAAACTGTGTGTGGACCTGCTAAACTGTGGCGCATTAAAAGTTGCATGTGATATTTACACTGCAGTTAGTAAACGCATTAGTTTGTAATATAAGTTTATAATATTGTTGTACAGGTGCAGGTATCAGCACTTCATCTGGAATACCAGATTTTCGTGGTCCTAATGGTGTGTGGACTTTAGAAGAGAAGGGACTTTCGCCAAAGTGTAATGTCACTTTTGACCAAGCAGCTCCCACTTTTGCCCACAGATGTCTTGTCATGATGGAACAGTTAGGTATATATCAAATAGCAAGGTCATTATTAGCAAACATAAGTTTGTGGGCTGTAGCTGGTCTGCATTTCCAAAATCTAATTAATTGCTCATTGGATTGTAAAGCTTTATGAACCAAGTGCTTATACTAGCCACCTGGCATGCATTATATTTGATTTGATTGCAATGTAGAATTTAAAGTAATCAAAGTAACCAAATGAGATAAAAACAAATTTAAGTATTTTTCAAAAAGTAGTTATATAGTAGTTTAATGCTATATCACTCAAGAATAGGTTAACTGCTACATAAAAAGTCATTTCCCTTGCAATTGTTGCTCATATGGATTTATAACCTGGAACGGAATTGGCCATTGTGGTACTCTAGAAAGGCAATAGTCGGTTTATACACCCATTAACTAATCTTAATTGGTGTGCTGTGGTAAAAATACCTTTCTATAAAATATGGATACATTGCTAACATAGCCAAATATTCTGTTTCCAACGTCAGCTCAATCTTTTAAGGATTATGCAAGAATATATCAATTATATTTTTTCTTCCTATTGATCAAGCAAAGGACAGGATATATGGGTACAGTTTACTTGAGTTAGGGCCACATACCTCTATCGAACAAAGGTAGCAGTCTGTCATCTTCACCTCAACATGCACACCATTCCAGTGGGACCCATTCATCAACACAGCCTGTCAGCTGAGAGCTAAGGTGTATGCCCACCCCAACCTGGCCATACTTGCGAGCTCAATGCCTCAGTAAGAATTTCCAACCATCGTCCAGTTCCATAGTGTTGGAATCATCACGCTTAGTCGATGAGAAGCCAACAACATCTAGGCCAGTGGTGCTTAACCTTTCCAACCTGTGGAGTTCTGATCTTAAAGGTGTTGGCCTGGAACTCTATTCTTAGCGGCAGGGGGTATAGTGCTAAAAAAGTGTGGGAGCGAACCCAAAAACTAACCATTATCAGTAGCTGTACATCTATGCTAAGGTGCTACGCAAGAGATGGCAGGTCATTTGCTCATTTATGCAATATCTGGGGCTGCACACAGGAAATCTTAGTAAAAATACATATCTTCAAGTTAGGTTACTATAAAAAAAAGTGTGGGTATGCTGTTCCCATGAGCTCCCATGCCACTACACCCCTTCTTAACAGTAATGGCCTAGAGACAACTGTGCTGGCTTATTGTGATACGTTGAATAATAGAAAAGGCTTCATGGCGCTCTTTCTGCGTACCCACATATTTTTTACTGGGACCTCGCTAAAGACACATTATCTAGGGAATGTCGTCTGGCTGCCTCAACCGCTCGTGTTCTGTCCCTATGAGTGAAATGATATTCAAGAGTAATGTCCCATTTTCCAATGACTAGTTTATGGCACGATTGCCGTTTACGCGTGGCGTTCAAATTTGCCAGAGTGGAAACACTGCGCTGTCCTCATTTGTCTCCCCAGGTGTGTAGCGGGCGCAATGTTGTCCCTCCAGTTGTGGATAGCTAAAGAGGTAGACCATTTCGAGTTTCGAACAGGCCCCTCTTCCTGAATCCTGAACGCGTCTTCAGTCAAGTGCGTGACGGCCGATGCACAATGGTTTTGATGTTTTCACGTATTTCATGGCAGTAACTGCCCAAATTGCTGAGTTGGGCAAACCGGTCACACCATTTACGCAAAAAATTTTGTTGAATCAAGGGGTGCCTGAAATGGGTGTTGCTGCGTACACGTTTATGTAGGAGAGACCTTGCGTTGAGTCTACTTTATTCGCAGATATGCAGCAATCAATACACCTGGAAAAGAAAGGCTATGTTTTGCGCTTCCACTGGACAGGGTGGGCGATGTTTTCATTCTCTCCGCCTCATAAATCCTTCGTCAAAGCTTGTTTAGACGGCATTCATTATTACAAACTCTTTATATTTCCTAGACTCAGCCCTTCCAAGTCACATCATACAGTTGCAAACCACGCCCAAGCACTGAGAGTGGCACGCCTCACAAAAGATAGCCTGCATGCCTTAGACCAGCCATGTCCAACCCAAATGGCTTACTGAGCCAAAAATTATGTCATTGTCTTAACCAGGGCCGCACATTGAATGACATATTAATGAGGGCCGCACATTGAATGGCTTACTTTGATCTTAGCAAACCACCTTATCAAAAATATCAAATTTGAGATTATCAAAAAGGACAGGTTGTCAGTATTTAAGATACTTCCATTACAGCGAAAACCTTACCTGGGCCGCATGCGGGCTGCGGGTTGGACATAGCTGCCTTAGACTTTTTTATTGTTGTTGGTTATTTAACCAACAGAACATAATATTTGTTACAAAATACATATAATTCTTAGAATCATCGTTTCTAATTACTTTGATACTAGTTCAACCCAAGGTCTGCCCCACAGCTGCAGGCCTCGCCCGCGCAACAAGAGCGCAGCGCCTCACATGAGCGAAGTGCAGGCAATTTTAAGTCGAATCTACTTTGCAGAAAGCTTGTGCACTCCAATTCTATTTCTAATCTAAATTCCGGTTTTTGCCAAAAATGTTAGTTTGTACAATGGCGTTTTTGGAAACTAATACAAGGCGCATGGTGAGAGCCCACGATGATCAACGTGCTATGGTGCATCAAATCAATTAACCTCGCCTTACCATCATAGTGTTGTGACAAACAGTAGCTAGTAATCTGGTAGGCGATGCTGATATAACCTTGTACTGCAATTTGACACAAGTGAATTGCTTTGTTCGTTGTGCTAAGATGTAGGTATTATATACATTGGCATGCATCTAAGTAAGCTAGCATTATCAAATTATGACGGTAATATCAGCAGGTTTAGCTTCAGATGTGGAATTAGTTCTTGACCAGATGTGCTGTCTATTTTTTCAAAATTTAACACCAACGTTTCATGAAAAATTTACTTTTAACAGTGTTTTAAATGATGTAATATGCAATGTAATAAACAAGTATTTTTGTTTTTTGGCATTAATCAAAGTTGCATTGAATTTGGCTGCATATAAGTGTAGCTTAAAACATATTCACTTTTCTAGTTTCCTCGAATTCGGTAAATTTAATCGAATTGGGGAAAGTTTAGTATCTCTTTTATTTTAATCTTGTTTGGAAGATCTGAAAAACTTTTGTTTGTCCAAGTCAGCCACAACCATTAACAACAGCTGTCAAAATTTATCCACATGTTTACCTACTTGTTTATTTAACAAGGTATCATTGACTTCATTGTGTCACAAAATGTTGATGGATTGCATGTCAGGTCTGGCTTTCCTCGCAACAGGCTGGCAGAACTGCATGGAAACATGTTTGTGCAAAAGTGTCAACTGTGTGGCAGGTATGCAGTGGGTGACATTCTTAGTAGCTAATGTACACCAGTTTCGGCAAAGTGTGCATGACTGGCAATTACAAGGTATTGGCAAAACCACTGGGACAAGGAAATTAACTTCCACAGGTTTTGTGTAGTTGTGACTGTTGTTACCATTGATAAAATTTAGTTATTGTAAATGCCAACATTTTGAGATTGCAAGCAACATCTCTAGGACTGATGCAACCTTCAGTCATTTGCCGATGGCTCATATTTTTCGATATTTGTCATAAACCGATCGTGCAGAAGGTCTGTTTACAATGCCAAGTCAATCAGTACTACTAAAATACATTATAATACAGCGCATATTCCATAGGATCCTATTTTTAACATTTCGTTGAATTGAACTTGACGCCCCGTTGGGGTAGGGATCGCATGCTTTACCTTTTTATGGCGGTATTCCAGAAATATTGTGTTCTGGTTCCAGCTCGCATAAACTGATATAAGCATATGCTTGTGGCAGGGTTGATGAGTCGGCGGTAAAATATCCGGTTCTAATCCAACTTTCCAAAATTTCCGACTCTTTAACGTAACGTGAAAGAAGTTTGGATGTCAACAACTTTGTAGCAACTAGTAATCAATGGAAGTTGTGGTACACAGCAAGAATTATCTGTGTCAAAAGTTTCAAAATAAACCACTATTTCAACAGTCACGAGGTAGGGTTCCTAACTTTGGAGTGCGATGTAAAAAATGATTCAATTGGACTTCCGGAGTCGGATAAAAAATCCGACTCCGACTCCTAGTGTTCGTAGGAATGCGACTCCGCCCAAAATCCTCTGACTCCTTCCGACACCTACTCCCCAACCCTGGTTTGCGGTACGAATATTTAAGGTGGGCTTCATTGTCACTGGCTTAAAACCTGTTTTAGTGCTGATGAAAAACAGTAGTGAGGCAACTGCTTAGCTAAAGATAATAAGGGATATAAAGTTGTTGACGCCGCTGATATGCTGATTCAATTACAAAGATTTTGCGAGGAGCCCTCAGTTGTCATCAACCTGAGATCGAATATAACTCTTTAAATGTGTTATTTTCAGTTGGGCGTGTGGTGCACATCGTTAATATTTAAAAATTTTTGCATTCAACAAAATAACGGAAACATTTGAACTGCGATTCTCATTCGCAGTAGAGTAGCGTTAGATAATATTGGATTTACCGTTGTTGTTGTGACATCATTTGGGATGGCCGACTCGGCAGTTATTAAACTTAATCCTTGCACTAACCCCACTGCAATTATTCTTGAACCTAGATGCAAACTTTTCCAAATATTTTTGTGGATATGTTCTGATGTTGTCGTGAGATTTTTTTTAATACTTTTCAGGTCACAAGTGATGAACTCCGTTTCTCCCACAATGGGATTAAGATTAACGGGCAAGAAATGTGAATTTCAAAAGAGTAAAGGGTATGGCTATTGGTTATACTGTATAACGGAAAATGCACGTGTTTAGCGAGTGAGCAGATTAATCTGATCTAGTTTGTTCTCAGGCGTTTGTGGTTGGGGTGAATCCGGCTGCGTGAATCGCTCAGCGTTCGGTGTAGTGGACAGCACCTAAATATATGGCCTTCCAACCTTTTGAAGTCATTTTTTATTCCACCCTTGCCAATGACGTAACTAAAGGCTTGAGCCAAGGGGGGTAAACTTAGCTGAAGGGGCCCACTGGCCACTGTAGGGAGCCCACTAGCCAACACTGAGAAAAAAACATGAGAAATGGTGGTGAATCCGGATGTGGATGACTATTCTAAAACCCTAGATCACTGGAAAAGCTCCGTGAAACGTAAAAACATAACAATCTACTGAAAATCAAAATAATACTGAAACTAAAATTTAAGCGAAATGGAGACCCAGTTTTTTACATTTAGCTTGTCAGGGGGGCGATTCGCCCCTCTGCCCCCCGCCAGTTACGCCGCTGACCCTTGCCACGGTTATAGCTCTGTCTGCTAAACTCAGAACTGCAGTTGAAATTCGGAATACTACTGGTGCTGTGCCGACTAGGATTGCGAGTTTTCTTTGATCGTGTTGGTTTTTCACTGTGAAGCGAGATGCACATGTAACACGCCGAGATGCTCTGCATTGCTGAGATTTTAATTGCTGACCTGTTCTGTAAAGTCTGTCTGAAGTTGTGTCGCTCTTATTGCGGTACGGCACCAACTGGTAAAATCGTCGAAATACATGGATTTTTCAAAGAAAATTTTTTCCAGAGAAATGGCGTCTCACTTTAATACCGCTGTACCCAACAGCTTTTATGAGTTTAGTTTGCACAAAAAGACTTCTTGGTGTGTTGAAATACTTTGACTCTTAGTCTACTGGTTCCATCATACAGCAGGAAAGCATTGGTGGATTTATTTGATTTGTGGAATCGACATGCTTGTCCGAACGTAATAGTGTATTGTAATTTTTTCCTGTTCGCCAGCGTGTAGATTTGATTGCAAAAAAGGCCCGAAAATGGTTACATTCAGATTTTTGTTTGAAGTATGGTAACCACAAAGCTGTTTTAAGGACTTGTCGCGGCGTACTACGCGACACCATATTGGACTGGGAAGATGCCTTGCCTGCTGAAGATTTAGCGCTGGCAGAAACCTTCTGCAAAGCTGCTGACCTCTCTATAGTGATGGGAAGTTCACTCCAAGTATGCTTTAAAAGCTTTAAATACTCTTAATTGTCCCAGTTGGGGAGATGACACATATATGCCGTGTGGTTTTGTGCTCTCTTGTTTGCTCACGTCGCTTTCTTTATATCACAGTTTGCATGCTGAAATAAAACGCTTTGAGTTGACGTGGAAGTGATCATTTCAGATCAGTCAAAGGCGACTTAAAGTACTACTGACCAATGATTACACCAGGTAGTGATTTGAAGTGGAAGCAACTTTACTTGACTTAATCCTCTTGGCGTCTCCTCAGATACAACCAGCGGGCAACCTGCCACTTCTTACTAAACGCAATGGTGGTAAGCTGGTGATCATTAACCTCCAGCGAACAAAGCAAGACAAGCGCGCCGATTTGCGAATCTACGGGTGAGTTGTTTCGATCTAGTCTAGAATGTCGTCGGCGAACTTCAGTGAACTTCAACGCACTTTTTTTTCAGTTACATTGACGAAATAATGAAACTGGTTGCTGACGAACTTGGACTCGCGGTCCCAGCGTATGGAGGGCCTGCAGTTTGCGAGCAGTCGAAACGTCAGCTGCCCGACTTCAAGAGTTTGAAAAAACAAAATCAAACGAGGAACCGAAAGAGAAAACATTCTCCACCAGAAGGAAACGTTTTCCCAAAAAACAAGGAAAGCGACGAGAAATCGGAAACCGCTGTCGTTGCTAAGACCAACACTAAAAATCAAGACACTTCACTTGTTAAGCCAAACGAATGTGCTCAATCTCATTCGGAACATTTCATAAAAAGTGAATCAAAACCCAACGAGATTGTTTTAGATAATTTGTGTAGATAGTGATGATGCATTGAGGAAGGGTTTTGTTGCTTTTTTTACTTATAATGTTCTTCCGGCCATGCACGTGTGCCAGATGTTTCAGGAAGCAAGAAACTTGTGTCATCCTTAGACTGATCCTATCAGTTATTGATAGTTAGAAGGTATACTTCAGAATCAGTGCTGTTTATCATTATGCTTCGCTTTTTGCTGACGAATTACTCCGCATCACATAACGCATTTCTCGTCGAAGTTTTTCCTCAGACTCGCTGTGCATCGTTATATTCGTTGTACGGTATGGGACTTCGAGGCTTTGACCGCTTTTCATGTTGTAATCATGTAATGTATTTGTTAAAACCCTGCTCACGTTACTCTGGGCATCGAGAAGCCCGATGAATAAAAAAAAGTTTTTCATGTACTTAGGAAAACGTTTGATGTATGACCAGGGCTGAGGAAAACGTTTGATGTATGACCAGGGCTGCCATACTGTCCTTACTTTTTGTCTGTGTCATAGAAAATTTTTCTCCTAATTTCTAAGAAATGGCCTTGTTTTAACTTGCTTCCCTATTTTAAATCGCAGATGGTAACGCACAAATCCAACTGAATATGAGTGGCAGTGCACAGTGAACCACAGAGAGAAACAGCCACAGCGAAAGGGCAGTCAAGTCCACCCTACAAGCGAAGTAAATGTAGACAAAAGCTGCAATGCGATGCACCAGGTAGTCTCTAAGGACAAAGCATTGCTGAAGCAGCCTGTAGATACTACAAAATACGATTGATGACGGAATGCAATATGTTCAGCAATTTCTGTTCCTTTTTTATCTTATTTCGCTTTCCAGTTGTCCTTGTTTTTGAGTCCAGATCTATGGCAGCTATGTGTATGAGTTATTTCACAAGTAAACCCATTAAGTAGAAGATTCGGATCTCTTGTAACCCTAGAGTTAAGTGGTGTGCATCTGTGGAGTTGATTTTGACCTGCCATGTAGAATTTTTGCAGGTATGACATCAGAAGTCCGTTTTTACAGTGGGTGCTTTACTTTAATGCTGAATTCGTATGAAAACAAAAAACATCGGAAACGAGACAACGTTTTATACGGTCAAATGAAAACTAGTTCCCAAAGCAACAGTGGTAGGGTGGTATTGTATATGAAATTAGTATGCAGTGTATATTTCACTGCACACTTACAATTTTGCTGTGAAAAGTGAAAATGAGCGAAAGTGGCCGCGGGGTTTTGACGGGATATTATGGAGGTCATATGCTCCATGGAAACGTAATCTAATTTCCAGTCCCATCAGACACAGGGTAACTTCACACGTTACGCGGATTCAGCGTACCTGCATCAGTTACCTGAGTTTTTGCTTGCGGAGATAAAAGAAAATTTTACCACTGCACTACAGCATCAGGCCCAATTTCGTCTTAATCCGACCCTGATCGGATCCGTGTATTTTGAACCGTATTCATTTACATTGCACAGTGGAACTCATGTGATCATGTAAATCTCAAAAGAATTTGTTGTGCATTTCCACAGTACAGTTCACACTGTTGCGAGTTGCCCTTTTTTTCCAAACTGTTCGCACAGATCAGCGTTACTGCATTTTCTCGTAAGAAGTAATTGGCTATTAAGACGTGAACGTCCACAAAAATTAATTATTGGTAATCATCATTGTGGCAAAAAGTGTACAAGATTATACTTTGTAATAGAAATCTTCGTGAAAAAATGCGCATTCATTGATAAAATGGATGTAATTGGTGAAAAAAGGATATCGACGTTTTATCCTAAAAAGCCCTGTTCCGAAGGTGTGAACACCACCGCGATTAGCCGGCCCATGTTTGTGCCCTGATACTGCAGAAATGCCTGGGTTACGAATGCTTTACTTTGTTCTAATCCATCGTGACTGAAAGTAGTGTAGGATGCGAATGCTTGTGCCTAGCCCCTACGCACGTCAATGGTTACGATTCCGACCAGATCGCTGCATTGTCAATAATCTTACATTGCTCTCGGCTGTGTGTGGACAGCGCCCCCCCCCCCCC
>Ga0210059_1007828_pt1 | contig 16941 bp, 7 predicted proteins | sample Ectturendosymbi2_FD_188042 | JGI IMG/M metagenome (GOLD analysis project Ga0210059, IMG submission 188042) | Ecteinascidia turbinata endosymbiont from Florida, USA - Sample 2 (SPAdes) (version 2) | ecosystem: Host-associated > Tunicates > Ascidians > Unclassified | place: Key West, Florida...
CACTGCAGCAATGTTTTCTTCTGTCCTTGCACTCTTTCTCCTGCCTGAATAAGTTCCCCCTGTGGCTTTAGAACATAAGTTCACTACAGTCCCATGCTCTCTGAACTTCGTAACCCAACTAACAATCATTGATTTTGGTGGAAATTTGCGACAATGGAAACGTTTTCGAAACTGAATCTGTACACTCTGGTATGATTTTGTTGCAAAATAGGTCTCCAGGGAGAATATCTTCTGCACAAGTAGATAAACCCATGCCAAAAGGACGATTTTTAGGAAAAGTTACAAGCAAAATTCAAATATATTTGCATTGAACAAAACCGAAAATATTTATATTCAGTAGTGATTACTACAACTGTCAGAAGGTCAAACTTGCAGAAAAATAATTAATGATGCCCAACGCAACATCGGAATATAGAGTTGTATTCTTGTATCTCGTTTGAATCACGAGAATTTTTCAAACGAATATTTAATTTCAAACAAATAAATGTCATCACCGGGGCCCCTTGGAGCGGAGGGCCCGGGACAATTGCCCCCGTTGCCCCTCGTTAATCCGGCCCTGATCACAGGCCTAGACTCTACATTAAAATATTCATTCTGACCGTTTGAACATGTGCTCGAGGTTTACGAAACTTTGTGCTTGCTGTTCTGGCGTATGACGCTAATAAGTAGTCAGTTTGTTATTGATTTTTAGCAAGAGGCGTTATTACTCACGACCCAAGTTTAGCTGAAAAGACTTTTTTTCGAGCCACTCTTATATACCATGTACCGAATATTGCTCTCATACAGTAGATATCTCAACATCGTCATATATGCATTTTTAGTCTACCTTATTTCAACTGAGCAAAATCCGTATCACACTGCAAGGAAAACTGTTTTGATTCATGTATAACTAGTCTCCACATAAGTGAAGGGTTTGAATCCTTCAGCAACTTGCAAATAGGAAATCGATTTCATGTAACACTACGCATCGTTAACATCAGTCCTACAACCTGCAAGTAATACGCATAGTTGAAACCAGGGTTGGCAGACTGGCCATCTCAATTTCGAAAATTTTGACCATTTTTCAAGTGCGCTGGCCATGAAAAAGCACATTTGGTCATTTTATGAAATTTGACCATTTTTTCAGATTGTCACAGTAAAGTGAAATTAAAAAAAAATAAATTTGTCGTTTTATTTTCTTTTGGAGGACATGATGTCACTGTTACAATGGCGCCATGGTACTTCAAACTTGTATTGTTTTGAACTGTGTAGAATTGATTTCGCCCTTGCAGTCAGCAGATTTTGCACAAGTGTTTCAGCCAGTGTTAATTTTATGGCTACCACTGGTAGCTGCTGCACTTATTCTGAAGGTTGGTGTACTCAGTTGTGTGACTGGCATTGATAATATTATGTTATAGTAGAAGCATTTTGAGTTGTTGGTTAGATTTTAGGTTACTGTTAGAATTCCTCATCACTCTTACAGTAACACGAAATGCAATACTTCAACCTTGTATTGCTTTGAATTTTGTAGTATTTATTCAGTCCTTGCAGTCAGTAGACTTTGTACAAGTGTTTCAGCCGGACCTATCATACGACTCAGTGTTTGCAGCAAAGTGTTCCTACACATTGTTCATATACAGTACTACTATGAGGGCTTTATAATGGTTTTCAGCATGTAACTATGATCATCAACTTAAGGCAGTTCATAGATTTCATGTGTTGTTTGTATATTTGGAGCACAAGATCCAACGGAATTCTGGCATTATCGTTGGATTGAAAAGTTAATTTCAAACTGTTTCACATAAATGGGTCAGATTTGAAGCATTTATCGCCAATAGTGTTTAACATAAGGTTGTCAGTTTTGCCAAGATAAAAGTTCATGGTAGAAATTGCTGGCTGCTAGCTAACAGTTCCAAAGGATGTTCTTACTGAAAAATTTATGGTATAATTTTGATCTTTTTTACACAAATTGAAAGTGACGAATCTTTCGCCAAATCGTCACGCATGATATAGTCCTGTGACAAAATTCGCAATGCCTCCAAAAATGAAATCAAGCAGACAAGACATCATCGAAAGTCAAAGCGTTCTTTACTCACAAATCCAACTTTGAACAAGAATGTCTAAGACTAGGCCTGTGTTTTTGTTCACTCTAGGCCTACTGTCCCCTTTGTTTTGATTATGGCGTTTGTAATGAAATGATAATGATTTTACGAATGATAGAACAATACATTTAATAATTTTCAACAATATGTCGCTTCCATACTCACACCCCCCTTGCGAACCTTCCACGCCCCCAGTTTAAGGAACCAGGCTCTAGACAGAATCGAGAGATATTTTGAAGACTGCAAGTTGCAAATTAAGAACAAGCCAGTAGGAGTTTGCCAGCCTACAAAGTGTGAAGAGAAATAGGATGTAAGGCCTTAAGATAACGATGGCAGTGTTTCATCTCTCTCTCGGGGAACTTAACTTAGATTTGCATGTACCCCTCAGGCACGTTTCCATCAGATCCACGCAGTATGTGTTAGTAGCATTGCAATACGAAGAAGCATCTAGTTACAACATTTTAATAAAATTTAGTTTTTGTATTTCACTCTATCGATGTCCCTTGCCTTGAATGCTCGGGGCCGTCACCCCGTTCGCCTCCCCCTCTGTTCGCCACTGACCTCATGTGCGCAAGAAAATGTATTTGTGCAGATCTTCAGACAAACTTAAAAACTTGTGCGAAGCTGTTAAGGTGCGATTTTTAATATAATATTTCATGCTGATGACAATTTCGTTAGATTTGTTATAACTTTGGACCTTCTGCTACTTTGGAAGCAACTCCACAGGCATTCGCAACGAAGTAACGCTTGTATCACTCAGATTCATAAGGTCCCAAGAGATTATTGGGGTCAATCTAAAACGTACAGGCCTACCGAAGCCTAACAAACTACATGTTTAAAGCGGACTACTAAACTATAGATCTACCGGGGTCTACCGTGTCCTAATGCAGCCTAATAAAAATAAAATGTGGCCTAATAAAATAATGCCAAAGTGGCTTGTCCCGATAAAAAATCACAATATAGTATAAACTCAAACACCAGAGAAAACATCTCAATTGAAAATTTTCAGAAGCAGTCTTTCAAAATTTATCTGCCCCTTTCTCGAAATTTTATTGCATTGATGGTGCTTGTACGCAGCTCTTCAGCGGAAAGTTTAAATTTGAACGTTAGGGCTAAAATAACATTATTACAAATGATCCTGTACGTTCGTGTGAAATTTCCTAAAATTCTGGTAAATTTCACAACCGTTTTGAATCTAAATGCCGCATAGGACGTCACCTGCGTATTGCATACTTAAATATTCATGAGTGATGATAACACACATTTTGCTTTTAAGAATAGATTTTGTGGAAGCAGCTAGAACAGGGGCTCAAACACGCGGCCCGCATGTCGCCCGCGAGGGCATTTTGTGCGGCCTGCGATGCTTTTTGTGAATTTGCAACTAATTGACATTTACGTTGTACAGTTTATTCGCCATTATTTAAGTGCTCGGCTAGCGAGTGAACAAGTTCCTTTTAAAGTAGAGACGGCTAGACACGATTTGCCTATAACTCATGATATCTTAAAGATGTAAAATATGTTTCTACTAAGGTTCAGGTACCGCCATTGTTGCGTCAGCGTCATATTGCGGCCTTTGGGTAGTCATAATGCGGCCCTCGTTTTACTTTATAAGTCCTCATTTGGCCCTCGAAGTATTTTGAGTTTGAGACCCTGAGCTATAACCTCTTATGCATGACGTTTTCATTGCTCACGTGCAACGGGTGTCGAAGCACTTATTTCATATACCAAATGGATCGAACCTTTGGAAACAAGCAACGATAAGGTGCATGTTGGTGGAATCAGTTCTTTTTGAGTGACTTGTTGGCTATGCGTAAAAGAAACAAATGTTACAATGTTTGTGAAATTGTTGTGCAGTAGCAAGGTTGCTCCGGTTTTATGCTTAGTGGTAGTGATATGGGTTAGGGGTTAGGGAAGCGTTAGGGGGTGACAAAATGAAACGATTAAAAACATTTTGTCCAGGCGTATGTAACCTTTAGGCTACACCGTGGCTTATGTCGATGTGAGGTTGCGGTCAGGTTTATGTACAAAAATGCAGTTGCGGCACTCACTGCGGACAGAAACCGCTGGTACGTTGCGGATAGTGGAAGAAGCATTTCTGTGCGGAGCATCTCTACAGTTAACTTTAAGCCAATAAAAATCATCTGACGTCTCCCCGGCCAAATATCTAATGCTTCATGACCCATAAAACATACAAAATGGCCTATACTCACCAGTGAAGGAGACATTAGTGGCAGATTGGGACAGTACTTTACAGATTTTTTAACACAGTTATTTCCATGACACCATACACAGCAGGAGAGCCATCTTGTGGAGGAAAACATCACCACTACAACCAGTAGTGGGTTTAAGGGGAGGAGAGCGTGGCACTTGCCTCGGGACTCCATTTCTTCATTTTTGGTGACAAAATTATTATCCACTCATATCTTATACTCCGAAGCAGATCATAAGTAAGTACTTTGCTTTCAAAGGGACCCCCAACAGCAGGTGTAATGTACAAGTACTCTGCTTTCAAAAGGGCCCACAACATCAACTGCAATGTGTAAGTACACTGCTTTCAAAGGGTCCCCACCAGCATCTTTAATGTGTAAATAAGGAAAATCTTCAAAGCAACTTCAAAAAAGGAAAAGCTTCAAAACAAATTGAATAACAAAAGGATAAAATTTAAAACAACTTTAGTGTTTGAATCTGCTTGGTTGTTGCCTGTGGGTTCCTGAAGTCCCTTGAGGACATGGCGATGCACATTTTTTGAACTTGAGGACATTTTTTCAAGGGACAAGGTGTGTTATAAACTTTCTAGTTTACTGATGATGAATGCAAAGAAACGGGGCGCAAAACTAGAGAAGTGTGTGGCCATGCCACAACTTGCTATCGCTTAACGTTTATGAGTTGCTAATTTTGCCTTCCCAACTTCCAGTTTTTTTAAAGTTGCGTATCATGAATATCCTTTTCCATTTTCTGTTATGTCAGTCATGCCGCAGTCTCAGGAACGTATCATTAGATGGCCCGCATATCCCCTTCCTAGGCTTAATCAAAGATCTTATCACGGTAGGATGAGCATGATAACGTTATCAGAGAGATAGATGGATACACAAATTTATTTGGCGGTACTGAATTAATTGCGCTAGATGTACTCTCTAAAACAGAAAAAAAGCTGGGGCACCGAAAAAATACAGAGAACCCATTTTCAGCCTTGCCTGGATGCAAGAACCGAGATTTGTCTATCATAAATCTCGGTTCTTGCATCCAAAAGCGTACAAACTCTCACCCTCGAAAATCGCATATCGTACCCGCAAAAATCTTGCTTTGACCCCTTGGGGTCCGGAAACCCCCGGTTGGGAACCACTGGCTTAGAGCCTTTTACAGAGGAGTTATCATGTGTGCCTAGTGATTTGGCGATCTGAAAAGGCGGGAAAGGATTGAATGGATACTGCCCATATACAAAGAGCGAAACAGGATGAAAATGCACCAACTGCCCCAAAATTTTCCTCATTACTATCTTCGGGAAGTGCATGCCAAGTGACTTGAAACCAAATGCTGATGTATACACTTGTTTTGTCGACCTCAAAACACGCGCCACCAGTCTTTTGAGAATTTTGCAGCAGTGCTGCGTTGACGGCCTCATGTTAATGGCCAAGTCATTTTCTTCGTGCTGATACACGTGTTTCCGTGCCAACAACATAACCTATGAACTTTTCGCCGTGGTTTTTGGACTCTGACAAGGGTGTGTATCACCACTCCACAATAGCCTATATCTTGTTGGCTATGCAGCACCCACAGGAAAGCAACTCAGAGGCCGACTAAAGGCTAGGTGGCGTGATTGCATTTCCGACCTGAAATGGTCGTTTTCAGACCGAACGGAGGTTGTTGAAAACCCTAAAGTGTTTCACGACCGCTAAGCTTAGGCTGCTGTCCCCGTATTCTTCCTGTGAGAAAACGCAGGTTTGAAAATAAATGAATGAATCGCTTACGGGTCATTTGTTGGCAATATTCTGCAAGCTATTTCTCTGTGGCTTATTCATTCAAGCGGCATGATCATATAAAAAATATCTATCAAAAACTATATAGTTTTGCACCAACATGCAAATCAATACGCTTGCTAACAAAGAGCACATTTTAGTTTCATCTTGGGCTCTTTGTAAAGTTCATGGAATACGACCTTTCTTTTAAATCCGCTAGATCAATGTTTCCCAATCTTTTTTGGCTAGCGCCCCATTTTCTAACAAACAAATTCCTATCGCCCCCTTACCATGCCTAGCACACATATCAACACAATTTTTTCGTATTCTATATTTGGTATGTTCGAAAATGAGTAAAAAAGAATGAGCGCAAAGATGCATTTCACTATAAAACTTAATTTAGTAAATTAACTCATTTAGCAGTTGGAAACTGTTAGAGTTCATGACGGGCTCGATTTCGTTTGACCAGCATAAACTTGGACAAGAAGGTGGAGATTGCTGATTTGGCTGTAATGAGGTCAACATCATTCCCTGCAATTGCAAATTAACTTCATTGAACTTCGTGAAGATATCTGTGGACTGTGACAGCCAAGATACTGTATCTGTGACACCATTTGACAGCCAGCTTCTGTGTGCAGCAACAGGCGTACAAACCCTTTTCATCATTACCGAATGCACTACATTGCCTAAACATAAGCAGAACACTTCTAAACCCTTTGGTGTCCTTTGATCAATCCATAAAGAGTCTGCCACATTTATTAGTAAATTTTGAGTTCGGAGCAGTGCGGGATTTAATCTAATCTGCAGATTTTAAAAGTATTTGAACTTAACCGTGACACTTGCAGTCGTACACTGACTCTACCATCTCTCTCACGCTGGATTTCCTTAGCGCTGCTTAAGCTAAAGTGCGTTCTGAAACATACTTCCGTTTTCCGGAATCTTTTCGATTCCCTTTGGGCAACTTACTTTTGTTGGCACCTAACACTATCTGTAAAACATATAAATTGCCTTTCTGCTTTCGAATTGAACTCGTACAAGGTTATTATTATATTTTTGATCATTTAAACCACTCCATCCAAAATTAGCTCACGCTTTTGGTTACAGGCTGAGTCTAAGTGCAAGCGTGCATTCTCACACCTGACCGGCGATAGTCACTGTGACAAAACGGGCATTATTAAATAGCAGTTTACCCGTGCCAAGACGTACAGCTGAACATAATTCCAATCATAATCATTTCATTATAGAGGAGGGCAGTTTTACTGCGCAGTTTACCTTCAGTGATGGTAACTGCAGTTCATCAATTTATCTCCAAGCATTTCACCTCTGTTTTGTTTCCAAAACGCTAAGTTTTTGTTTACAAATTACATGCATACATGTTTGTTGATCATACTGTTTTTCATGACATTTGATCACTCAAAGACAGTAAGACAACAGAAATGTAGTTATTAATTGGGTCTGCTATCACCCCCCAACCGCCCATTTCAGCTTCACCGCCCTCCTAGAGTTTCTCACCGCCCCCAAGGGGCCGGTACCGCCCACTTTGGGAACCACTGCGCTTGATTAATAAAATTAAATTCATAAATACGAGAATAATTAAACTACAGTTTGGTTAGTAGCTTCTCATTATACATCCAACACAATCAGAACCCTTCAAAACCAAACTGCGAGTACTACCATATTTTACAGAAAGATAATTACTAACTTAATGAAGCGTTGAAAACTTTTTCTTAAAGAAATACAAACCAACAATGCCATCTTAACAAAATGCTGACAAAATGTGAGCAGGATCGTCGCCACCAGAGACTAAAAAGCGTTCATCACCAAGTTTGAGTTTGATGGGCACAATTTGCAAATAGGGGTCCGGCACAATCTAGTCCGCGCTGGCCACACGAGAAATTAAACAGGTTGTGAGAAACGCAAAAATATAAGGCATATCAACAATAGTTACCTATCCAATTATCAGAATGTTATTCCAGGCTAAAGCAAACCACAAAAGTATGTGAGATTTTGGGAATTGATTTTTTTTCAACAATATCATAACTCAACCGCTGCATTCTGCAACCAACCGCACAAGCAACATATGGCGAGGTATCGCGCTAAACTTATGATAAATGCGGTTAATAATGAAGTGTTGGCTTAATTGCTTTAGTTTCCTAATCATATCGAGTTAATTCCTGGTGGGTGTTCAACGATTTATCCTGAGATGGAAATCTCACACCAGGAAAATCAGTTAATTCTACCTCATCAGTGTATGGTGGGAGCCATTTGACTCTCTGCAACAAGTATCAAATCATTTATTAAACAGTTCTGGAAAAAAACTTTACACAAATTTTACTGCTTTTATAATGTTGTGCAAAGTGTAATTAATATGAATATTGGAAAAATGCAGTGATGCCAATAGAATTAATATGAAAATGAAGCTCCATTGTTCACTTAAAAAGTTCATCAGTCCAATTTTTTACAACATTTTGCCGCATTTCAAGGGATTTCAAAGATATTTTGTTCACTATCTCGTAAATATAATTTTCAAAAGCGCGTCCCTTGAGCCACATGTCAAAACATATCATTTCGGGCGCAGCATTTAACTTTGTGCCCGGATGCCACACATCCTTGTGAACAGGCCGGATTTAGCTGATGCGAGGTCCCTAGGCTAATACACTTGTGAGGCCCCATCTCCCACTGTCACGATGGAAAGATGGAAAAGCACTAAGCCGAAAATGACGATACCGATGCTCTAAAAGTACGGTCAATAAATAATTTGCAAACCCTTACTAGAGTTACCCACGATCACTGCGCTTGTTTGCCACTTTCGACGAAAAAGCTTTTAATGGCACGGAATTGTGGAAATTGTACTTGGCTGGCGGTCACACGATTTTTAATTTCGACAGGCGAAGCTAACAAAAACGTCAAGATTAAATTTTTGACAAACACATGGCCTACGTTAAGTTTCACATCTCTTTTTTCTTACCTGTGTTCAACAGTAGGCTACCGCATCCAAAATATACAATTTCTTAACATCCAAACACACTCCACATATGTGTGGTGGCCATGAGGACCACGGCTGTAAACATCTCGAAGACTCGAACACACGAGTAAAACACGTCATGTACAACGACCAAATTGCAATTGCTAAGATCACGATTCGCGTGTTTGTTGTTTCTTCAGTCTGCAAAGAATCGAATGCAAAGAAACCGTCGAAAGGATGTGAGGTTTAAACTTCCCTTATGCTGTCACTATTAAAAAAGGTATTAAGAAAAAAAGCTACAATCATCGAATCAAGTGAGGCTGAACAGAATACAGTAAACAATTAAAACATTTTGTCCTGGCCTTCATAACAAAATCATCTAGGAATTCCTTAAAATTTGTTTGCCGAAGTTTGTCACCTTTAATGCACCGAATGCTTAGTGTGGACAACCTATCTTGTAAGATTGTGACCATTCAATTTCTTTTTAATTCTTCTGAATCTTGAAAAGACCTTTCTCCTGAGTAGTTGGTGACCATCAAGCTAAGAAATAAGGCTCCGCGTGGTTGGATAAACCAAGAACCAGGCATCACAATTCACACCCAAACGCTGTTCTGTTATTTTCTTGCTGTTTGCTTAATCTTTGTCTTAGAGATAGCACGGGCCGCTAACAGTCCAGTCTTTGGACCGTCCGTAAAAGGTTTTGAAATAGTCCGCTGGCAATTGTTTTAGAGGTGACGTCATTCCGGGTCGCAAACACAATCCCGTTGCAGTCTGCTCGCCGAAAATTTTTGTTTCTTGCAAAGTTTTAAAACGTAATAACAAACTTTTTTGCTTCTGTTCTCTCCATTCTACCGTTATGTCAATGTTCCGTTTGACTTGTTTCCACGCAAATCAATGAACCATGTTATGAATCAATCAAAGCAAGAGACACTTTCATTTATAGTGTGTCGCCGAGGTTTAGGTTCAGGACAAGTATTCCCAAACTTTCTCTGGTCATGTACCCCTTCAGCATATCGTTATATGAACATGTACCCATAAAATTTCTTATGACAAAAAGGTTGAGGAAAATAACAAAAATATATTTTCCGCCCTCCCAAGCCACGGGTTAAAGCAAAGCAAGCGTTTCAGGATGGAATTATTTCATAATAATGCATCATCAGGCTGGAGTTATTTTTGAAAATTTCACTGAAGTGAAATTCCGGAACATTTTGCTAACCGGGACGGGACACCCGAACAGACGTTTAAACCGGGACAATCCCGGCCAAACCGTGACATATGGTAGGTCCAACCTTAACCAAAACCTAAAACCTAAATCTAATGTCAGGTTCATTCGTGAAAGACCATTTGCTATTGCTTCTTTTCACCAAAAGTGCCGCCCCAGGGCATTGCCCCCCCGCACCCCCTTGTCGGGGACCTGACGTTGGGCTTACTTCATATGGTTAAGTTAAGCGAGGGTGTTGCGAACATGCTTTGCAGCTCTGCAAAACTTGTCTTCGTGCTGTTTACCGTCGGCCTATGGCATTGAGGATTAAAACATTATATTTTGTATTGCTTGGAAAATGACAACTTAAAAACGGCATGAATAAACCCTGTGTCCACTGAAGGGATTGTGCTTGTTTGGTTAATAAAATATGTGGTTACCATTACTATAAAAAAGAGTTTGCATACAGGTAATCAGATCGACAGCTAGACGATATTTTCGAGGGTGGCAACACGGTCCCGCATTAAAATATATATATCCGAAAAACAAACCTACTAAAAATGCTAGAAACCACGGAAATTTAACGAAAAAAACTTCTGAACTACACAAAAGAGCTATAAATTCGAAGAAAAGATTGCAATGCCATTTGTTCTTCGGAAGAATGTAGGACAAGCTGTAAGTTCGGTTGAAGATCTAAGGCAATTTTAGAACCAAAGTCGGCACAACAAAAGATAGATTTTTGAGGGGCACGACACATAAGAGGGCCATACTTTCACGTTTTTCAGACAAACGGCCAAATAGGTCACACTTGCGTGGGGCCCCCAAAACTAAGATGGCCTAGGGCCCCGCGCTCCCTAAATCCGTCCCTGTCCACACGGTCCGCACGGGCGACGTGGTGCGCGCAGGCATCATGTTGGTGACCCTGGTTTCGGTTTAGTACGTTACTAGCAAGTGTATGGCAGCCTAATGCACTCTTGTCATGCGTTAGTGTCACGTTACAGGAGACGGACGAATAAGTTTTCAAAAGTGAAGGTCCCCTGGCGCACCTATACCCACTCTGCCTTAAGACTCCATGGCTTTATTGTACAATGGACAATGAACTGATAACTTGTTGTTACTTTGCATTTGAGGTTACTTTGTATTACGGGCCACGGGCCGGGCCAGAAAATAAGTTGTAGTTTGCAATAAACGGGCTGGCCTAGGCGGTTTCTTGTTAGCTCCGGGCGGGCCGGGCTGCAAAAGTGCTGCCCCGTGCCATCTTTATTGTCTCCTTGGGGTAGAGTTCTGTGAATGCCATTTGGCAAAGACACTTTTGCTTTTTATTTAAGTTCATCAAAATCTTTTCTGATTTGCTTAGTATGGGAGCAGTACAAACTTGAGCAAGTACTCAATAGCAGTCTGATTTCTGAATGACTTTAATAGAAAGGCTAACAAAATTACTGTATTGCTCAAGCTCAGAAGAAGCAACTATGTTTTTATAATAGGATAATGCTAGCCTTACACACATCTCTTATCTGCAGTATAACCTTTAAGCTTTGATAAGTGCATATCAAACACGATCAACCACAAGTTCTTTCGCCTGATTCACACGTAGCAATCAACACGATTGACCAAACGCTGGACGCAACCAACGTGCTTTGAACATGACGACACTATAGTCGGCATGCGGTTTGACAAACGGTCATATTGAGATCCATGAAAACTCGCTGGAAGACCCTGGCGTTATCAACACGAAATCTGATTAGATGAATAAAACTGAATTTATTTTTTTTATAACTCAAGAGCAACATTTAATAAGCTCTGAAGCAAGTCGTATGTTTGTCAAAATAAAGCAAAAATATGTGCAAATATGCCAAAATAATAGGTCCCTCAACAACTTAATATGCAGACAAAAAAATGTAAAATCAATTCAAACAATTTATATATAAAATGTACTTTCGCGCAGAAGCAAACTCCCAGACAAAATGTAAAATTGAATTGCTTTCAGCGAATAAAATTTCGGTATAGCATGTGTAAAATATGTGGTGCCTTTCTGAGAGGTTTGTCTCGGACACCCAAATTCTAATATATAACCTTGCATATATTAACGAACAAATTTCACACAAAGAACTGCGGGGCCCCCAAAAGCGCGGCGCCCGTAGTCACTGCTACATTTGCTATTAATGTTAATCCGGCACTGCGTTGATTAAAAATAAAACAAATAAGAAAAAAGAACGCGATAGAGCTTCGCGTGTCAAAGTCCCATATACCTTTCTAATGGTGGCAGCTTGTTTATGCCCATCGTCAAATGGAGGGGTCACCAAACTACGGCCAACAAAGTTCTTCCGGTCCGACGCAATGTGCCACAGACAAAATACAATGATACAGTCCACTGCCATTTGTCCTGAATCCAGAAAACGGGAGAGTGGCGTAGCCAGCCCAAGAATTTGGCGGGTGGCAAAATGTTTGATTTTAGGCGAATAACACTATTGTGTTTAGAAAAACGCCTCTTGAAGCACAAAATGACTATATATTCTAAAAATTTGGGGGGAATGGCTTCTTTGGCCCCCCTGGCTACGCCTATGATGGGTCCCTAATAAAGTGCGCTGAATGTCGGGCATTGTTTCTGTTGTCCATCCGGTTTGAATAGCTTTACTGAACAGAGTGGCTCTTCGATCCGCGATCGTCGGTTCTCACTACCAACTGCATGGTCCTTTGTGAAAATTGTTTGATGATGCCTTGTCTAATGCAAGAGCTGGTGCAATTTCTGCAATTCGTGCAACGCTGTGAAGCCAACAGGGCGAGGACAGGAGCGCAACGAGGTTGGATGGCGCCCGGCAGTGGCGTAGCCAGCCCAAGAATTTTGGGGGGGAAATGTTTGATTTTAGGCGAATAACACTATTCTGCTTGAAAAAATGCCTCTCAAAGCACAAAATGACTATATTTTCTGAAAATTTGGGAGGCATGGCCCCTTTGGCCCCCCCTGGCTACGCCTATGGCGCCCGGGGCAAGAAGCAAGTTTGGCGCTCCCATGTTCGAAACTGAGGTCTTTAAGAAGCAAATGTACTATATTGAAGAAAGTACTTGTGACATCGTTGGGACTTTTCGCTGCCCCCACAGTGATTTGGTGTCCCCATACTTACTCAGCGCCCTGCGAATTGCGCCCCCCTTCATTACGGCCTGGTCGAGGAGGAGGTGCTGAGTAATCATTATGAATGAAGTCCGGAATGGACCAAACCCTATGCCAGCGATACAGTATACCAGATGTCTAGAACTGTAGCGCTGCGCCAAGGCAGGCGGAAACAATTTTTAGAACCCGGTCTCAACACAACCAGCGCTGACAACGCGACAACTTTTCCTTCTAGTTGGGCAGCTTTGAATTTCAAGTTGAGTTCTTTTTGTGATGGTAGTATTTTGGGGCTTAATTTCAATTACACTGAAATACCGCTTTCATAGGTGTCTTTTTTGCAATAAATTTTAAGCCTTAAGTTCACAAACCTTAAACAGACCATATTAAGTTTGACACCCTTTTTTGCCAAGGAGACCCTGGCCGTTTTATTAACTTTTGTGAAAGCCAGGCCCATAACCAGCTTGGGTCACAAGGGGTTCGAAGAGTTTTTTAGGAGGGGACCAAATTTTTTAAACACTACCCAATAATTTTAAACTATGTCCAACACATTTTTCCAAAGGTGGGTGAAAAATTTTGTTGTGGGGGAAAGTCCCCCTGGTTACGGGCCTGGTGAAAGCCCTTCTGTGCCCTACGATAAAGCAAAGGGTAAAACACATTTGTAGGACATCACAATAGTGAATTAAGACCATCAGATAATAATGTGCAGTACATGAAGAGATCAATGTTGATGGCAATTTCAGACAAAGTTCGCCAAGAGTGTTCTTCGATTCGAAGTTTTAATGTTATGGTCAGAGGCCACACTAAAAACGTCACGCAGATGGTTGGACTCAGCAGACAGACGACGAATACTCTTGGAGTTGTGTACAGCGACAGCTCATTGCCGGAGGTTGGATGCTGCAGTCCCAGTAAACACGTTTAAATTGCCATTGTTAGTGATGAACTTTTGATTTGGGTGAACTTCCGCTTTGGCACTGGCTGCTTTTCAGAAAATGATTGGCAACACCTGATATAATCAGCGTTGTTCTCATTTCTTTCCAACGCGATAGAAGTCTTTGGCAAGGTTACATAAAATAAAGACCCGGGTAGTGTGCAATGTTCTGTGCCATTTGCTGAAAAGTGGCTATCGCAGCGGTTCCCAACCGGTGGACCATGGCCCACTACTGGGCCACAGGCGGTTTTTAGGTGGGCCATGGCGCCATTTCGCATTTTGATATAATCAAATTCATTGAGTGGTGGTATGAAGCACCTGTTGTGAACCTGAAATATCGCTGACGACGCAATGTCGTTCAGTCGGTTTTCTGTCAAGGTTTCCATCTATCTGTGTGTTTTGAAATGCCAAACACATCAGGCTGATTTAGAATGTATGATAGTAAGCTGAAATGCACACGCATCGAGCAGTATGCAACTTAGATGCAGTGTGCAACTCAGATGCATGCATCGAGCAGCATGTAACAATTAAAATCAAATATTAGTGATCAAGGAAAAACGGAATTGTATCCTGTCTCCAAAATAACCGTTTTATTTTCCATTTGGCATATCTTTCCGACATATTTGAAAATTTAGTAAAGTTAATCTGAAACTACACGGAAAGGGAAGGACCCATGTTGATTTCATTGACACTCTCAGCACATTTGTGGAAAAAAACTTGACAATTGGAAGCGAAAAGCTCAAGCAGGAAATTTAGCTATGTACGAGATTGTGCCACGACAGCTGGAGATTGCATCAACACCTTGGAGGGCTTTGTGAGGAATTTGTGCTGTACTTTCTCGAAATTATCAAAACAACTTGGATTTGGTGAAAAATATTTTTATTGTTCCAGTCGAGGATATTGCAGTATGCATGCAAGATGGTCGAGCTTCAAAACGATTCTGGGGCCAAGAACGTTTTCAAAACTCGTGCAATTTGCGATTTTTGGCTGCAAGTGTCTTACAGCATGGGCGTCGGCGGGATTTTTTTCAGGGCGGGTCCACCAGTGGATTGTTACAAAATTTCTTCAAGGGAGGACTAAAAGTGGTGAAATTTATTTTTTCCTTTTTGAAACTAAGAAAACACCTTTTTTGCTGAAATTTTTAAAGTCCAGGGGGGCCGAAGTCCTCCTCAGCCCTCCTTTCCGACGCCCATGTGTAATGGTTATCCAAATGTTGGAAAGCTATCAAATAGTTACTTCTTTTCCACAGCACATATTTGTGTGAATCTGGATTCTCTACCCTTCTGCAGGTGAAAATAAAAAATCGAAAGCGACTCGACTTTGCAGACGATCTTAGATGCGCTCTTTCCACAACGTAACCAAAAATTGACAATCTGGTCGAAAACGTCACACAAGAAAAAAAATCACACTGAAGTTTATCTCGCAGTCTCCTTTGTGTTGGTGATGCTTCGATGTATGATCGTAAAGCACATATTTTGTTTGCTTATATTTGTACCCAAATGATGACTGAGGTCGATTTTTCTGTTCTTCTATGATGGTGGGCCACAACGTTCTGCTGGAAGCGGCAAATGGGCCATGGCATTAAAAAGGTTGGGAACCACTGGGCTATCGTATTTTCAACATCTTGAAATTGGGGCTGCTGTGGGTGCACAACCTGAACGCAATGCATTATTCAGGCAGTCGTAAGGAAGGAGGTGCACAACTGCAACATCTTATACTCATGCGGCAGTTGAGCCAATAGCCGAGAGACTACCCGTCTAGTAAGGTTGCCAGACGTCCTTGAGCGCCAAGGACTGTCATTGAATTTGCTATCAAAACGGTTTTGTCCTTTCTTGAAAAACATCTTGTTGTCCTTGAATATTTTCCTGCGTCCTTGAAAATTCTTGAATATTTAAAAAATTTTTCTATTAAGAAATATTGATTACGCTGAACATTAAAGAATCGAGAATAAACAATGTAAATGAACAGAACAATGCACAGATTTGTTCCATATTAAACAGATGTGTAGTAAAAAGTAAATTATTGAAGAAAGGTTGTGTCGTCACGATACGTTTTGTTTATTCTTCAATTTCGTACATGGATAGCCTGACTTGCCCATACGTGATTCAAGCTTTCTGAAAGTAGCCCACCGTAGACCGTACCCAGTGGCGTGTAGAGGGGGAGACAAACGGTGCGACGGCCCCGTGCATCCAAAGCAAGTCGGGCATCCAAAATGTGAAACTGCAAATATTAAAATGTTGTAGCAAGGTGATTTTTCCTATTGTAAGGCTACTAACACATGCTGCATGGATTTAATTTTTCGAAACTTGTTTTTTTTGTCAACACTAGTTTTTACGCACTCAAACGCCAGTATTCTCACCATCCTCAATGCTAGGGACCTATACTCCAGGTGTGCGGCGCACACCCAATTAAACTGAGAGTGACGTGACTTTGCCCAGATCAAGCTGTCAAGGGAAAATCACAAACAAGGATTGAAAAATAATTACGGCCGTTTAATTGATTTTGAGCAAATTTCAAAACTGTCCTGTTTCAACTAGCTTGGTTCAGCTGACTTTTTGATGCATCATTCGTTTCCCAGGTGGAGTTGGTCTTTACATTAATTCCAAACTAACTTACCAACTCAGAAATGACCTAAATCTCCAAAATGTAGGCTGTGAAAGCCTCTTTATTGAAACTCCAACCTCATCTGGCAAACCTTTTA
>Ga0210059_1007829_pt1 | contig 16939 bp, 9 predicted proteins | sample Ectturendosymbi2_FD_188042 | JGI IMG/M metagenome (GOLD analysis project Ga0210059, IMG submission 188042) | Ecteinascidia turbinata endosymbiont from Florida, USA - Sample 2 (SPAdes) (version 2) | ecosystem: Host-associated > Tunicates > Ascidians > Unclassified | place: Key West, Florida...
TCGGTCTCCCAACTAAGCAACCTGACGTCTTGAAGTTGCCAAGCCAAAGCAAGGCAAATTAAAAGGCTCTCACCACTTTGTTCGCTAATAACTCTCCAGTAGTACTCTAAGTTGACTGCTTCTTTCGATTATATTCAGATATACAACAAAAACGCCAATACACTTGAGCGTGAAGTCAGAAACACGTAACGTAACGGTTCGATATAGATTCGGAATTAGAATGACGACGAACAAAAGCGTTAGGCGTTCGAATGCGCCACAGGAAACAGCGAGCAACTGTGATTATGTAGGTTTGCAGGCTATCATGTCGACGGTCGGACTGTTCGCAAACAAGTACATCGCGTTGCATCACGAATGGAATATTACTGGGAATTACGCAGTAAGAATGCACAAAACATTGAAGCACTAATGTGTCCACTATACTTGGATTAGGGTTAGCGAGATTAGGCCTACTGTGATCTGTAGTCTAGACTAGCCAGAACAGGCTAGCTATTTTAAATGTGGTCTGTAGTCTGCGCTAGTCCGTGCTGTCTTCAGACCTACTTTACGTGAGCCTGCACTGAGTGGTCGTTGGACGATATCAGGCCAGTTAGCTTCTTTCGTTCTTGAACATGATACGCAAAATTGTTGTTTTGTGACATGGAGTTGTTAGACTGAAGTGAGTCATTTCAAAATTTGTGAGGTAGTTTAAGCCAGTTTGATGTTTCAAATGCTGTTTTAGTTTGTAAACTAGCATTGCTAAGCAAAGTAGTTAGGTGTGGTTAAAGTGCAACAATGGGTTTGATTAAATGAATGAAATTATGAATGTGCAATCATGGATTGGGTTAAAATGGAACCACTGTTACTAAACGTATGACTAATAAAAAGCTTAGTGTAGCAAAACCTCAGCTTGCTTTTGATGCAATTGCCTCTGAAACCAATAGGTTTTGTGATATGTCAAGCTTGCTATTTATAGGCATGGGCATGACAGGACCTAATATGGGACAACATATTTAGGTAATTTAGGTAGTGTCCATGGGTGGCGGAACCTTTTTCAAAGTGGGGGAGTACAAGTGCACGTTGAAAAGAAATTATAGCAAATTTTGTGATTTGAATTGGCAACTGTGATGTCACAAACATTGAAATTTGACGTCATTACATATACACCATATCAGGGCTTAAATTACACTAATTTAGACAAAACTACAACAGTACGAAAACGTATCGGTGAACCACCTGAAATTCAAATAGGCTGTTACAGGGGCGACCCAGGTCATCATCGTCGCTCGGGCTAGTCATACGATTTATTCTGACTGACTGAATAAAACCGTTAGACGCTTGCGTCGCTGACTCTCGAAATGGGAACTGTCTTTTGGATTGAACTTCAAATCCAATGTTCTATACAAATTTATTGCTTCGAAAAGATTCAGTCCGATATGAATTATTTATCAAAAAATACTTAGCTGCATAGGACAGCTCGGACTGTAATGAATGAGCCCGAGTAAAGCGCGAGCGAACGAAGTCGTGGGAACGCCTATTACGAACGATATTGTTTTATTCAGGTCACCTGCTACAATGAACACAGTTTAAAAAACAGGTAAAAATGATACAGCATTGATACCTGTCTTAAACACATTCAAAATCACAATTTTTCTTCTTCTTGAACACAAAAGTATCATGACTGAATACTCATTCCACAACTGCATTAGAAACCGGAATGCAGGGACAAGACAGAGCATATGTAGCAACTAGCAAGTTGTCCGTAAGGATGCCAATTGTGTTGTCAATGCAGAAATAAAATATAGCTATTTAGCGTTGCCAATACAAATATAAAAGCACAATTGAAATTGATCTGTCAAATATTTCATTTTGCGCATAAGATTCAGTAAAATTTCACGATTCGGAATGGTGTTAAAACGCTTGAAAATACCTAAATTTTTAATGGTGTGGCACGAACTTTTCCTACACACAAGCATATGGGTGTCGGAAGAGGGGCAGGAATTTGAAAATTTCAGCAAAAATGCTGTTTTCTTAATTTCGAGTGCCAAAAACCAAAATTCACCACTTTTCGCCACCCGTAGAAACACTTTTGGAAACATCCACTAGTGTCCCCCCCTGGAAAAATTCTTTTTGACGCCCATGCACACAAGCATGTAAAATGACACCAATTTTGTGAAAAATTGTGTTGTATTACACCATCTGGCAATACTGCTCAGCAATACCAATGCGATAAGCAATCCGTAATAGGGTGACAAAGACGGTGCAAACAATTACGAAATCCTGCAAAATTCACTGCCAAATTACGAATAATATGTTAGAAATAATATCGACAAAATACTACCACAATTCTGCAAGGTTTTTTTCATTAAACGATTTACTTCATCACTGTCCCCAATACTAATTGTGTTACTTAAACTTACAATATTTAGGCAAAAAAGTGGGGGGCTAGGCCTCCCCAGAAATAAAAGTGGGGGGCCTAGGCCCATGCGGCTCCCCGGTTCCGCCACCTGTGGTAGTGTGTATTGTGCTTCATAAGGCATAGACTGTGCTGGATCTTTTTTGCCTTCAGTTGAACACAATAACTTGATTTGGTCATGAGACAAGTAGGATATGCAAAGAGACAATTAATTGGGGTCCAAGAGTTTATGGTTAGAGTTTAGCGTCAGGGCACGGTCAAGGTTTAGCGTCAGACTTTTGGTTTGGGGGCTCAGGGTTAAAGTGAGGGTTTAGCCTACAGTTCACATAATGCAAACAAGAAGCCATTAACTGCATGCCAATCTTGAAACCATTACAACACTTGTCCATGCAGGTGTGACTCAGCTGTTACAGATGTTACAGTCAACTAAGTAGGACATGCGTTCCGAACTTGTCATTTGACTACATCAACCAATCGTGTTCAGCTAAAGGCAAAATAACTTCCGCAGTTATTTTGCCTCACAAGGCAAAATAGACACTACACAAAAATATATGTTGTGCATCATAATACACTTTCGGATAGTTTTTGGATACGGTTAGTGTGATTTCGATAAAAACAGGATTCGCATCAGATGCGGATATCAGTTTTCAAAAACAGATTAGGATCGGATAGCAATAAAACACTATCCGATGATCTCTGCCCTACAGCAGGGGTAAAAATTTGCAGCACCCACTGGAAAGCTCATATTAATTTGCTTTAAGGTTTGATAACATTTTGAAAATAGCATTTTTAATTACATATTGAAAACACATTAGCTGACGACACACCTGAGTATTGTACATGGCACCCTAGTGTGCCGCTGCACCCTGGTTGGCAACCACTGGGTTAGAATAATTACATTTAACACCTTCGCTGCCTGGTAGATTTACCCACAAATACCATATTTTTGCACTTCTTTCCAACTCCATAATTCGCCAGTCTATTGTGCTAGAGCAGTGGTTCTTAACCTTTCTATGCACTCGTACCCCCTGAGCTTTCATAAATTTTTCTCGTACCCCTCGTCTTAAATCAAACAGTAATTGATAATAATGTAGTGCGCACGGCTTCACAAGTTCTTTAGCAACCGTAATAGGCTTTCTCTTCTTGGCACAAAAGAATGCAACTTTGTTAAAATGCCAGCAATTATTGCTTCCCCATCGGTACAAGAAATCCCTGCTTTAGTAAGGTTCCACCACTATGAATGGTGCCCTTTTTGTTTTTGAAGGTATTGAAAATTATTCCCAGACTGCCAGGGCCGGCCCTAGCAGATGCGGGGCCCAATGCAAGACCTCGGCGCGGGACCCAATGCAAAACCTAGGCGCGGGACCCCTCTGAGCAGTGATTTTATGACGTCATCATGCTCAGTCAACAGTGTTACGTTCGTGGTAGAGCGCAGATATCCAGTACAGCACTAACACGAGAATTGAGCACGTTTGCTAATGTTCGAGAGGAAATTTGCTAATTCTGAAGAGAGCGCTCTTTGTTGACAATGAAATTTATATGGCGTTTCTACTGAATTCTCAAGCGCACGGTGTATCTGGCAAAAATGAATAATCTATCCAAACACCATGGCGCGGGGCCCAATGCAGCTGCATCGATTGCATCGGCTTAAGGCCGGCCCTGCAGACTGCACAACCCCGTGCTGTTTATTAAAATTTTCATGAAGTCTTGAGGGTTTCAGATTTGCATAAATAAATTTACTCTGTTGCAGTGTATGCACTGCGGTCTTTACATTCCATTTTTTTCTGTCATTGCAAGTGAAACCATATCTAACATATTCCTCATTCCATTCCGTTTCTTAAACATGTTTCTTAAAGATGAAATGTACTGATATTCATATAAACACACTTCACTCCCAAAATTATGCTTGAGCACCCTTAAAATAAATGATCAACTTACATTTAGCAACGAACTCTTCATGCGACAACTGGCAACGAAGTAAGAAAGGCAACAGTACTTTGATTGTACAAGTAAGCTAAATATTTTTATTCAAAGCACAACGAACCAGTCTCAGCCTAGCCCTAGTCAAAGTAATGGATAATGGTACGTCACACTACAGAGAATTTCGATGAATGTTCAAGAAAATGTGGTTCAAATTTTCAGGGCGTGTATCCCTGAAAATGTTGATGCTGCGTACCCCCGTTTTGGCTCTTCGTACCCCCAAGGGGTACGTGTACTCCCGGTTAAGAACCACTGGTTTAAATCGTAATATACCTGGCTATTGTTGCCAATGAAGCGCAATGTTTGTGACTGTTATCGGAACATGGGGCATTTTCTTTGTGTTTCGGAAAGGGTAAAGCGTTTTGTGAACGTCCATTTGCATTGCCTCGTCAGCAACCCGAAAAGGATAAGCCAAATGTTGAAGTTTCCCTCCATACAAATATTTGTGCGGGCATCAATGTGACGCATTGCCTCAGAGTAACAGGGTGAAAACAATGCTGTGGTAGGGGCAAGACCACAAGGCTGATAAGTTAGACCAGCAAGCGTGCGGTTTGGCTGCAACGGATGATCATCAGTGAGAAATGAAGCTGCGCTACACACGCGCAGTGGCGCCAACTGATGTTGTGTGTGTGCTGTAGCAGCGCGTCGATTAGAAAATAGCTTTTAGGTCGAAATTGGGCAGGGCATTACCGAAACAAAAAACACTCACTACTGGCCAAAATTGGTGCAAGAGCAGCAGCACTGGGAGTGGAGCAAAACAAAAAACAAATACAGTCTAACAACAACACACAAAAAAACGCTCCAGTCGGTCGGCGGCAAAGTCAAAGAACAGCCAGGTGGTCAAAAATAATAGATGAGGCTGTCTACAATCAGAGCCGGCGCTAGCTCGTTTTTGGTGGTGCGGCCAAGGTCAGCAAAATCGTGGATCCTGCGAACTCTTGCTCCTCAAAGCAAGCGCTTCTTTTCCGACTCTACTTTCTAGAAAAGATGATCTTTTCTAGCCATTCATAGTAAGCCATGCCCCGTAAGCACTTTTTACCAATGGCATAATTGACGGAGGCAGAGGCGCGAATCGTCCCCACCTGGCAAGCAAATTGTAAAAACCGGGCCGCAACTGAGCTTATATTTCGGTTTAGTATTCTTTTGGTTTCCAGTAGGTTTTTGATTTTCTGCGTTTTTCGGAATATTTTCCAGTGATTTAGGGTTTTGGTATGGCCATCCACATCTTGATTCACCATCATTTTTCAAGGTTTTTACGAATGTTGGCTAGTGGCCCCACTACAGTGACCAGTGGACCGCTTTCAGCTAAGTTTTCCCCCCGGCTCAAACCCGTAGTTACGCCACTGCTTTCTGCCACAGCGCTGTTGCGGATCTAAATCCAAAATCCAACCTGAACTGAAAGCTTGAACTAAAGATTTAATGCGTAGGCAGGCTATTCCTTTCCTCGCAGTTCGGAAAAATTTGAGAGAATCTCGACTATTCTGCATTTCGAATTCTGCAAAATGAAAACCATTGCCTGCGATGCACACTACAAGCTTGTTTGCCTAACTCTTCGGCACTTCAATCTAAAGACATAAAGAGAAAAACGTGTCCTCTAGTAAGCCTAAGTAATGTTTCGAGCTGATCGATTCCTTGCTTACACCCATCGTGGAAAGTACATACTTGAGCCGACAAAATTCTCAAACTGATCACAAAAATAAAGCAATCTTTCTCAGTTTGTCCTCTCTACCAGAAACATAATTTTCACCAATTTTTTCTAAATCAAGTCTGTCAACTTGTTCTTTATGGACGTAAAATCATCAAATCGTTTAAGTTATGGTTGAACGCAGGGCCTCTGAAAGAAACTTTGCCAGGCGTTACGAAGACGGATACCAGGACCGCTAGCTTCAGGAGCCCTCTTCGAAACTTGTATAGCTTGTTTGTGTAGAAATCAGAATATAGATAAAAAGCTATAGCATGCTAAGATATAGAAATATATAAATTGTTATACTAGCAACTGGCTTACACGAGTTGGACTTGATTGCAGAAAAATTTAGCGTGCGTATTTTCATCCTCCCGCTTTCCAGCAACTAGAAGGCCCGGGAAGGATGTACCTCTTGTATCTCCCTTTCGTATGCCCTGGTTGTACGCAAATACGTTCTTATCCGCTTTATAGTGCTGAAAAGACCTCTTATAATGTGACATTCGTGGCAGGAAAAACCAAAAGTAGACCCAAATCTGCAGACACCGGAAAATGCAATGCCCGCAGACACCGACGGCTTCGGCAAAATTTTTATGGCGTCGTGAATAATTAGTAGCCAACTCGTTGCAAACATCTTTGCAGAGTGATTTCAGAAGTGGGAGCTGCAGCCTACTTCGAGTTAATTCAAGCTTCATGACATCGTCTCGTCTTTGCAAGTTTCCAGAACTGTTTCTACCTGATCATGATATGCAACGCCCTTACATGCCTTCCAGATCAACTTTTGAAAATTCCTATATACACGATTACCAGGCTGATTAAATAGAAAACGTTCTGCATTTGGCGAATGTCTAACCTTCCCATCTTTGACAGCTTTGCAACATACAAATCAGAATGCAAAATATTTCCCGTTTACTGAAGCCATTTGAGGCGGTCAGACCAAGCTGCTTGAAACGATCTTTCCACGATAACATTTTTTCCAAACTGTCTTTGTGGAAATGATTTTGGTTGATAGGCTTCATTTGGCATAAAGTAAGCATTCTGTTTTATCAAGAATATAGATAAAACAGCTAGCAAGCGACTTTTGTCGTCATAGTGCTGTCTGGAAGTGATTGCGTTCAGTGAGCCGTACCAGTCAAGTGCGAGCCTTCGAGATGCATGACATGTGGTCCACAGTGACATTCTTCATGCGTGTTGCAGCACAGACCGCATCAGGATATCAAAGTACGTCTGCGCTCTATCCAGTATCCAATACTGATGCATGGTCGAATAATTTAACTTCGGCGGGCGGTGAATTGGCGGAGTACAGTATAGGTAAGTCATTTCAGGCTTTGCGATTTCTATCAGCATTTGCGGGCATGTATCTTAAAACTAAAATGTATTGTTGAGTCTGAAAACCGGTACGGCCATGGCCGTACCGGACGAATAGGTTGCGCCGGCCTTGTACAAAACGGACCTGTTCATATAACAGGCCACTCGAAACAGACCACGGTCGTAACAGATCACGTTCATAACAGACCACATTCATAACTGTTCCGTTCATAACGGATCCGTTCATAACAGACCACGTTCATAAGAGACCCGTTCATAACAGACAGTGTTCATAACAGGTTGGGGTAGATATTACACGGGAGAACGTGGATCACATATGTTGTACTTAGTTCAGTTACTGATTTAGGTCTAATAAGCAAACGAAGGTTTTTTGTCATCTGTATTTCTTTCTACGGATATGGCGTGCACGCCATAGTGCCAGGTCACAATCTAGTCTACAATTTATATCCAGTTTTCTGATCTTGCTAAAAGATTTTTCAAACAATCTCCCAGTATTCTGTTAGTAAATGTTGTGAGACTGTTATTTTAACAGATTGTGTAATGCAGACAAAGCATTGCACCAGATTGTCAATCATTCGATGTTTAGTTTGTGGTAATGGTACTGAAACTTGTTGAGTTGCTCTAAACCACCACTAAAAAGAGCAAGGCCAGTTGCATGGATCGCTAAAGTAGAAGGGGTAAGAAGGAAAGTAGCTGATGTATGGTTTTCTCACATCTTGGTATCGACTGCTCCAGGAGTTTCACTGCCTTCTCAAACTTGTTTGTAATCTAAAAACTGGAGTTAAATTGTGTACGAGCTTGCGCCTTTTTGGCAAATAATTAAACGCTTTGTATGAAAACGAGCGTCCCGATCACATCGATAGAATCATTTGGACAAGGTGAATCAGCACAACTTCAGTTTCCTTTAAATTAATCGATATTTTCTTGAACGAGATTTCGAAGGATTTTGCGATTCATGAGTGAAAATCGTCTAGGAGGTTTTGGGAGACATTTTCTACGGTGAACAAGATTGTGTGATGATATGTTTCTAGAAAATTCTGCAATATCTAGGAATCTAGACAATTTACAATTAGCATATTAACGCCATATTAAATCTCATACTATATATGTAACAATCCTAAATGGTGTAATCGATTTAGACATGTCTTCGGTACCTTACAACACGTTTCCGTTCAGGTGCTTAAAAGATGAAATTGCGATATTCTGCTAAAGAGATTTCAGCATTATGCAACACTGATGCTTCTACTGCGAAGGCATTTTAATGGGCGAGGGATTGTTGTTCGAAAACATTCTTTTTGCAAGGTCATCAACTTATGATATTTGGCACTTATGAGAAATCAAGCTTTCTTGGTCTTTGATTTTGGATATATCTTGTTTGAACAGTTGGTGCTGTAACTCAATGGACGACAATTCATACGTGAATTCTTTGAATACACTCAAATGAAATAAGTAGGCAAAGGCGTATGTGCTCAATTTTTACATACCTAAACTACGTCATTTTTTATTCCGCCACTCTACTGCAAGATGGAATTATGAGACAATGCAGTCTACCAAAAGTTATATTTTTTGTAGAAGCAATTTTAATTTACGAATTGATATGCTTTTCAAACAAACTGAGCTCAAAATGTGAAGTGTATCATCAAGAAAAATAACAATCGGCAAATCCAGTTGTAAGTTTAACAGTTTTGTGACCAGAATGAAATGTTAACAGTGCAACTGTGTACAGAAGGCAAACATGAAGTGTTTACTCAAAAATACTAAATATTTCTTTCATAAAGCGAACGGTGTTTCATGACATGATAAACTTTGGTGAAACTCGTTTGGAATTTTTCATGTAAATAGGCACGTCGTTGTCTGCCTTTATGAAGCAATGGATTTTTCTCATTTTAGCATCACATAGAAATGCTGCATTTTGCAACAAAGGCTGATGGAGATGACTTTCTCGATAAATTACTATATTACAACGTGGGTATTACTTTATGATTTTTTATGTTAGCAAGTGGTTATCACAGAAACTGTGCAAAAGCTAGTTTTAGTTGTACTTTTGTGATGCTAATTCATATATCACAAACATCAGAGGCTGCGGATTTATAACAACAGTTAAACTAAGACTTTGAGTCAGGGGCATTTCCAGTTCGGCTCAAAAGTATTGTAAGTAAGCTTTCCTGCGTATCGTTTTTGCCACGAAATATTTACACTTTTAGAGGTACCAAATGCTGTAAGGTGGAAACTCAACGAAGATATTTCTGCAGGACTGAGGGCTGTGACTAAATTATAACGCAAATGCATCAATTTCTACATTGCTTTGACCATTTTAGTAAACACGAACGGGATTGGTGACCTCAATTGACTTTTCGAGACGACAATAAAAGTGTAATTCGCATCTGTTTATGTGTAAAATAGTTCACTATTTTGGGCATTTGAAAAGACATGGCTGGGGAACGTAATGCCAGTTTGTTAATGGGAATTTAAGTTTGTTATTGAACTTCTTTTACAAAAAAGAAGAGGACATATTGCTGCTAATTAAAGTCTGGTTTGCAGTCCGCAGTTTATTTTGCCAACGCATAAAAATGCACACAACAAGGTAAGTTGTTTCAATGCAACTCATGAAGTATAAATAACTGTTGGCCGTTAAAAGTGACGCTTGATGTGTCAACTGTCAACCACTGAGAAAGATGGAAGTGTAGCATTTTCCGTGTTGAAATCTTTCTTCATGCGTTAATTAAATCTAGCTTTTTTGGAAAGTATACCTTTTTTGCATTTGAGGGTAGTTTTCAGTCAGTGATAAAAAGATAAACCTGCAGAACTTACAAAAAAATGTGGTGAAACTTGACGAAAGCGTTTGGAAACTATTAAATGGTTAGTGTAAAATAATTTTCTGGTTGCGGTTTATCTGGACAAGATTCCTTTTTGTATATGATTTGGTTGATATTATTTTAAGTCTTTGTTCGATATGGAGAATGGCTGGTACAGTGGTACAGCTGATACTTTTCGACCCAGAATAGATAGAAAAATGCTTTAGAATAAAAAATACAGACAGTTTTATAACACACAAGGAACGAAAACAGTTAATGGATTTCTGAAAAAGAACGAAAGCAATTAGTATACAGTACTACTGTTGCAAATTAAACGTGTAGCACTGGAATTACAAAAGGTCTGTTTTGATATCTTGTGGAAAGACTAGAGCGAAAACTGTGTTTTTCAGATGAAATCAAGTTTACCAAGGGTGTTTAGGCAGTCACGCGATATTTATCAGTATAAGCAACTGCAACGGCTTAATGCGCGTAACAAAAAACAGGCATGTTTGAGCGTGTTCAAAGCGTCTCAGTCGTGACGGCAACCTGATATAATACGATCCGATTCAAACAAGCTTGTTGGGTGGCGCCATTGTCAAAAGAATTGAACGCGGAATGCTCGTCACGGCTGCGCTTCATAAGAAGGGCACTCAGCCTACGCTTCTGGATATTTATATCGATTCTGACTTGTTTGCTAAGGTGTGGTAATTTCTACGCACCGTTGCAATTCCAAGCTGGGCTGTGGTCTATGTAAAGAGGTTTTCCTTTTAGTGACGACGATATTTGCCGGTTACATATGCTTCCATTTAGTTGATGGACTGCGCACTGTTCTCTTGGTATATTCTGAGCTACATGCTAGCCTTCAGACCATGAAAAGTTCCGCAACAGATCTTTCATAAATGACAGACTATAGTTTTAACATCTGTTGGAGACAATACAGCAAATTATGTAGAAGTGTATCCCGGATTTTTGATTTCTTGCTAAATCGCTTGTAGAAGTAGAAGAGTTGCTTTGCAAATAGATATGATCAGTTTCTAGAACTTCATGGTTTTAGGTAATAGAGCATTGGCCGCTAGAATATACCTTTTTGATGTTCAAGAAAAGTAAAAAGCAGTTAGGCATGTCCTTTTCCCAACTTCTTCAGCCTTGCCGTTGCATTTTATTAGCTAAAGCCTATTTCATGGTTGTTTTGTCTACTGTAAAGAAGAAGCTCATTTACAAAGGTAAATCCCAATTCACCTTCAGAAGCAGTCACGTTTTGCAAAGTTTTTGAAGTACCTGCTTACGCAAGCCTACGGTGAGAATATTCAATATTCAAACCATCAGATATACTGTAATCACATTGGTCGCAGTTCGTCTACTACAGTGGTCAGCAACTACCGGTCCGGTTCGTGAGGAGTTTGTTAGCGCACCGTGCTAAACCAAATTGCTCGAAAAATTGCAGATTTTGTTGATAAACTTACCGTGTTTGCCTCTCTGTGGAAAACTCTACAGTTGGCCTAGACTAGGCTTCACGATTCCAAGACTATTTGCATCGTCAGGGTATAGTCAGGGTTTTTTAAGGCGTTTTAGGAACCCGAATAGAATTGAAAATCAGGTCCCCAGAATCAGAGAAAATCATCATCAGGTCCCTAGAATCAGAGAAAATTGGGTCCCTAGAATTAGAGAAATCGGGTCTCTACAGGTCCATACCGGGTACCTAACATTTTCCTTGAAAAAAGCCCTGCTATAGTGCAAAAATAAAAATTATTTTCCAACAATAGTGCATTTTTCCACAAATATCAAAAATACAAGAATTTCATCGTTTCCTTCAAAAACACACAAAATCTTTCTAGAAGTTCGCTTTCAATTTTTGAAGCACTTTTGAGACGCTCGAGTAATCACCTTTTTTAGGCTGCGAGATAAGGCACGCTTTATTTTACAGAAAGCCGGTCCGCAAAATAATGCAAAGCTTAAACTTGTCCGTAGCACGAAAAAGATTGCCGATCCCTGATCTAGCACACGACTACGGAAAGTGTAGAACCTTTGTTCAGATGGATTTCTTCTCAAATATTGAAAGCATGAACCTGTTTACCTTATCTCTGACATTTTAAAACTGTTCCATTGTCATTTGTTTGCGCGGTGAGCCACTGCGCTGGTAGTTAGGCAATGAAACTCAAACATCGCCTAGCAGGAATGCTTAGATTTAAAAAATCCTTCGGCCGAAGTTTTGCATTCCATCCTGGAGTAGCTGCTAAGAAAACGCGTAATTAGCCATGCATTTACACAACTCTCCATTACAAAATAAGATTATTGATATCAAGACATTTCTGCAAAGTTTGCACCAAGCAAGTTAGAAGCACGTTGTAGTTGCTCAGAAAAGTTTCATGCAAATCTTGCAGAAGTAACATAAACCGCATGTAGACTTTTCACAATATTCGGCGCAAAGTTTAATACGTGAAGGTTTTGGCTTTGCTTACACCTCATTTCAGACTTAGTTCATTTCGTAGGCGTAGTCAGGAGGATCCCAGGGGGCCATGTCCTCCCCAAAATTTTTAGAATATCTAGTCATTTTGTTCTTTGAGAGGTGGTATCCCAATCAAAATACTATTGCTAGCCTAAAATCAAATATGCGCCACCCCAAATTTTTGACGCACTGGTTCATTTTCTTGTCTTTTCATGATTGAATGGTCATTGTTACACCCAAAAGCAAGTGTTTCTGATATTCTTTCTGTTTTGCGTATGTTTGTGGGTTTCCTGGTAACTGAATTTCTAAGAACAATTTAATTCTATTCTATGTACTTAAGCTGAAAGAGCAAACTTATAGAGCAGTGTCTATGGAAAACAGACCCATCTCAGGAAAGAAACTGCCCCTTGATCTGATGTATTTCGCCTACTAAGTACCCATCCATTACTTTGTTGAAACTTACAGGGTATCGTAATAGCTTCATTAGTTGCAAAAAGTTAAGTAGCCGTCGAAATAAATGTGCCAAAATTTGCATAACGGTCTAATAACAATACAGAGTACTCGAAATCAAGTTTCACGCTGTGCTGGTTGTCAACTGCGAAGACCAACAGGTCTTACTCAAATAAAATTTATAATGAATGCCCATCTTCACTTTCATTGAAGCTAGACCACTTAGCATTGCTTGAACAGCCCTCCCACTTTTGTTCAAGCAACCTTGTTGCATGAGATTAAGGTAGACACCAGACCCTTTCATTATCACTATAAAGAGAATTCAACTATCACCACTTTAGCTCGGGTGTGCACTGAGTCAATGATCCAGTTAGTTGTGTCCGCTGAAGAAGTGTTTGGAGTTCTCATGACTATAGTTTATGCGTAAAGCTAGCATCTAGTTCGAAGAACAATGTACCATTCTCTTTGTTGGTGTTCATCGAGCCTTTTCTACCTTTAAGTTATAAACCCAAAGGTTTAATTGAAGCTCTAATCTACTCTTGCAAGCACTTTCGGTACAAGTTCTTGTAAGATCTCTGCCATTTTTTATCCGGTTTCGTGCAGGTAGTCACAATGGGAACAATCATGTAAACAAAAGTAGTTAAATCTAGTAATTCCATGGAGTTAAACTAAACTACAAGTATGAGATCTTTACGTTTTCTCCACAACATTTTTCGTTGGATCGTAATTGAAAAAAACAACAAAATCTTCTCACGAAGGTAAAAAGTCGAAGATTTTTAATGTTTCGCCAGTTGTTTCGAAAGATAGAAAGAGCCTAAACGTTGCTAAATGAGTCCGATGGAGAATGTGGACACCAGATGCAAGGAAAGTTTCCGCAGCAAAATTCGAAAATGATTTAACATTACTTTGAGTTGTTTTAAATATTACTAAGCAGTTGTGTATTCACTTTTGGCAACCCCCATGCTCGTCAGTCGATGTAACACGTCTCTTGCACAGGAGCGAAATTGCAAAGTACCATTTGGGACACACGACATCGTGTTTGCTAACTCTTTTACTGCTGTCACAGTTCATGTCAAACGGCCACAAGAATTTCACAATATTGTTTGTCGAATGGGCCACTGCGCAAACTGATTGCGGGGAAAAAGATAAGCGGTTTCGTTTTGTTCATTCTCTTTAGGTGGTTAATAGTTAGCATGTGAACATCAAACCTCGTCGTTAGACCATTTGTCATCGTTTACCATGTGGACCGTTGTTCCGGTAGTGACGGGTGTGGTAGCGTAGCTGTAAATAGACCGTAAGTCAATAGTCCGCGAGGCCACGTAATATGGCACACATAGTGTTTTTGAGTCTGAAACAGCATACTTCTTTGTCCTTTTTGTGTAAACGTTTAATTCATTGCAAAACCGGGAAGTGTTTTGAAAAAGTATGATCTTTGCTCATTTTATTGGTGATAGTTGCTCACAGCGTTGCAAACCCTACTGATGAAACGACATCAATTCCTCTTGTGCTTGCATTAGCGTTTAAAAATCCCACTTTCAATGGCACAGAAGCATACACGTGATTGACTATTTCCTGTTCCATCTTACTGCTTACTTGAAAAGCATTCAATGATACAGTGCTTTAGAGGGTCCTTCAGTGAGTGCGAAAGTGCACTGTGCAGGGCAGAACCTAAGTGTAAGGCTCCATCATGGGTGGTTTGTTTTCTTCGCAAAGACAACGAAAAAGAACGTCAGCAAAACGAGGGCGCTACAAACATAAGTCGAAGATTAAATCAAGCAGCCATGATAATCTTTTACAGACAGGTCCCTCCATTGCTGATCGCAAAACGAAACTTTTCAAGAGTTTATCAGCAGAAACATTAGGTGTCGAAGAGCTTGAAGTGTATGTAAAATCGAAAGACCAGCGAAGCCACAGAATGTCGTCAGAAAAGTTCGAAAAAGAATGCATAACTGCTCACAACCAGTATCGGAAAACCCATGGTGTGGCGGCTTTATCCCGTAAATCAGAACTTTCAAATCACGCGCAGAAGTGGGCAAATCACCTCGCATCCATTGGAACTTTGAAACATTCTCAAAACAGAAACTACGGAGAAAATGTGGCCATGACTACAAAGGAAAATCCTTCGGGTAAGAGAGTAACGCGTGTCTTGTGTATTATTTTTTGCCATTTGACATGTACTTCATTCATGATATAACAACATTTCCAGAACAAAAATCTGGCACAACACAAGCTTTCTTAAGGCTTTTTTGTTAAGAAAAGCATGCATTTTTCACTGCTGAGAATATTATCAACAATATTTTGTCTCTGAGAACTAAAACAGCTTCACAGTGCTTGTTAAAATGTTAAAAGATAGTAGTCTCAAAGCACACGCGTCTAACCTTCGACCAGTCTGAAAAATCACAAACATGCACATTTTCAGTTTTGTAAAGGCAGAAACAACGTGTTTGAACTGAAACATATACAAACCAACGCGTGTACTTATGTAAAATTTTACCCCTATGTTTATTCCTTGTTAATATTTGCCGTGTTTCTCTGTTGTATTTCATCGATCGGTATGGTCGAAGCTCTCACCAGTTTAAATGTGTTGTACTCTCCAACCAAAAAAAGTTTTCTGGTCAAATATTTATAGACAACTTTTCCATAGTTAAGCAGTTAGAAATTCAAGACGAACGGTTAGATTGGGTGACACAAGCAGACTTCGAAGCTGAATTCTTGTCGCAACGCAGTGTTTTTCTTAAATATTCGAAATTTGTGTTGCTAAGCCTCACAACGTGCTCATGTACTGTATCTTTGCGCAGTTTTCCCTGTGCACAATACAACTTCTGCGTAGCAACAAAAAAACAATTCTGAGATTCTTGCAGCTTACATTATAAAGTAATCAACGCACGTGTTATTGCGACGTCACAGCAAAAAGCTTCCTCCCATAACAGCAATGCGGCGATCACAATAATTTCGTCATGTTTAGCGACTGCGGACTGGGATAACTACGACAATCTTCTTTGTAAAAGTTGATTAGAAAAAGTTTTCAAAGAAATGGAATCAATTCACTAAATTTCACGCAAGAGCCTGGGTAGTTTTTAAAGGTAGTTACGTATTTGTAATATACTTGCTTTCTTTCTACACAAGGAGAAGAAATTGTCTCGATGTGGTACAATGAAATCAAGAAGTACAATTTCAAGAGACCTGGATTTTTATCTGGTACAGGTGAGCAGTTGTTACAAAGCATTTGTTCCTCCATGTTCTTATCACGTGCGGTTCAATTATTTTTCCTCCTTTCAATTTAACATAAAAAGTGCCACAGCACTTCATCATACTGGACACAATATTTTTATGTATAACCAACAGCAAGCCAAAAATCGAATGTATTTTTTGACTAAAGCAAGCTTACTGTTCTAGTCCATGGATGGGCAAACTTTTTGACTCGCCAGCCGCACTGGTTTCTAAAACTTGACCGATCAGAAAGTAGATAGATGGGTTGTTTGTTTATCTCGCTGCTAGTAATGTTTGTGTGTGTGCAACAACTAATGGCGTAAATGCGACGCAAAGCTATAAAATAAAATTTTCCCTTACTTTAATCTGTGGCGAGCTTTGCCTATGTTCATGACGCTGAAGATCTGCTCACTCACACAGGTCGAGCCAAACAATAACGCCATCTTCTAAACCAGGGGTGGGCAATTAATTTGGCTTGGGGCCACTTTGAGAAGGTCGCGATCAGCGGAGGGCCACAACTTCTGGAAAGTCTTCTAGTTTGCACTGAAAAAAAAACATTTTAGATTTGGGTTCGGGGTTTTCGGTGGGTGGGGTTAGAAAAAGGGTAGTTTTGGCTTTTTTTGGTTGTTTCATTATGACGTCATCACCTCCAC
>Ga0210059_1007831_pt1 | contig 16939 bp, 32 predicted proteins | sample Ectturendosymbi2_FD_188042 | JGI IMG/M metagenome (GOLD analysis project Ga0210059, IMG submission 188042) | Ecteinascidia turbinata endosymbiont from Florida, USA - Sample 2 (SPAdes) (version 2) | ecosystem: Host-associated > Tunicates > Ascidians > Unclassified | place: Key West, Florida...
CATTGAACGGAAGTTCTTGGGTTCCTCTTCCGAAATTTCTAGCGAGCAAGAAGGCAATCGTCAATATGAAGAACACTGATAACCAATGCTTCAAATGATGCATCGCAAGAGGATTGAATCCAGTAAAAAGGGAAATTGGAAAAAACAGATCGGATCACAAAACACTTGAGAAAACAAGAAGAGTCTCTCATTTCAAAGGAATTGAGTTTCCAATGAGTTTGCAAGCAATTGACAAGTTTGAGAGACTCAATCCGGAGATATCTGTGAATGCATTTGGATTTGATAACATCTCAAAAGTTTATCCTTTGAGAATATCAAAATTCAAAAGACAAAAAGAAATTGATTTGATGCTTCTTGAGAACAAGCATTATTGTCTTGTCAATAATTTGTCAAGACTAATGTCAATGCCAACCTCAAAACATCATAAAGAGATTGTGATTTGTCGGAGATGTCTAAATCATTTTCCAAACGAAAAAGCTTTGGAAAAGCAAGGGGAAAATTGTCAGAATCATGATGAAATCAAGATTGTTCTTCCAGAAAAGGGTTCAATCTTGGAGTTCAAAAACCACAAGCATTCGATGAGAGTGTCAATTGTGGTTTATGCTGACTTTGAGTCATTCACAAAACCGATTGACTCATTTCAGCCGGATCCTGACAGAAGCTTCACGAAAGCTTACCAAAAGCATGAACCGTCTGGATTTTGCTTTCACATGAAGTGTCTTGACAAATCTTCAGAACCAATCTTGTTTACAAAAACAAGAGCGGAAGAAAATGTTGCTGACATCTTCGTAGACATGCTCGAGAAGGAAATTGACCGAGTTTGGTCGTCCGAAGTGAAAGAGATGATTTTTCCGAAGATGACCGGGCAAAGTTTGAAAAAGGAAGAAAGTGCCGGATTTGCCAGAAACCATTTGAAGGTGGTGATGATAAAGAGAGAGATAATTGTCACTTTACCGGGCAATTCACAGGAGCGGCTCATAATAAATGTAACCTGCTTTTCAGAAAAGCGAAACATGTGCCAGTGATATTTCATAACATTTCAGGTTACGACTCACATCTCTTCATCAAGAATCTTGGGAAAACACAAGGTCAGACTGATTGTATCCCAAACAATGAGGAGAAATATATATACGTTTCTCGAAAAGTGTTAACGAGGAAAACAAGAAATTCAAATACAAAATTCCCTTTATTGATTCTTTTAAATTTATGTCAAGCAGTCTTGACAAACTTGTAAACAATCTCGAACCGGATCAGTTCAAAAACTTGAAGGAACAATTCAATGACATTCAATGACATTGAATTGTTGGTGCGAAAGGGAGTCTTTCCATATGATTGGTTTGGCTCTCTGGAAAAACTGTCTGAAAGAAATCTTCCACCAAAGGAGGCATTTTATTCAAAGTTGAATGACTGTGATATCACAGACAAAGACTTTGAACATGCACTGAAGGTGTGGAAACATTTCAAGATAAAAAGCTTCTGTTAATACCACGATCTTTATTTGAAAACGGATGTTCTTCTGCTCGCAGATGTTTTTGAAACTTTCAGAGACGTTTGTATGAAGAACTATGAATTGGATCCAGCATGGTATTACACCGCGCCTGGGTTGGCTTGGGATGCTTGTCTGAAAAAGACAGGAGTTCAACTTGAACTTCTTTCTGATCCGGACATGATTCTGATGATTGAGCAATACATTCGTGGAGGAGTCTCAATGATTTCAAAACGATATGTAAAAGCAAACAATAAATATATGGGTGAGAAATTCAATCCGAATGAAAAATCAAAATTCACCCAATATCTTGACGCTAACAATCTCTATGGTTGGACGATGAGTTTGCCACTGCCTGTGAGAGGTTTCAAGTGGATGACAGATTTGAAAAATTGGAGAGAATTTTCTGATCAAGAGGGGAGAGGATGTATTCTTGAAGTTGACTTAGAATACCCAAAGAAGCTTCATGATTTGCATAATGAATATCCACTCGCTCCAGAGCGGATTGAAATCAATAAAGTCGAAAAACGTATTCCCAACCTGAATGAAAAGAAGAAATATGTTCTTCATCACAAAAATTTGAAACAATATTTGGATCTCGGTTTGAAAATAAAAAAGATTCATCGTGGAATCTCCTTTGACGAAAAAGCATGGAAACCATTCATTGAGTTGAATACGAACTTTCGTTTCTAGGTGCAAAACGAGTTTGAGAAAGATTTTTTCAAACTCATGAACAACAGCGTCTTTGGCAAGACGATGGAGAATATTCGCAACCGGGTGAATATTCCGTTGGTCCATAATAAAAAGTCTTTGAAAAAATGTGCGGCAAAACCAAAGTTTGATCATTGCACTGTATTTGATGAAAATCTTGTCGCAGTGCACATGAAGAAGACGGAGTTGGTTTTCAATAAACCTGTATACTTTGGAATGAGTATTCTGGATTTGTCAAAGACCTTGATGTATGATTTTCATTATAAATACATCAAGAAAAAATTCAGCTCTAAGGCGAATCTGTTGTTTACGGACACTGACAGTCTTTTCTATGAAATCGAAAGAAAACATTTTTTCAAAGATATTTCAGCTGACGTCCAAGAAAAATTTGACACTTCAAATTTCTCACTAAACCATCCTTCAAGCATTCCAACAGGAATCAGCAAGAAAGTTCCAGGAATGTTTAAAGATAAGGCCGGAGGGGAAATCATCGAAGAGTTTGTTGGCTTGCGAGCGAAGCTCTATGCAATCAAGAAACTCGATGGTGAAGAAGAGAAAAAGTGTAAGGGTGTCAAGAGAAATGTCATAAGAAGCAAAATTTATTTCAATGATTACAAAGACGTGTTGTTTTCAGGAAAAGAAATGTTGAGGACAATGAATGTCATTCAAAGTCATCAACACAATCTCTCCACAGAACAAGTGAATAAAATTGCCCTCTCTGCCAATGACGACAAACGTATCATCAGGGCCGACAAAATACAAACTCTAGCTCACGGTTTTCGAGGATGAGGGGCCCTGGGGAAGACAGGGGACTTCGGCAGGGACAAAGGGGAAACTGACTGGGGGAAATGGGGGACACACACACGAGGGGAACTGAGGGGGAATGGGAACAAACTGGGGCAGAATCAACAAAACCTCTCTATTGAGTAATTTTGAAAGTCATAAGTCAAAACTTTTTGTTTCCAAGGGGTGCAATACATTCTATCCCCAATATTTCCAGGCATCGAACAAAACATTTAATACAACACTGCATTTATTTTCCTCATTCGGCCGGTTCCCTTGATTCTCTGAGCGATAATCGTTCGAATCTCACGACACGGGTCTGCAGACCTTCTACCTGGCAAGTGAGGTTGGCAACTGAAGCCTGAAGATATTCGATTTGAGAATCGACATAGTGTTTATGGACTGTGTCGTTTCGTTCGGTTGAATTCGCAAGTCCGGAAATGACATTATTATTCATTTTTGGTTTCTCCTGAACTCCTTCAAGGTTCACGCGAAATTTTCTTTGCCCTATCCTATAATCAACGAAATTTGCTGTTGCGGCATCATTCGGATCAACAGGTTGACCGAGATTTTTAATTTTCTGGCCATTGAAACCCTGGTCGGCTTCTGGAAGAGACGTTCCATCTACTTTAAAATATTTCAACGCCTCGATTCGGGTTTTGAGCTCAATTTGTCGGAAAATTTATCTATCAACATAACCCTTTGGAGCAGCGTCTGATTGATCATTTTGAGTAAAGTCCAGTGGGTGCAAACCCGTGATTTTATGATCTCTCACGTTTATGTCCTGATCTTTTCTGATGAAATTCGTTTCAACGAGCCTTCGATTGACCGCATCCTGACCATCAGTTGGATTTTTCAAGTTGGTGACTTTGAAATTGCTGAAATCCAAATCAGCATTGATTGCGACAGCGGCTGCTCCAACTGGATTGGTGATTAAGTCATCAACGTATTTTTTCGTTGCCGCATCTGTTGGACTTGTTGGATCTTTGAGATTTTTCAACCGATGATTGCTCATCGTCTGATCGTTTGTTGGTTCAGACGAACCATCAAGTCTGAGATATTTTGTCAATTCTCGCATGTTGTTTTGTGAAATTTCAGTCTGAAGAGTTCTCAGATTGACGACCTCATGTCCAAGTGTTGGATCTGGAAGCCCAGCAATATGATATTGTCCACCCATGCTGAAATTTTTTGTTGCTGTTCCTTGTGGGTCCAAGTTCAAACTTTTTGTTCTGATATCTCGATTCAAAATGTTTGTGTAGTTTGTTATCGTGTCGCCGACTGCCGTGTCGGCTGCCTCGGTTACTTGTTCTAAAACACTTGTTGCTGAAGCTTGAAGTGTTCGTAAATTTACCGCGTCTTGTTCGTCGCGGGGGTCACCAACGCGAATCACTTGAAAACCACCAGCATAAAGAGGCCCTCTCATCCAATTTGTCCCATCACGTCTCAGATAGAAATCGTTTGCAGAACTCAATCTGACTGCGTCATTGTTCTGCTCAGGCTCGCCCAAGTGTGAAATCCTGTATCCAGCCATACCAATCCCTCCCCACATGTCCCCACCCAAAAGCGACAGCTTCGTATCAGCATATCCTTTTCACTGCGTGGTGATTTTGTTGTGGCGCTTTTAAGTATGAGATATAATGGCCATCCATGTTTAAATCTCTTGCCACAGTCGACGCATAATTGCCATAGTCAAAAAATTGGTTTCAATCCACTGTTTACGATTCAAAAAAGTGGTTTCAATCCACTGTTTTGGAACACTTTTTGAATCAACGTAAGACTTATTCGCTGCGTCGCCCTCGTCTACGTTTTTAATCGGATTATTCTGCATATCAACTGGATTACCTCTTAAAAAATCTTTCATTGACATATTTCTTCCTCACTGCGTCCATTGGCCCTTGCGGCGAGCCAAGATTCACAATGTTTTGACCGGAGATGTCAATGGCTTGACCTTTTCGCAAAAAATTGTTGTTCACATATCCGAGTGAGACCCCGCTCACATTTGTAACATTCGTTTGACTTGTCGTTGGACTTCGTCCGAATTTATCTACTGGCATGTTTGATATACCACCATAAATTATTAATTATGTCTTGGAGATGTTTACCATTTTGTAACTGCTTCAAAACGTAAAGACAAAGATGACCGCAAAATACTCCTAGCCTTGGCGGAATTTGCTCAGTTGGATAGAACACATCACCGTCAAGGAAATTGTTCACTTGAGTTGGTCGAGGCAGGCCCAACAAGTCAAAATACCACTTTTTATCACCACTCTTGAACCACGCAACCCAATGTGTCCCGTTTCCAGAAGAATTGTCCAAGTTCATGATACCACACTCGTTTTTCTTCGCTTTCTTTGGCAGTGTGTCTCGTAAAAACACACCACAAAAGTTTTTCAAACCAATCTTTTTTACAGCATCTTCAATTTCAAAGTTACTTAGTGATTTGTTTGGTAAAACCGCATTTTCAACTTGTTCATTTACTTTAAACAAAACTTACCGATTTCTTTTCTGGGAATAACTTATCAAGTTCCAAATTCGCTTCATCAAACTTTTTATATGTGACATTTCGTTTTGTCTTCTGAGAAAGAATATTCTCAAACTCAACTTCAGAAATTTCATCGTCTGACAACGCCTTTGAAACCATGTTAATTATGTTATTCACCTGCATCTCAATCAAAGATTTTGCTTATCTTGTCTCTGAATTTTGTTGAACAGGAATTTTTCAATTACTTCCAGAAAAATTGAAGCACTTCCAAAAAACACGTTCAATCCATGTAAAACCTTCCCAGAAATAGTTCCGGTGATTTCTTCGAAATTTGACAAAAACCCAACGTTCAAAAGAAACATACAAAGCTGAAAAATCAAAAGGCAGCCAGTGCAAAAGTTCAGCAAACATTGATATTTTTTTTATCATTGCAGAGTGCTTGAGTTTTTCTTCTTGTAGTTCTATTTCAATTTTATGAATTTCATGTAGTCTGTATAAATTAGGATTCATTTTTATACAATGGAATAAAAATCAATCCACATCTTACAAAAGCCAACCGAGAACTGGAATATTCTTCAACGGAGAGTTTGGGCCAAGAAGAAGGCCATGGCCGCTAATAACTTGACCCCCTGTTTCAAATACAGACCATTTACAACGTTGCCAAGGCCTGAGCCTTTGTATGGTTTCAAATACAGTCCTTGACCGTCTGTTTCGACTCTTGCGATGTTTGAGCCTTTTTTGAAATATAAACCATTCCCGATAGCCTTGTTGGCAGCCTTCTGAGCAAGTGCAGAACCAACACCACTCAACGGTCCAGTTGCCAGAGTCGGGAGAGCAGTCTTTGCGAGAAACGGCAAAGCTTTTGCTGCCAAACCGACAAGCATCCCAAGGAATCCACCCTCAGTTGTTTTGTTGTGTTCAACCTGACGTTTACTCATTTTCATCGTAATGCCTCATTCATTCTGAAAGGCTTCTGTCATTTTGTTAATCTGTGCATTAGTCAGGGCAAGAATATCATCACCACAAAGATCATTATAACCGAGACGTATTGACAAAGGCTCTCCATGTTCCAAAACATGCTTCAAATTTCGCTTCTGAAAATCAGAAATGTTCATTTGCACATTAGCATCACTCATTTATTATATGTAATTATATTTCTCTCAAGTGGTATCTGATAGTCAAGTTTTCTCCACGAAGGTTCAGCTGTTTTCCAGTCTGGTCTGTGTAAACTGTTTCCATTTTACTGATTTTGTCTGAAATTATCGGAAGATACACGAGGTTTCTCAGATGTTCAACAATTTTGTAACCAGGTGACACGTTTGGAAAGAAACTGTAAATTGTGTTTTGTGTTCTCCCGTTAACATAAGACCCTCCGATCACATCAACATTCACGGGAATTGAATTTATTGATAAGATGTTGACAACACTCTCCGACTCGTGAATACCTTCTTTGTGAATTTGTTGTGCAAAACCGAGAACACTTGCAATTGAATTTCGCACTAGGAAATCAACGATAAAGTCGTTTGAAATTTCCAAGACGCTTCTCAAGGTGTTTGTGTTTGCTGAAATCTTCACAGCATCATCACCATGACCATTTGTTTTCATTGATTATTTTATTGTTTCTGCAATGTCAATCACATCATAAGAGCCTTCCGGAATACGAATATCAACCCACTGTCTTTGTCGCGACGCATCTTCACCACCATCTCTGTCACCTCTCCCGACTTCCACAAAACCATGAGAATATCGTAAGACATTATTACTTGAATCGATGTTTGGAAATGAACAATACGTTTCCAAGTTCACCAAAGCCATCTCATATTTCCGTGTTTTGTCTAACTCGAGTGGTGGGTAAAAAGTTGTCTTTATTTTTGTCGAATTGTCTGAAACAACAATCTGAGTTGATGTTTTCGATTCAGTGTTTTGAACAATTTTTTCAAGAAGTTCAGTGTCGGTCATTTATTCAATAATGTAAAAATTGTCAAATCCACTTCTGTATTTACCACTGTTTTTTGGAGAGGTCAAATCAATCACCACGAAATTATGTGGTTTTGCCCACGCAGTCTTGCACAATTTTTTTGAACTGTTTTTTCGTCATGGCTTGAGACATGTGGTCGTTAAAAATGTGGTCAATATTTTCCTGATCTTGCGGAAACAGACAAAAGAAATTTGCATTTTCTCGAATTGTCTGGCGGGGAAGCTTGAAGTAATTTTGGCTCAAATACAAGCAATCACAATTTGAATGCCTTCCACAAACGTAATAGGCTTCACACTTGTTTTGTTTCTGAAGCAAGAGGTCATCAAATATCATCAGATTTTTATGCTCAGGGGAGATTTCTTTTGGGTCTGGAACATCATCAGCTGATTCGTAAAAATTGCACTCCATGAGTTCATTGGAGTCGACGCTTGCGCTTCGGAGACCTCTGCGAGTCTTTCGATTTTTTGCCAACTCATGAATCAGCTCGTTTGGTGAAATTTGTTCAGTATTTCATCTCGGTTTTCAAAGATAATTCATCTCGGTTTTCAAGTATTTCATCTCGGTTTTCAAAGATAATCATGATCATCTCCTTTGGAAGTTGTTCTTCAAAACCTTTTCTCAAAATTTTATACTCTGGTTGAAACAAACTCTTACCAAAAACAGACTATTTTGAATAGTCCAACCAACCTGGCTGAAGAAGAAGATTCAGCAACAACGTAGTCTTACCACAGCCTGATTTGCCCACAATCAAACCCTGCAGACTCTTTGGTAAAAGAGGTTGATTGTTTTTATTTGCTATGTGTTCATTCCATGAAAGGTTTTTAATTTCCATTTATTTTATAAAAGCATTTAACAAATGAATCAAATATATTGTGTCAAAAGTCGTAAATTTACAGAAACAACAGACGTGAAACAGAAAACGACCAAGAACAACCGTCAAATGCTTCAAAGCATCTGTGTTGTTTGTGGAACGAAAAATTCAAAATTTATAAGCGCAAGTGGAAAAGGGTTTATCAATGACACAATTAATTCTTTGCCATTTGAAATGCACATGCCTGGACATAATTTCATCGGACCTGGCACAAAGCTGAACAAATGACTAAATGAGGATATGACTCCAAAGGCATGGTCAAAACCGATCAACAGAGTTGACAAGGCAGCTTATCACCACGACATTTGTCATGTGAAAAACAAAGTCACAAACATTCGCAATGAAAAATGCAACAAGGAAATGCATGAAGAACTTGATGGAATATACAACCCTACACTTCGAGAAAGAATGGAACGAGGTGTTGTTTTTGCGATCATCGGGACGAAAAAGCACTTCAGGATGGGATTAAAAAAAACGAGCGCAGGGAGAGCGTCAATTGGAGTTCCCAATTAGCTGATGAACTTCACAAACCCATCATCAAAAATTTCCCTGAACGAAAAGTCTTTGTGAATGGAATTGATAAAATTTGGGCTGCAGACCTCGTTGAAATGCAAGCATTTTCAAAGTTCAATTGCGGGGCCAGGTATCTTCTCACAGTTATTGACGTGTTTTGAAAATATGGTTGGATGCTTCCGCTCAAAGACAAAACTGGAAAATCTGTCGCAGACGCGTTCAAGGAGATTTTCAAAAAATCAAAGCGAAAACCAGAAAAGCTTTGGACAGACAAAGGCCGAGAGTTTTACAACAAACATGTGAATGAGTTGGGCGTTGAGCTTTACTCTACTGAGAACAAAGAGAAATCAAGTGTTGTTGAGCGTCGGAATTGAACGATGAAAGGACAAATGTTCAAGTATTTCACAGCAAACAATACAAACAAATACATTGACGTTCTTGACGAGTTTGTCTCAAAATACAACAACACGAGGCACTCTAGCATAAAAATGACTCCTGTTGAGGCAAGCAAGAAAGAGAATGAAGTGAGAGTTTACCGAAATTTGTATCAAGAGTTTGTAAACGACCGATACATGCAAAATTCAAAACTGGTGACAAAGTCCGGGTTCTCAAGAAGAAAGGACTCTTTGAGAAAGGGTTCACCCCAAACTGGACAGAAGAAGTGTTCACCGTTTTAAAAATTCAAAGAACCAACCCAGTTACTTATAAAATAACTGACTACAATGGTGAAGAAATTCAAGGGACTTTCTATGAACAAGAGTTTCAAAGAACAACTCAAGAAGTTTTCAGAATTGAGAAAGTTGTGAAGAAAGGTAAGGTTCGCAGTCTGGTAAAATGGAAAGGGTATCCAGAAAGTTTCAACTCTTGGGTCGACAACAAAGAACGTATTAAACTGTAATATAAATGGATAAAGATCTTGGAATAAAAAGCTCAACAGTCACTGCGTTTCTGAACAACAAACTCACACCAGAGCAAGTTAAAGAATTGCAAAAAATTAAGAACATTGACCCAAAACTGTATAGAAAAGTTTTCATCTATCGAGGTTAATTTGGAACCTATCAAACGTTTGAACATATTATGAGTTTTTTTTAAATCAAAGATCCTTCAAAACGTGACAAACTTGTTGCTGAATATCTGAGAAACAAAAACAAAATTCAAGATGATTTTCGCTCAGAACGATTGGGTGAAAAATCAAAGTTTGAAGATTTTGGAAAAATATTCAAGCCAATAACAGAGCAACCGCAAAAGTCGTCTGAAGATATTGTTTCCAAATTAACACCACTTCAAGAGGCAATAGAAAATGTGCCGGCGCTGCAAGCATTGCCTCAGCCAGAACTCGAAGGGCTAGAGGCTGAACTGCCTCTGACTTCTGAAATTGGGCCACTTGCTAGAAAATATTTTGTTGATTCGTATGGAAAGGCTGGCGACAAAACATTTGGACTTAATACCAGAGATAGACAATTTTTTATTGGTAACGCTGAGGTTGATTTTGAAGGGATGATTTAATAATTGGTTAAAAAGTGTATGAAGGAACAAGAGGTCTTTGGGACTTGATCACAAAGCAAAACCCTGTGATTGGTTTAGCAACAGATGAAGACATGGAAAATTATGAAGAAATTATGGTTGAAACAGGGGCAATGAGGAACAGAAAAAACCCAGATCGACCAGCTGAAAGCAAAAGTGAAAAATGGAAAAAATACATAAGACCAATTTGGGAAAAATATGATAAAAAACAAGGCAAAAAGCAAAGTGTGAACGGAAGAAAGGCTCAGGTTTTCTCCTGAGCGACCCCAACGCCTAGTGTGAACGACTCGAACTTTTGGTGGCTACAAAACAAGCTGGAAACACTGGCCTTCGAAACGAAATTGTCAGCATTTGTGACGAACTTTTGAGGCAAAAAATTTTGTCTCGTGATGCTTACAATAACTTAATGCTTACATTAAATAAAGATGTTAATAATTAAACGTGGTTACAGAAGGAAATATCAGATCGGCGGCTGTGGAATTTTTTCAAAGCTCGAAGACATTTTGTCAAAATTTATTAGTAAAAAGCAAGTCGTTGACACGGCTTTGAACATCGCAAAATCTGCAGGGCAAAAAGCGGGTCAAAAAGCAATCGAACTTGTGAGCTCGAAATTGACCCCAAAATCTCAACAAATTTTGTCAAAACTTGCCACACCACAGGTTGCAACAACCGTTCCCTCTACACCCTCACTTACAAATTTAAACAATTTGATAGTTGGCACGGGAAGTGTTAAGGCAATAAAAATTCTGGATCTTGTTAGACGGTTGAACAATTAATATATAATAAATGGATAATCGCGAAAGACTTGAACAAATTGAAGAAGAGATGAATTCCCTCAAATTCAGAATCAGTGAACAAATTGAAAATGAAATAAATTCCCTCAAATTGTTAATCAATGAACAACAAGAAATGATAGAAAAACTCAAACGGTCCTGGTTTAATTTGAGGATGGACATTACAAACTTGTCATATCTTGAATAGTAAAACACAAAAATTATATATAATAAATGGACATTCTTAACATTACTGAAAAAACTCAAATCGATGAAACAGTCGAAGAATATGAGTTTCACAGTTATGAACCAATTGCCGGCACTAATCTCAACAACCCTGGTGAGATTCGAATAAATATTGAAACGCAGGACTTGTTCACACACCCGGCTGAGTCGTATCTTGTTTTCGACGGGAAGTTGGTAAAAGCGGCTGATGATGCTGAATATGCAGACGCGGATGTAGTCACGCTTACAAACAATGCAATGATGCATCTTTTCAACAACATAAAGTATCAACTTTCAGGACAAGAAATCGAGAGTGTTTTCCACCCAGGACAAGCGACAACAATGCTTGGACTGTTGAAATATCCTGATGATTTTCCCAAATCTCAAGGACTCAACCAATTGTGGTATAAAGACTCTGGCACAGACGCACATCTTCGAAATAACATGGGTTTTGGTTTCTGACAGAGTTATATCATTCAAAAACCAAACCCAAAAGGCTCATTTTCATTCCGCGTGCCTCTGAAGCACATCTTTGGATTCTGTGACGACTATGAAAAAGTTGTCTACGGCTTCAAGCATCAATTGACTCTCGTCAGGAAGGGTGATAACGACGCAATTTTCAGAACTGGCGAAGATGTTGGAAAGGTTGTCTTGACGAAACTGTCCTGGTATGTTCCTCATGTTCTTCCAGCCCTTGAACAAAATCTTGCTCTCTACAAAACAATCGAGTCAAAGGCAAGTCTCCCACTTGGTTATCGCATGATTCAATGCGACTCAATCCCAGTCCCTCAAACGAGAAATTTCACCTGGCGATTGTCGGTAAAATCAGCTCCTGAAAAACCTCGTTGGATAATTATCGGGTTTCAGACAGGTAAAGCTGGGAACCAGGAACACAACCCATCAATTTTCGATCACTGTAACCTCACTAACATGGTTGTTATGTTGAACTCTCGTCGATACCCAGAGATTGATTACGACGACACCAACTATACTCAACAAAAGTTTTCAAGAGTCTATGGTGACGCCGCTGCATTTCGAACAAAATTTTACCACCTCGAACACTTGGTTTCAAATTCAAACATCACACCGGCAGACTATAAAGAATTGTTTCCAATTTTCGTCTTTGATGTTTCAAAGCAAAGTGAAAAGTTGAAAAACTTGGTGACTGACATTCAGATAAAAGCACAATTTTCAGAAAACGTTGCAGCAAACACAGAAGCATTCGTGGTTGTCATCAGTGATAAAAGCTTGATTTTCCAGAGTGATGGAAATAAGATGAGGGTTGAATATTAAGTAAGATTTTTTCTTAACTCAAGCTTGTGTTAAGAAAAAAGTCTCATTTTGAAATTTTGTAAGATTTTCCAGTGAATTTGTTCTTCCAGATTTTACCATTATTATATAAAATTGAGCGTAGTGTGAGAAGTTCGAGAAAGTCTGCCGCTTCTTTATCTTGAAAATGTACTCCTTTATCTTGAAAATATACTCATCTTGAAAATATATTCTTTTCCCTCACTGGGGTCTGTTATTTTTACTGGTTTTCGGTTTCTTCCTCTTGTGCCTTTAAAACATTTTAGTATTTCTTTATTATTTTGAAGAATGATGTTATAGATTCTTGACTTTGGCCAAGTTTTCCACACTTTGAGATTAAGCATTTTTGCAAAAGTGAACAAGTCTTTATGCGTAAATTAACTTAAAATATCAATATCGTTTTGTTTCAAAAAAGCTTGAAGTTCTTCTTTCAAATTGTTTTGAATAATGTTGTCAAACAGTTCAGACTTGCTCATATCTCTTTTCGCTTCAAGACCATTCATTGTGGTGAAATTTAATAAATCAATTCGTGAAAATTCTTCAATCACCATTTATTACAAGAGAAAATCTCTTTAACTTATCTTTTGTGAAAGCAAACATGAAAATAAATTAAGTTAAAGAAATTTTACCATATAATAAATGAAAGACGAAACATTGCAAATATTGATTGATCTTCTCTATGAAGGGGTTGAGAGAGAGATTTCCGGAAAAGAGAAATTTCTCAAACATTTGAGAGCTTAGGCACGACTTCAGGGTTTCGAAGGAGTTTCAAGACTCAATAAAGTGCAATTGGAAAAATTGCTTTCAAGACCTCAAGACTTGGGGCGGTTGACAAAGTTTCAACTTTTGAAAGAAGCAAAGAAACTTGGACTCAGAAATGCCACAAAACTCAAAAGGGCACAACTGATAGATGAAACTGATGACAAGATGTTGAAATTGGGAGAGACAAAAGTGTCTTCCTTCGGAGGTTTTTCGAATCAATTCACTCTTGAACCAAATGGTGCGACATTTGACCCGGAATCATTTTTGACTGCTGCCAAACGAAAAGCGCTCGCAAAAATCCAAACGCAAACCAAAGTGAAAATAATCTTGAGAGTAAATATGGAAAAAACAGATCTCAAGACTGGTCAAAGCCTCGTGGAAGAACATCAATTTCGGTCAAAAAATGAAATTGTTCTTGAATCAACAAACAAGAACGAACTGTGGAGTCTCTTGACAGAACAAATCCTCGAGGACCTCGCAAAATTTCAGATAAATGGGAGTGGGTGGACATTTCACTCAATTGTGGCACTTGATATTCACACTATTGGATATGAGCCATTGAACGGAAGTTCTTGGGTTCCTCTTCCGAAATTTCTAGCGAGCAAGAAGGCAATCGTCAATATGAAGAACACTGATAACCAATGCTTCAAATGATGCATCGCAAGAGGATTGAATCCAGTTGGAAGAGACTCAGAGCAAATCACAAAAATTTGAGGAAGCAGGCGGAGTCTCTCAAATTTAAAGGAATTCAGTTTCCGATGAACTTGAAGGATATTGACAAGTTTGAGAGACTCAATCCTGAAATTAATGTTAATGTTTTTGGATATGAAGCGGAGTGTGTTTACCCCCTGAGAATAGCCAAGCTCAAAAGAGAAAAAAGGTTCGCCTCCTTCTTCTCGAGAACAAACACTATTGTCTTGTTAAGAATTTTTCAAGACTTGTTTCGAAGCAGGTTTCAAAAAATCATGGCGCAATTGAGATTTGTGATAGATGTCTTAATCATTTTCCAAACAAGAAAGCCTTGGAAAAGCAAGGGGAAAATTGTCAGAACCATGAAGCTACCAGGATTGTTCTTTCGAAGAAAGACACTATTTTAGAGTTTAAAAATCATAAGCATTTGATGAGAGTGCCGATTGTTGTTTATGCCGATTTCGAGTCTTTCACAAAACCGATTGACTCGTGTCAGCCGGATCCTGACAGAAGCTTCACGAAGGCTTACCAAAAGCATGAACCGTCTGGATTCTGCTTTTACATTGTTTGTGATGGGAAAAAATCGACAATTGTCTTGTATACAAAACAAACAGAAGGTGAAAACGTGGATTAAATCTTTGTAAAGATGCTCTGAGATGAAGTGGACCAAGTTTGGTCATCAAAAGTGAAAGAGATGGTCTTGACAGAAGACGAGAAGACAAATTTTGGGAAAACGGCCGAATGTTGGATTTGTAAGAACCCATTTGAGGATGGTGAAAAGAAAGTGCGAGTCTATTGTCACTATTCCGGCAAATTCAGAGGAGCGGCTCACAATCAATGCAACTTGCTTTTCCTAAAACCGAAACATATTCCAGTTATTTTTCATAATTTAGCCGGATATGATTCACATTTATTCATCAGGAGTCTCGGGAAAACAGATGGTAATAAATACATAAGCTTCTCAAAAAGTGTTAATGATGAAAACTCACACCTGAAATACAAAATTCGATTTAGTGATAGTCTCAAGTTTATGTCAAGCGGTCTTGACAAGTTAACAAAAAATCTTGAAAGAGGCCAGTTTGAAAACATGAAGACACATTCCAAAAACTTTGAATTATGTCTGAGAAAAGGTGTGTTTCCTTATGATTGGTTTGATTGTTTGGAAAAACTGACTGAAAAACAACTTCCGCCTAAGGAAGGATTCTTCTCAAAACTCATAGATTCAGAAATTCCAGATGAAGATTACGAACATGCCCAGAAAGTTCGGAAACAGTTTGAAATGAAAAGTTTCCGAGAATATCATGATTTGTATCTCAAGATAGATGTTCTTCTCCTGGCGGATGTTTTTGAAAATTTCAGAGATATTTGCATGAATAACTATGATTTGGATGCGGCGTGGTGTTACACAGCGCCGGGATTGGCCTGGGATGCTTGTCTGAAAAAGACTGGTGTTCAACTTGAGCTTCTTTCTGATCCGGATATGCTGTTGATGTTCGAGCAGGGCATTCGTGGAAGAGTCTCGATGATTCGAAACGATACGCCAAGGCGAACAATAAATATATGGGTGAGAAATCAAAATCCATCCAATCTCTTGACGTTAACAATCTCTGTGGTTGGGCGATGAGTTTGCCGCTACCTGTTTGCGGTTTCAGATGGATGGATGAAAATGATTTGGAAAACTGGATTGAATTTTCAGATGGATGTATCCTTGAGGTCGACCTGGAATATCCAAAGAAGCTTCGTGATTCGCATAATGAATATCCGCTCGCTCCGGAGAGACTGATTGTCAACAAAGTTGAGAAACTTCTTCCAAATTTGAACGACAATAAGAAATATGTTCTTCATGATAAAAATTTGAAATAATATTTGGATCTCGGTTTGAAACTAAAAAAGGTTCACCGCGGAATCGCATTCAATGAAAATGCGTGGTTGAAACCATACACTGAGTTGAATACAAACCTTCGTTTCAAGGCGCAAAACGAGTTTGAGAAAGATTTTTTCAAACTCATGAACAACAGCGTCTTTGGAAAGACGATGGAAAATATTCGAAACCGAGTGAATATTCGACTGGTCAATAATCAAAAGTCACTGAAAAAATGTGCTGCGACACCAGACTTTGATCATTGCACAAAATTTGATGAAAATCTTGTTGCGGTGCATAAGAAAAAAATCAAATTAGTCTTCAACAAACCGGTCTATCTCGGAATGAGTATCCTGGATTTGTCAAAGACCTTAATGTATAAGTTTCATTATAATTACATCAAGAAAAAATATGGATCAAAGGCAAATATTTTGTTCACAGACACTGACAGTGTCTGACAGTGTTTTGTTCACAGACACTGACAGTGTCACAGACACACTGACTGACAGTCTTTGCTATGAAATCGAAACAGAAGATTTCTACAAAGATATTTCAGCTGACGCCCAAGAAAAATTCGACACTTCAAATTTTTCACCAAACCATCCTTCAAGCATTCCAACAGGAATCAACAAGAAGGTTCCAGGAATGTTTAAGGATGAGTCTGGTGGTGAAATAATCACAGAGTTTGTCGGATTACGAGCAAAACTCTACGCAATTAAGAAAGTCGATGAAGAGGAGGAGAAGCAATGTAAGGGCGTCAAGAGAGGAGTCGTCAAAGAATGCATCAGTTTCGAAGATTTCAAAAAATGTTTATTCTCCGGAAGACAACAACTAAGAATGAATATCATCTGGAGTCATAAACATGACTGTAGCAGCAAGACTGTCCTGCGGCGATGCGTTGGTCGATTATTGTTTTCCTTGATTGTTGCGTGACCGCTTGGAGGCGCATACCATAGTGCGTAGTAGGCCCTC
>Ga0210059_1007832_pt1 | contig 16938 bp, 11 predicted proteins | sample Ectturendosymbi2_FD_188042 | JGI IMG/M metagenome (GOLD analysis project Ga0210059, IMG submission 188042) | Ecteinascidia turbinata endosymbiont from Florida, USA - Sample 2 (SPAdes) (version 2) | ecosystem: Host-associated > Tunicates > Ascidians > Unclassified | place: Key West, Florida...
CATTGATTTTCAGTTCGAATCTCACCTTGCCGACTTGTTTTTTTTTCATTTTTTCATAACTTTCCTAACTTCTCCCTTACGTGTTAGGTTTTGCCTTCGGTTAGTGCTTGCATTACAGTTAGCGTTCGGTAGGGATTAGGCGTTAGGGTTAGGGGTTAGCATTAGGATTAGGGGTTAAGGTTAGGGGTTAGCATTAGGGGTTAGGGTTAGGGCTTCATGTTAGGGTTAGTGTTTGGGTTAAGGGTTAGTGTTAGGGGTAGAGTTAAGGGTTAAGGTTACAGTAGGGGTTAGAGTTTGCTTTAAGGTTTATCTTTTGTGTTTGCTTCGTTTCTGCCAAGCCTGTTTCTGCTGGCATCTTGGTGGCAAAATAGACACTGCCTTTTTATTATGGCGCAACGAAGCTGCTTCATTCAAGCAGGTAACACAATTAATTGTGTCAAAATAAAACTAAAAGTGACTAGGTGGCTCAGTGAAGCTTAAATGATTTGCATCTGTGCTTAATGAGCACGTTAGATTAAATGACTATAGTACATTCCATTGATAGAATATGTTTTTATTGCATGACATGTAGGGGTCATTCCATGTCAGTGAATCCAGAGCTATATATCTGACCGTGAGCAAAATCCATGATATTTCATAAGCAGAGAGATCTTATCATTCTGATTTCAAAACATTTTGAATTTTTTTAATCGGACCAGTATTCGCAAAGTTATGGCTGGTTGAAATTTGCAGTTTTCTTCATGACCTTTGAATTTATGTAAATCAAGGTCAAGTTCGACATAGTTTTTATGTGCGCTAATGCATGACCATATTTTAATTGCTTATAACTCAAAAAGGTCAACTGGTATGAAGTTGATTCTTATTTTATTTGAAAGCTATAGAGTAGATTTTTTTGGTTTCAGGAAACCTTTGCTTATTTACCTATTCGATATGCTTTTTATCATTTAAAGCAGTGGTGTGCAACATTTTTTGTCGGTGGGCCATATAACCAACTTCAGACATCTGGCTGGGCCACACCAAAAATTAATTTTTTTCATGTACATTAGGATTTTCATGCATGATGGGGAAAAATCAGTGTTAGCAAGGGCCATACTAAATGGCTTGGCGGGCTGGCTTGTGGCCCACGGGCCGCCTGTTGCACACCCGTGATTTAAAGTAACTAAGGAGATTTTGACTCATAATTAATACATGCGCTACCACAGCAGTGGTTCCCAAACTTTTTCAAGCCGTTACCCAAATCGAGGTAGCGATTAAGTTTATTACCCACAATATTTTGCGGTTATCGCTCATAATATACCACTGCACTAGCGCAAGCTGCAATAACCATTTCTATTCTCAACTTTTATTCATTTGTTTAATAAGATACATGTTTCTCATAGTATGTTGAAGATAAAACAGTTTTCAGAAGTTTGATCATAGTAATTCCATGTATAGTAAACGGAAAAAATTGTATTTTATGAGCTTTGTGTAATTAATTTTTTATTTTTTCTAAGGTGGTGTCCTATCTATCAGATTCTCCCCAAAATGCAAAAAATAAAATGTTATACAAAATCGTAACTACCAAATGGTAACAAACAAGATCATGCCCTCATACAATTAAGAGATTAACCAGGGAAAGATTAAACAAGGGTACTTGTGTGGTCAATCTGTGACATCAAATTTCAAAGTATTATGTTAGTTTTTCAAGTGAAACTATTTGCAACTCTTGCAAAGGCAATGCAGTTTTTGCAACTCTTGCAAGAGGCAATCATTTTATGTTAACCCGGAACAAGTGTGCTTCAATACAATTTATGCATCCTAATGGAATTTCTTCATTTTTTTGGCCACAAAAAGATGATTTTTGCTGGATACTAACCTGAGCTACCTTAATTGCGCTATTGAAAACTATGGCCAAAATCAGTCCGTGGCTACTACCATCCATGTCTCTTCAAGATCAGTAACAAAGATAATGAAGAGAATTGAGGAAATTAGCTCTAATGCTGTTATTGTCTATGGACACAAAATAAATAGTTTACTGCTCATTTACCTTGTATATAGTATACTACATGAGGTTAATGTTAGGAAGAATTTAATTGCTGATGAACTGCTTCGAGCATAAAGGCAACCATGAAAAATTGTCGGACCATAAAAGTATAGCAACTTTGTAAGTCAATAAATTTAACAACTGTTTTGATTCGACAACTTTGTTGGATTATTTGCAGTGATGAAGTCTTGAGACTTGGTATTGATACCATTTTTGCGAGTCTCAGTCTTGGTCTTGAAGGTTTCAGGTCTCATCTTGCTCTCAAAGGTTACAGGTCTTAGTCACAAGCCTGTCGTCTTGAAACTGTCAATATTGCAAGGATACGGCTTTGTAAAATTTCTGTAATTCAACGAGTTTTTCTCTGTAGTATTACTAAGTAAGAAACAACCAAAACGGATTGGAAATATCCCACAAATTTGAAAAAATTCAACTTTTAATTTGTGATGACAATTTTTTGAAAAATTTCAGCAAAATGCACAAATTTTGAAATCTCGAGTTTCAATCTTGAAGTTTTAACAAGGTCTTAGTATCAAAGGATAGTCTTGACTACATAACTGATTATGTGACAAAAAACAAAAATAATGTCCATCTGAAGCATATATCACACAATAATGTTTGGGTGAATTTAAAGCAAAAATAACTGTCAATGTGTATGGAAATAAGATTTATGTTTGTATCAAATCAGTAAGATCTCTGGATCATGCAACTCTGGTTTTCAAATTGAATGGAATTATAAAGAAAATCAACCAAACAAAAAGATTATAATCAGTAGTTACAAGTGAGAAAAAAGAACAAGTTACTACCAAGTATATTTTAAATCATATTACATGTTAGAATTCACAATGGTAATTTTCCTGACCATGAAAATAATATATGCAAATTTGTTATATTTGTTTAAATTTCAAAAATCAAAAACATTAGCAATATTCAAAATTAACTCTTTTTTCTAATTTTTTCACATTTTTCAACATGTTTTTAATCTTAAAAATTTTGTTGATTGAGCATACTTAAGGGTATTGAGCATACTTAAGAACTGTATTGTTAACACTTTGAGAGCCGGCGTACGATATATTCGTACTTCGATTTCGGCCTAAAAAACAGCAGTTTTCGGTTGCCTTACCAACACCCTAGCTCCTCCGCCGATTGCGTTAGAGAGCTGTTCAAGGTTTCAAACAGATCAGCCAGTCTAGTAGATTGCACTCGAAAAAAATGTTTTGGTTGGGGGATGTGGATTTTTTGTGAGTGACGTCATAAGTGAAGTAGTTTTGGGATCATTTTGGCTCATGTTGCCTGGCCTAAGGCCCAACCACTAGGCCAAAGTGTTTCGCTGAAGTTTTCGTTAGAAACTAGGCTCGAGTCTGAGTCTTCTGAGCCTTTGATCAACTTTCTAGCGTTTCTGGTTCAAAAGTTATGATCTAAAATAATCTAATTAATTATCTAATTAGTCAAATATTTTTACTAACTTGCATCATAACTTTTGAACCCGAAACCCCAGCAGGTCATCCAAAGTATCAAAAGACTCGGATTGTAGCCTAGTTTCCAGTAAAAACTTCAGCGAAATACTACCACGTAACGGTTGGCGCTCAGGGCCAGGCAAAGTGGGCCAAGGTGGCATAAAAGTCCTCCACTTAGACGTCACTCACAAAAAATCTGCACTCCCAGCCCCAAATATTTTTTCAAGTGCAGTCCACTAGACTGGCCGATCTGTTTAAGCCATTAAACAGCTCTCTAGCGAAATTGGCGGAGGAGCTAAGGTGTTGGTAAGGCAACTGAAAACTGTTGTTTTTTAGGCCGAAATCGAAGTACGAATATATCGTATGCTGGCTCTCAAAGTATTAAAAAAATTTTGATTAAACCAATAAAATTAAATTAGATTTGAATTGAAAAAATTAAATGAAATCACATTTAATTGAAAAAATTACATTTAGTTAAAAAAATTTAAGTTTTTTTAATTTTATGATAATATTTATAAAAAATATTTTTGATTAACAAAAATTTTTTAATGGATATATACTATTATATAAACATAATTTTTTTTGCCTGAAGATAAAAAATTAGCATAGGTGATGAAGATACAGTTGTATCTCCATAACACCAGCCCTTACATAAAAAAATTGAAGTTGCACTATTTGAATTATAGGTATTTAAAGTATCATCATGCTTGAACGCACATGAAAAACGTGTTGCCTTATAACAACGATTAACGTGGGTTCAAAGGTCACCAGTGAAAAACTTCCTGTGTTGTTTTGTTTAGCATGAAACCTTCCACTTCACTGCAAAATATTAAATGAAAATATTCCGAGATAAAGGAGTGACAATCAGTTGAAGTTCCAACAGCAAAACTCCAAGAATTTTTTGGTCCAATCATCATGAAAAACATCGAAATTTCAAATGCTCATAATTTTCGAAATACAGATCCGATTTCAAAAATTCCAACTTTGTTGAGCTCAGAAGCCTGAGGTCTTTCCCCTTATAAAATTTCGTGAATTTTGGTGGGGGCCAGATGAAAAATTCTCATTTTGCTGGATCACCTGTGTTGCAACCTCTCTGGTGGCATTGCGTTGAATGTGCGATTCACCACGAACGGGATGGACGTGAAGAACAACAATATATATACGTAGCGCGAACAAGCAATAATACAGTGATGGCGACGCATGAACTCTATTGTTGCTTGCTGCCATAGTGTGAAGCTTTGCGCCAGGGATGTGGAAGCGACTATTTCGTCAAGCACTTCCGCTTCCACACCTATCGCTTCCGCTTCCAACAGAGCCTGGACTCTATCTCATCTATGAACAAAGCATGACTATCAAAACCAGCAGCTTACAAGGGCACATTACTAGTTAAAATGATCGCATAAGCTAGTATCTGTCAGCACAGTACTGCTACTCTGCTCTTACAAAGAACACAACTAGAGATCGACCAATATGGTTTTTTTGGGGCCGATACCGATATATCGGCCATTCATGGACCGATAGCCGATACCGATATTTCCATAATTTTTAAATCTTGTTTTCTTCTTCATTATCAAAAATACAATGTATTTTGTATTTTATGCCTTACGTTATTTTTCATAAACTTCAAAAATCAGGATTTATGAGCTAAAATATTACAAATTGTAGCAATTTCATTATTTTGCTGTGGTTTTCAATTAATCTGATTAATGATGATGCTTTTGTTTTGGCTGCGGCGGACGACACGTGCACCATGGTTCATCTTGTCTGCCTGTTTATGAAACCGCACCTGCTAGCGTTGCTTCAAGATAACTGTCCTGACTTGGTTCATTGCACTTTCTTGCGCAAGGTGTCTGGATGCGTGAGGAATATAACAGCGTTTTGTCAACACCTGCTGAAGCCGATAAAATCGGCCGTTTTGGCCGATACCGATACATTGGCAAAACCCAAATATTGGCCTGATATATTGGTTTATCTCTAAACACAACCTAAAAACTGTCTTCAACACATATCAATACAAACAGCACTTACAACAACCTGACCTTAGCCTAACAAATATCAAGCTAAATTGCATAGCGTACCATTTAAGGTTTCTTCAAAGCACTTTGATTGTCATACATTATTACGTCATAATAATGCTTTGAGCAAAATTCTAGAATGCAAGGTTTTGGACAAACTTTTTACATCTTTAATAAAATGCTAAAAGCTTTTCAGACTGAGTTGGCAAACACATATGTACACTAATATCTAAGTCAAGTTCGCACAAATTTATGAAAAAGTCCGGATTTAACTTTTTGAGCAATTTATTGGTATTTACAGCAAATTTAACGTGACAACCATTGGTGCCACGCCTATTGTTTTTCCACTAGATCTAGTGTTTTTTTATGTCATCTAGTGTTCTTGTGTTTTTTTTTATGGCCATCTAGTGTTTTTTATGAGTGAGCTGAATTTAATTAAATGCACAATTTTGTGTAATTGTAACAGTCAGTAGACTAATTGAGACCTTTTGATTTAGTGCAACTGTAATTTGCTAAAAATTCCACCCAATTAAATCTTTAACTACACAAGACAATATAATATGTTTTGAGCTGCGACCGTTGCGAAGTCACTTGGTCATTTGTTAAAAGTTTCAGTGACCGGTAAACAAACACAGGCGTTTCTGTTTTCTTTGTCTCTGATTTGCAAATGAGTTGCACAATGTCTATGGTTGGCACTGCAACAGATTTTCTGGGCATTTTCACTGTGTGTAAGTTTGAGTTTGTGATCAGTGTTTTTTTGTGAATCTAGTGTTTTTTTATCATGAAATCTAGTACTTTTCCGTAACAACAGAGTGGCAACAGTGGTGACAACTGGTCATAAAAAATGTCAAACATGAAACATTATGTTGCTAAAGTTCACGATTTGATATAATTGTTCACCAAGTTCGTTTGCTTTTAAAATGGTTAGTGAAGGTGGAAGGGGTAGTTTGCTCGATGCATTTTATTGATCCAAAGAAATACCTTACTATCCAGCTCTGTTAATCTGCGGACAGATGCACTGACTTTTTTGTGTGTGTGTGTCTTCAACATTAGGGCAAATAACGTTTGCACATAACTTCCCGCTTCGCACAGACTTTCCTACAGCAGCCTCTGTACTGTTGTGCAATGTTTCGTTTACTTGGATCAGTTGGATGATTTGACTCAAAATGACTCAATTGAACGCTTGACTTTGCCTAACATTTTTTGTGAAGTGAATAGCATAATGTAAGTGACTACTATATGCTTTGCTGAAAAGAATAGTTAGCTTCAGTCAAAGCATCAATCAGTCTCAAAACATTAGCCCTAATGATCAGCATCTGTTTGCTAAGGCTGTTAAAGGCACAACTGCTAAGTTTGCACCTACCACATAAGTTCGCACAAACAGCTCAGATTTAAGTTGCGAACATAAACGGGAGATTGCTGTGCTTTCAAACTGTTACCATTTTAGTAGACAGCAGCCAGGTTTGATAAGTCAACCTCTGATAAAATCGGTAAGCTGCACGATGACTTGGTCTTCTATGAAGAACACCATGGATGCCAGTTATGCTTTATCTCATTCTCTCCCACTACTCATATCGCACGTTCATTCAGACTTGTAGTGCAACTTCACCATTTAATCCACATTGGGAAATGGACAAAACTTTTTCGCCAAGTTACTCTTCAAGTCAAATAACCTATGTGGAAGCGGTAGAATTTTCGCGCTTCCGCTTTCACAGAAAAAGGACCGCTTCCACATCCCTGCTTTGCGCACATGCTGCTCGGGCTTTTCCGATCGCAACAAAATGGTTCTTTGACCAGCATCTGAAGGTCGTGCTGAGTTCAGCCTTCACACAAAGAACGTGCGATCGGTGTGGTTCATTGTAAAAATGAGGGGATGTTGTTGCAACCTCTCAGGTGGTGTTGTGTTGAATGTGTGATTCACCACATACGGGATGTGCGCGAAGAACAACAACATATATACGTGGCGCGAACAAGCAATAATAGAGTGATTGCGGCGCAAACAAGCAATAATAGAGTGATTGCGGCGCATGAACTCTATTGTTGCTTACTGCCGTTGTGTGAAGCTTTGCGCACATGCCGCTCGGGCTTTTCCAGTCACAACACCTGACATGGAATGACCCTTAATTGATGTTGCGAAGTGGTTCATACTCAGTAAGTAGTAGTGCCTGATAAAAAAACTCCTTGGTGGTGAGCGAAAGCCATTGCCGAAATTTTTGACAGACAGGTGCAGTTGTAAGATTCAGTATAAAATTTGGCTAAAAAAAGGTAAGGCGTAGAAAACATATTTTTAATAATGAAACAGAGAACACGATTTAAAGATTTTGGAAACATCAGTATCGGCTATCGGTCCATAATTGACCGATATATCAGCATTGATATCGACCCCAAAAAAGCCATGTTGGTCGATCTCTAGTAAGAGTGCTGCTTATAAAAAACTACCAGATTAAATTACTCTAAAAAGTTTAGTATATTCTCTTAAGTTTTGTGTAGCCTACTTCATATGTTTCATTTTCTATTCAACTTGAGGCACACCAAGACAAATGAAAATATTAATGTGTGAAAACCAACAGAAGCAAGAGGCCAAGCCATGAAAAAAGAGAGCTCCAGAGCCACACTCATAAAAACCAAGAGCACCGGAGTCACGTTCATGAACAGAAGAGCACTTGGAGTCGGAGCTGTGTCATTTGTATGACAGCTGCTAAGCCCTGATTTTAACATATGTTTGAGTTGGAGCAGGAGTTTTTATGCCACAATCAGGAGAGGAGTTGCAGTCTGAAAAAGTGACTCTGCTCATCTCTGACCAACAGAATGAACAATTGTTTCTAAGTTGAGTTTCTTATTATTTTCACTCCCGTGCTGTTTGTTGCTGCCATGTTGGGGTTTGCGAACAGAGTCCTAATCCAGCATAAAAACCAACATATTAGTAATATATCTACCAGGCAGTGCAGACACTCATCAGTAGTGAGAGGTTGTTACTGTAGTTACATGGCAGTACTGAAAATAATTACAGAATGCGAATTAGTCCTAGATAAAATTATGCTTTAAGATCTTTAGCAGGCTCACTTCATCAACCAAATTTTTTTTGGCATACCTGCTTGACTGGGTTGTAATGTTTTATAGTTTTGGATATTGTTTGATTGATACTTACATTAAATGAGAAACATTAAATAAGAAGATTAATTTATGAGAGTTGTTTGTTTGTATTGAAGTCTTTTGTTATACTGGCAGTGGCTACAGATCTTCATATTAAAAACCTTATTGGACTGCCACCTGTAACGTGACAGTAACGCACGACAAGAGTGCAATAGGCTTTGCAGAAACCAGGGTTGCAGAGTGGTAAGGAGTCAGAGGTTTTTGGGTGGAGTCTGAGTCAGATTCCTAACAACACTAGGACTTGGATTTTTTTGTTTGACTCTGACTTCATGTGGTTCAAAATTAAGGGCATCTTACATATTTTTCTTCCCTTAACCGAAAGGTCTAAATAACACTTAGCTTTCCTTGCAGGGTTGCAGAGTCACAAGGAGTCAGAGGTTTTTGAGTGGAATTGGATTCCTAACAACACTATGAGTCGGAGTCAGATTTTTTTGTCCCACTCCGAAGTCCAATTGGATCATTTTTCACATCACACTCCTAAGTTAGGAATTCCTGTGGAAATGGTACAATTTTTTTTGAAACTTTTGTTGAAACAGCTTTCTTGCTGTGCACCACACTTTCCATTGATTTTAACAGCCAAACTCTATTCCCTTTATGTCAAAGAGTCCGAGTCAGAAATTTTGGAAAGGTTACAGTCAGAGTTTGAAATTTTGGAAAGGTCGGAGTCAGATATTTTACCTCCGACTCTGCAACCCTGGTAGAAATGTACTGAATGTAAAAGGTAAACCCTAAACCTAACAGTAAGCCTAATCCTCACCCCTAAACCTACACACTGAAAATTTTCTTTTAAGTAAAGAAAAAAATAGCCACATCCTTAAAGATTTCTGCTTATAAGCAAGCACTTTTTCAAATTAATTCAAGTAATTATACTACTTCAAAGCTCATGAAAGTAGTAAAGAATGCCATTAGATACATTATTGCTATCACCACCCACACTAGGTGAAAGATCATATCACTTTCAGTGGTAGCAATTTGAAGTATTGTACACCAGAAATAACTCTGATATTACTGATGACTTTATTTGTAGAAATGGTGTCATGATTCTTAGAGTGCTTGAAAAACAACATGCCATGTTGTGTGTATCAAGATGCCATGCGTCAGCTTCTTCATGGTGAAAACCACTCATGCATGTTACACCAAAAACGTTTTGCATCACGCATGGTATGTCATCGATTGTTGCCACAGATTGTCTGAATTTTAGGCCAATCAGCACATTATGCATGTTACACCAAAATCGTTCTGCATCAGGCATGATATGTCATCGATTTTTGCCACAGATTGTCTGAATTGTAGGCCAATCAGCACATTTATCCTAAACCATTCAGTGTTTATAATTCATAGAAATAACCTTGAAAATGAGGTATGTTACACCTTTCAAATTTTTTGGATTTTTTTTGGGGGGCAAATCAGAGAAATTGGGTCCCTACAGGTTCATATTGGGTACCTAACATTTTCCTTAAAACTCTGGGGTAGAACACCTCGATTATTTGTTAATTACAAGTTTGTTGTTTCACATTTTAAGCCAGTGTCATCTGTATTATAGAATGTTGTGGTGCAGTCTTTCAATTTAAAACACAGATATATTTAAGGGGGTCATATGTGCTATTGAGGACAGTTCAGATCATGGAACTCAGACCCTTGTTTTGCATGGTTCACAAAGTTTAAGATGAATGCTTTGGTCAAGAAGTTTTATATAGAATTCCAGGTAAAGAACTGGATTTCATTTGGAGTGTAATGACAACTGGCTGACCTTACAGTTTTGTTTTATGACCACGATAAGATTTGTGAAAAAAAAAATGTAATTATTGCACGATTAGCTGCTCTTGGCAAGATCGTCAATCATTAATGGTAGAGCTGATAATTTATGAATGGTAAAATTCAACATGGTGTATTTGCTGTGCTTTGATCTCATTGTTGAACATATGAGAACCAATAAAGATACAAAGGCAAAAAGCATTCAAACTGATATAAATCACTCAGTCCATATTCAAAGGTCTGACAAAAAACTACATGTTGGTTTGCATGTACAAAAACAAAAATACAGTAGCTTGATTCTAATGCAGTTATTGTAAAACTTAAAACACTTCAAGTGCAAGTATAGACCAGGGGTCACCAGCCTTGTGAAACTGAGAGCTACTTCTTGGGTGTTGACTAACTATGCGAAGGGCTACCAGTTTTATACAAACTTCTGAAATAAAAAAATTTCTCAATTTGTCATTAATTCTGCTGTCATTAATAAAATTAATGATATTCATCTATGCAAAAAACAATAATTATGTTAATGCTACTTTTAGATCAAGCCCACAGACAACCCATGTCCTTTGTGAGTGACCTGGTGCCTGCGGGTTCCATGTTGCTGACCCCTGGTGCAGACAGCCTCAGCTTACCATGTCAATTCAGTTTTTATTGTATTTCTGATAATCAAGCAGCCACAATCAACATATAGAAAAACTACTTTGGTCCGAAAAAAAGTTTGTTTCAAAGAATTCACATGTGACATGGCTTTGTAGTTTATCATAGCACAAAATAAAAATGCTTGCAATATCAAATACTAGCTTGACAGCTGGAACGTGCCTTGAAGTGTGCATTGTGCCTTACTTGGATCTTTGCCATGTTTAGTCTTGCAAGTGTTAGACTGATAGTAAATCGGTTTGTCTGTGACACGTGCAACATGGGACGTCGAGCAACTTCGACCACCAAGGGTGGGAAGTTCATGAACCCGACAGACCAAGCCAGGAAAGAAGCCAGACGTCGCGAACTGAAGAAGAACAAGAAGCAGAGGCTCGCTGTGCGCCAAGCAGTGATCAAAACAAAAGACCCACAGTTAATGATCACCGAGCTGGAGGCCCTCGATGATATGGAGCTGGACCCTACCAGCGATATGCAGTACAATGAAAAGGTTTGTTTCTTCCAATGTACTTGTTTCTTGGCTTGCAGACGCGAATGTTCTTGATGTGATTTATTATTTGACCACGGCAAGATTAGAGTTGTTATAAGAATTGTTATATAACCAAAATAAGATTTCCCATTACAGGTTTGCGATTGATTCCTTGCTTGTTTCACCTGTAGAGTGAAGTTACTTGTTCTTGATGTGATTTCTTTCTTATGGAAGTTTGATGTATAGAAATAACTTTAACGTGACTTTTACATAATACTGCACAGCCACTTTTAACTTTTACGTAGCAACGTTTAACTTAGTGCGTAATAACTTTTTACTTTCGCGTAATAACTTCTAATTTTTACGTAACAACTGTTAGTTTTTACGCAATAACTTTTTTCCTACAGGTCGTACGGGACAAGCGAAGAAAACTCTTGGAGACCCTGATAAGGGTCGTCGATTTCTACTTCAAAGAAGAGCCGAGCCGCGGCCGGGAGTTCAAGCTGATGATCGAGGCTTACAAGCAAAACCGCAAGAAGAAGGAAATGTACTACGAGTCGGTTAAGAACGCACAGAAGGTCGAGATCGCCGCCATTCCTCTGCCGGAAACGCCCTTCGCCACCCCGCAGCTCGGGGACATCCCCTTGCCGGGAAAACAGCCTCAAAGCATCCTGAAGAAAATTCCCCCCGGTCCCCCCAGCGGAGCACCACCGGGTTTGCGCGTGGAAGGTAGTCCCCCGGGACCCCCACCTGGTTACCCCCCGTCAAAAAAAGTGTAAGTCGATCGCTAAGACTGTTATCCTTAAATAACAACAGCAAAGACACAGAGGAGATTTTAGTTTACCCGTTGGAAATGTGCTTCAGACCTCCGTAAACGTTGCAGCAAGATTTTTTCTGAAAGCAAAGTAAGAAATACAGACTTCGTGGTGACTACAGAAGTGTAGTTCGGAATCTTTGGACGCCGGCGCGTTTCATGTTTGATTTGTGTGCACGGGCAAGTTCAGTATTTACGAATGCGCATTGAAACTGGTTTAGGTAAAAACTGTATTGGGTTGGTTTTAACGAAAAACTAACCTTCTCAACCAGGTTGGTTTTGAATGCTGAACCTCACCAAACGCAAACGACAGAAGAAAATCGTTTACAAAAGCATTTAAAAGACTGCGAAAGCCACTGTGGCTGTCATTTTGAGGCATAACTCACCGTCCCATAGAGCTAGAGAGTCAATCAAGACATAAGATGCGCAGTTTCGTGTACTTACAAACAGAACGTGTGGATTGCAGGGTTGCGGTGTCGGTGGTTAAATGTCCAACTCCGACTCCTTAAAGTAACGTAAATGAAATTGGGTTTTCAACAGTGGCAAAGAGAGAAGCTAAATTATTTTAGAAATTTTAGCATTTTCTTACTGTCACTAGATACATAACTTAAGGCTTTGAATTAATCTATTTATTTGAAGAATATTTAATAATCATAAAAATTCATTCTGTTTACTATGAGTAGCTACTATAACATGAATGAATTAAACAATAACCACATTAACATATGAACTACATTCAAGAAACCTTTGTCAGCGGCATATAGCGAGAGCGAGAAACTAACTTTAGGACTACTCTATATTTGATAACTTGTACATTTTCTCAATATAAAACAACAAATTCTTAAGATTTATTTTAGCTTGTGATCTTAATAGTACCTACTGTTACCACTCGCATTGTATTACTGACGAAACCAACAAATTAATTCGCATAACGTTCCTATGGACAGTATCTTTGCAGCTATTGTTGGTTTTCCTATTGCGCAAAATCGTGGTGCGCAGCAAACATTGTCTGTTTCAATAAAAGTTTCAAAAAAATTTTACCATTTGAACAGGAATGAGTTAGGACTCCTACGTCCTATAACTTAGGAGTGCGACGTATAAAATGATTCAATCGCCCTTCCGGAGTAATATAAAAAAATCCGACTCCGCAGCCATGATAAAGTCGACCTGGTGACGTCACACTGCGCCAGAAAATCTCAACTGCCGATTTACCCAATTTTCTTTGAAAGCACGAAAAAAATCCGCAATCTTATTGGCTTTCTAGCGCGATTGGTCGGTGAGGTACGAATGAGATTGCCTGAAAGTCATTGCATCGGCTTTTCGAAGCGGTCCCTTGAAAAAAGTACTTGATGTTAAACTTCGGCCATCTCGAGTGAACGTGGCGACGCAGAGCTGCCGACAGTATTGGCGCGTGCATTGCTTTTAAACACATACTGCGGGAAATGTCATCCACCATTTGTGCGCGGTTTCGGAACGGCTGTAACCAGCCCTTTGAAGGTACTGGTCTTTGGAACAATACGGTTGAGCTTGGCTTTCCACTATTATCGTGGTTCATAACGGGGTCTCCCGGTGAAAAAAACTTCGGTCCCCAGAGTGTTTTCTTTTCACCCTCAGATGCACACTCAATGACCACCGTTACGAACCGGTTGCAAGTTCTACATTTTCTGGTCATGGTTCGATCTGGCCAAGTTTTGATCATTCGACCTATCCACCAGGCAACGAAACTCCAGTTTGACGTTTCGGTTAAAGTTTACTGATAAATTAATCTCCCTATGTCCTTCCAGTATCGACTCAAAGCAATCTATATCAGATGGTAAAAACGTTTGCACCTCTGTGCTCTGACTACTAGAAATCTCACCCTATATGCCGTCTGGAGCAGACTTCCAGAAGCCAGTTACAAATATGAGAAAAGTTGCTCATAAACAATGTAACGCACATCTTATATACCACAAGATCATTTGGAACACCTGCATAATGACGACTAAGATCGCGAATGTTGATAAGATAAATCTTGGATCGCTAATCGCTACAAAATTTCAGTCAGCAGCTCTTTGACTAAAAGTAAATTAGAATTTTTTGCTGTGGTCTTCATGATTAGTGGCGGGAAAGTTTCCAATGCTTATTATGAAGTAAATGTTTTGTACTTATAAAGGTCTTAGCCTTTCGTCGCATGTTGGCCATGCTTTTTGTTTCACTAATTACTTGTTTTTGTTGCAACTTGATATCATGTTCTTGTCCCTCGCGCGTGGTGCCGTGTGCAACTAGTGGCACCTTTCAGTCCGTTCGTTTTTCACAACTTTTTATCTTTCTGCATTCTGGCCTTCATTACTAGTCACGCTACCGGAAATAAAACGATATTGCGGTGTATGCTGCCAGCCCCACATTGTGCCGGACAAGTCCTAAACGCATTGAACCTCGCAAACTGTTGAAACTCAGGTGAAAGCAATGTTGTTTTGCTTCCTCCCATCTGGCATTCCAGTTCTAAATAAGTTTGTGTGCAGTGGCCACAAGTTGCTTATGTGTTCGTATCACATTGTTTACGAGAAGCCAAGTCGTCTTTGAGGTGTCTCAGACCCTAAGACTGTCATCCAATTTAATTTTTTGTGTGCCTCAGGCCGGGTGTAGTTGCCCTCCTGTTCTGACTCGTGAGGTATTGCAAGGACTAGACCAGGGGTCACCAACTTTTTTGAAACTGAGAGTTACTTCTTTGTACAGAGTCATGCGAAGGGCTACCAGTTTGTTGCACACACTTCCGAAACAAAAATTTAATCAACTTGTCTTCTATTATGTTATCAATAAAAATTAAAGATATTCATCAATGTCGAGACACTAAACATGTTTATGCTATTGTCAGAACAAGCCCACGGGCGACACACGTGGTCCGTGTGGGCGACCTGGTGCCCGCGGGCACCATGTTGGTGACCCCTGTGCTAGACAATGCAGTAATGGGTACCTGACAAATTCTGGTGGTCACTGAAATACAGAACACCTGCGTTTTTACTTCCCTACCCATCAACAAAAAGCCCAACCTCTATTCGTCGGTTAGCGTTTGGTGTAGGTCTGCCGCTCCAGTAAGCTGTCGCGCGTGCATGTCTCGGCTTTTCAGTGTGTAGCTGGATCGTTATACTCGCTTTTCTGTGTTTAGATTCGTCAGAGGAGTAAAACCTGGAGTGATACCAGGCATACCAGTCAGAGCACTTCCGCCAAGAACTGTCGGTCTGATCGGTAAGATCCACTCACTTGCCCCTCGAAGTGTCTGTCGTCATGTGCGTCGGAAGTTTTTCTAGGGGGGGAAATAGTGGATTTTTCCAAGGGGATCAACACTAGTGAAATTGCATTTCATCAACTCGAAACCAAGATAAAAACGTTTTCTACTGAAAAGATAGCAGGAAAATAACAAATTCAAATGCTTGGGGACTCGCTCCCCTTCCGACGTCCATGACTGTCGTGTTTTAGTGCCTCGCTTCATCATACCGCTTCTTAGTCGTCACAAAACACAGCACCTGTGTCGTCACAAAGCACTGCTCCTGTGTCGCTCAGATCGAGCTCCTCCGGCTGCTCTTGGGAAAGAAGAAGATATCGATGACGATGAAGACCCGTATGACCCGGAAGAGGGCCCGGAACTACTTGAAAAGGCCGAGGACGCCCATCAGAACCTCCCTGACGCTATGGACGATGACGACGACGACGAATTCCATCACAGAGATGACGACGACGACAAAGGTAAACTTCGTGTTTGTCAGGGTTTGCATCAACTGGCATCGATTAAGTAGGTTAGAATTATAACTTTAAGCATTTGGCGCCAGTTCCTGCCTGACCAGCGCACTCGGCAGGATTTGTTGTTGTATTTTTTTCTGAAATACGCTTCTGTCAACTAAAGCTGTAGAAAATACGTGAAAACCAAGAACTTTAAATTGGTTTCGTTAAAAATCCTGTAATAGAAATCTGCTCTGAGCGAACTTAATTAGTTACGTCACTGTTGAGCGAATCTTCTTCTTTAATTTACCGGTTACATCCGAAGTGCTGTTCTCGAAACGTCGACAACAACTAGACTTGTCGTGAACCATGTTTTTTATATTAGTACGTTGCTGATGCTCTAAGGCACAGTGTTTCTTTAGCCTGTGGGCAATTACCACCAAAGGGTGTAATTTTACTAGAGATCGACCGATATGACTTTTTGGGGGCCGATACCGATATTTCCAAAATTTTAGATCTTGTTTTTTGATTCATTATAAAAAATATAATGTATTCTACGCCTTACCTTTTTTTGAAAAACTTCAAAAATCAGGGTTTATGAGCCAAAATTTTGTAAATTGCAGCAATTTCAATATTTTCCTATGATTTTTAATGAATCTGATTAATGGTGATACTTTCGTTTCGGTTGCGACGGTCGACGCGTGCTCCATGGTTCATCTTGTCTGCTAGTTTATGAAAGCGCACCTGCTAGCTTTGTTGCAAGATACAGTAACTTTCCTGACTTGCTTCGTTGTGCATTCTTGCGCAAGTTGTCTGCATGGGTGAGGAATGTAACAGCGTTTTGTTAATACCTACCGAAGCCGATAAAATCGGCCGTTTTGGCCGATACGGATATATCGGTGAAA
>Ga0210059_1007835_pt1 | contig 16935 bp, 8 predicted proteins | sample Ectturendosymbi2_FD_188042 | JGI IMG/M metagenome (GOLD analysis project Ga0210059, IMG submission 188042) | Ecteinascidia turbinata endosymbiont from Florida, USA - Sample 2 (SPAdes) (version 2) | ecosystem: Host-associated > Tunicates > Ascidians > Unclassified | place: Key West, Florida...
AACAGGTACTTGTATTTACGTAACAGTGCCTCAAAGGTAGGAATGTTACATTGAACTTGGTGGCTACTAACACTCGCTCTCCAGGGCAAGTTGTATAGAGCTCTGCAACCAAAATTATATGCCACCCTCAATCTCTGCATGCATGACTTCCTGAAATTACACCATAATTGAGATGCATACATGGGCGTAGAAAAGGAACGAAAAAGTACGAATAAAGTTGGGCGTGTACTTTTATGATGTAGGCTATGTTGTGCAAAATAAAACTTTTTGGTTAGATGTCATATAAGATGTCATATACCCACAACACGCTGCAGTCCGAGAATAACTGTATTCACTGAAAAATAGCGGACTTAGTGTTGTACCTCAATTATTTTTCCTTTGCTAACCCTAAACAAAACCTAACCCGATGCACTTACCTAAATACTAAACGGTAAATCCTAACCATCATTTTTTTCAGCGTATTTTGTATGTAGAATATCACTCTGTGCATGTGCACATGGCGTGAAGTCAGAACTTTTGCAAGTCAGAAATTTCGCTTAACACCGGAGTCGAAAATTAGTGAAAAAACGGACTGGTGCCACTTTTCATTTTCGGCAGTTGCAGGAGTCTGAGTGGTCTTCATACATTTTATTTCTTCTGAAGCAAAAACATTGGTGAATTTTGGTTGCATCAGTAGTAGCCGGATTCTGAACAGGAATCGGATTCTCAAATTTGAAAGTTTTTTAATCCGGTTCGGATTCAAAAATTTTGGAACAGGAGCGAAGTCGGAGTCTCACTCTGAAAATGTGATTCCGGCCATCCCTGGTTTGTTATTTGCATGCTGTAATTTTTCTCTTGAAAGATGAGGGCGCGTTCAAGCGAAGAAAAAACACCGCCATCGGCGCCATGATGGATGGATTGCACAAGCTCTGAAATTCAGGCCCTACTTCGATTGTACAAGCACCAAAATTCAGCTATCGATTAATCATCAGTCACGGGGTCTAAGTTGTGAGATGATTTTCACGGTCGGGGTTGTTTAGGTGGCTGCTTGCGATGTTGCGATATGTTGGACTTTGTTTGGTTTAGAACTCCATTCAAACGAAAATTTATTATTATAGGCTACTACCCGCACAACAAAACCCTTAACGCTTAAGAACCAATTTCCCGAGCGCAAGCGTTAGCCCATATACTGTTTTGTAGTAATGTTGTATTGGTGTAAAAAGAGTCGAAAAGTGACACGCTGCCACTGAGCAGAGTTGAACAACTTCTCTAGGCTTGACTCTTGAAATCTTCATTTACAATTTTATGAATTTAAACGGGTGTGTACTGTTACTTAACAGTTAAACGGATGTCCCGTTTGCAACTTTTGAAGTTGAAGTTGAACTTTCAACCAGTTGCAATCGAAACCACTGGTATGCATGGCAAGTCCACTGCCACTTTTCTGAGCTGCCTTGCACTGTTGCAGTTGCAAAGAAACTTGTTGATATGTCAAGTGACCCCAGGGAGTGACAGTGGCTCCACCAGCGCTTCTCCCTGGCAGTGGTCAAAGGGAATGCTGCCAGCATATTGGCCTGTATTGTGTACAAGTTTGATCTGATGTTAGCCATCCTCCATAGTCAGTGTGTTAAGCAGTGAGTGTTGCTGCTCACCACTTGCCTCTCTTCAATGAATAGCTATTGCTTTGTGACCGCATGCATTTTCTGTAAGCTTTATTGTCTTCCGTATGTTTGGCATCTTCTTTCTGTAAGTCCCTTGTGCTGTACTGTTTTGTTCTCCTTTTTAGCTATCCTGAGGACTACCGCATGGCCTATGATAGAACCACATCATTGATTGTGACATATCTCACTTTGCTTGAAACTCCTAAAGCTTTAATAGAAAACAAATTAAGTTCGTATCCCAGACAACAAGTACGTACTTAAAAATCCATCATGATCACAAATGTTGCATTCAAGTGTGTCAGCAATCACTTGCTCTACAGTAGCTTTGAATAGTGAAACACACAAGGTATTCATCAGAAAAGTTTAAGTTAGCTTTGATACTGTATAGTTTATCAATTAAACATCTTGGAGAACATCTAAACCAGTGGCTCTTAACATTTTTTACACATTTTACTTTTTATCAAACAAGATTACCAAATTTACTCCCAATACAGTGATAGTGCTCATTTATTAAAAATACAAAATTAACAAACTCTTACAGTTTAGAATCATTTATAACAATTTACATTGGGAGCAATTCATGTTTCAGTAAATTTACCCCCATGGTAGATTAAGTTTACTGCTACAGTGCTAGGGATAAATTTATCCCAGGTTAAGAACCACTGGTCTAAACAACCATATACGGTTTTTGCTTTGTAAAGACTAAAAAAAAATGTACCAACAGGGCTCTCACAAATGCAACTCTAAAATTGCCAAGAACTGTACTAAAAAATCTTTATTTTACATAAAACATGCATAAATTTGTGTTGGTGCAGCATATAAATCAATGTGCCATGGCAAGTGTCAAAAACAAAACCAAACATGATTTGCAAAATAAGCTGAAATCATTTTATGCATTTTAAAACTTCTCCAAACAATACCTAAAATATCCCCAAATCTTTAAAAAGGGTCAAAAGTTCTAATCTAGGGACAAAATCCCTAAAAGTGAGAGCACTACGTATCAAGCAAATATGCTGACCCCTGCAAAATATATGACCACTTCTTGTATATTTAGTTGCTTTGCAGAGTAAAGAATTAAAGCGGCTATTTCTTTTTTGTAACCTTAGCCATGAACCTTAACCTTAAACATCAATACTAAACCTTAACCAACAGTAACGTTAAATCCTAACCTTAATCTAAACCCGTGTCTGCTTTTTGAAATTTTTTTAGAATGTACAGCAATAGCGGATTCAAACCTAACTTTCAACATACAATCTTGTGTGAACACATGAAAAGTGTCGTGTGCATTATCATTCAAGAAAAAAACAATACAACCAAGATGTGGCTCAAACTGGCAACCCCTTGCACAGCAGCACAAGTCACTTACTACTCAATCACATTGACGATGGTACAAATGTTTCCAATTCAGTTTTATATCTGTCAGAAAACCTGATACAAGATTCTTTTGTTTAATTCCTTTAAAACTGAAAACCATATACGGTTGTTTAGACACTATCAACATGATCCATGTTGTGTTAAACATTTGATACACAGTTTGTGTCCTTTTGTGATTAGCTTCCAAGATCACCTGACTTACTGTAGTTTGTACTGAAACTATTTGAAGGTGCATCATAAATGCATCTGCTTGAGCTTAAACATTTGGACACAGTGAACTGACCCTACAAGAATTTTTTTATTTATTTACAAGATATGCATAGACATGAAATGGCAAGCCACAAGTGAATGGCAATGATTGGGAAAAACCATGACACAGCAGATGGAGAAAAAAAGCATATGTACAACACATTGAATAGTGTGATCAAGTCACAAGAAATGCATTAGGCAAGTTGCAGTGTAATGAAATGCATATATAGCACACAGCATTGAACATTCATTTACACAACAGCTGATCTGATGGTTAGCAAGCCAACTAACCCTAATAGAATTGACCTTTTTTGATAAAGACTCATGCATGATGAAACTCAAAAATTTGTGTTACATTAAAAAGTTGTGTCTATCCACATGCAAATTTTAGAGCGTCCACGTGAAAGACAAGACTTGCTTTAGAAAATTCACAATTCACCTCACATTAGAAAATGTTATGGAAAACCTTGCACATGCAGAATTGAGCACTTTTTTGTTTATTGTTCTAAGTCACTAAAACTAATAATGTTGTATATCAAATGGATATGAGTTTTTCGGCATGCTTAAGGTTTTCCACATTTTTTGCATGTGACAATTTTGCATTCACAAGAATTTAATTTATTTGTTTATGACCAGACACGAAGTCCATAGAGATAGACAAAACAGAATATAGTACAAGGCAATGTTTTCTTGTATGTGATGATTTTTTGCTGCTAAGGATAGTCTTGTCTGTCACAACTCTAAAGTGAAAGTGGCACGTGGATATATAAAATATTTTGCTTGTCACCCGATGATTACTCATCTAAAAAGGCTTTCAATTCTAATAGGGACCTAGCATTGTGTTGTTTATTATGTATCAAATGGGACGCTTTGCTGGGGAACCAAGCAATTTGTTGTTATGGCCCTAACTGGACTAAAAGACTTTTCAACAAGTTCAATTAATTTTTTTAATAACAAATGGAACACAAGTTTCAAGCAAATTGGACATACCACAATAAGTATTTGCATGTTCATTCATTCTCATACCCGTTTTTTCTAGGGATGGCCACATGAAAACCACCTTAGGACTTAGAAATACTTCACGGTGTTCAATAATCTCAGATAGTTTTGCTGACTTCAGACCAAGGCAGGACCAAGCAAGGCAAGAGATATAATCGCACCACTTGATCCTTGGTTGACCTCTAAACAAAAAGTTGAAAAATAGTCTGGAAAAAATTACACACCTTGTTTGTGCTCATTTTAAGTTCTTACTCAAAGCAATGCCGTGTGCACAGACTTAAACTAAGACGTAGCACATCCACAGTTCTTGTCCTGTTTTGACTGCAATTGTAAATTATATATCTGTTAAAGGCATTGAGATCATGTTTTGAGAGTTAGGTTCTATGAAACTCAAATTGATGCCATACTTTTTATTTGCAGTTTTCCAAGAATACATTCAAACAATTTAAAGTGCATTTTTTCATTAAACTTAATTTTGTTTATATTTTGATTTGTTTTAACGTTTTGCATTAGCAAGTTGGTTTTTGCGTGCTCCTTTTTAAAATTTTATAGCCTTCCTTGATCAGTTAACCTTTTTTCAAGCTGAAGGTTCAACAGTCAAGCTTGTACTGCTTAAAATGATATTATTGTTATTGACACTATAGTATTATTGTTGGAGTTAGTAATAGAAAGTTGTAAAATTTATGAAAATCATTAATCAGGTACTTGTAAAACCATTTTATCTACCGCAACACTTTGACATCCGCCTGGTTTAGGGGATTCTCGTGTCAAAACAACTGTGTCGCACATGGCTTGGTGCGCATGTAACTCAGGCATCAAAGTGGTAGAGAGCTGTTTAAAGGCTCAAAAGATGCGGCAAATCTTTCAGTCTGCTCTCGAAAAAAATTTTTTGCTTGGGGTTTGGATTTTTTGTGAGTGACGTCATAAGTGGAGGACTTTTAGGCCATTTTGGCCCACTTCACTTGGCCCTGGATCCTAATGATTAGATGGTAGTATTTCACTGAAGTTTTTATTGGAAACTAGGCTATAATCTGAGTCTTTTGATACTTTGGATGACCTGCTAAGGTTTCGGGTTCAGAAGTTGTGATCTGAAATAATAAAAATATTTGACTAATAAGATAATTTGTTTATTTTAGATCATAACTTTTGAACCAGAAATGCTAGAAAGTTGATCAAAGGCTCAAAAGACTTGGACTCAAGCCTAGTTTCCAATGAAAACTTCAATGAATTACTTTGGCCTAGCGGTTGGGTCCTAGGCCAGGCAACATGAGCCAAAATGGCCCTAAAACTACTTCACTTATGACGTCACTCACAAAAAATCCGCAACCCCTAACCAAAAAATTTTTTTCCAGTGCAGACCAGAAGACTGGCCGATCCATTTGAGTGCTTGAACAGCTCTCTAGCGCAATCGGCGGAGGAGCTATGGCGTTGGTAAGGCAACTGAAAACTGCTGGTTTTAGGACAAAATCCAGGTATGATATATTCGTAGACCGGCTCTCAAAATGTTAATGACCACACTAAAGATTGTTCTTTGCTGCATACCTTTGATGCAAGTTTTGATCAAGCAATATCATTGCTCTAGTGCGAATTGTTTGTAACACATGAACTTGAATACTAACATGAATAATGAAAATTTCAACTATTTTTAATGTTATTTGTAAATGATAATGCTAAGTTACATATTTTGCAGCTTGTTTGCCATCACCCAATGTTTGATATTTACAAAGAAGTGAATAAATCATATTAACAAGTGATGAAAGCTTTAAATGATGCAATTCTGTCTAATTTGTGAGGATTGCATTTTGTCCAGTCATGGTATTATTTACCATATATTTTGGACCATAATGTGCACCGGATTACAAGGCACAGTATCAAAAATTGAATGCTAGCTGTTCTTTAAAGAAGTGAAACAAATAAGTCAACTGTATGCAATTTTCACAATAATTCCTGAGTGCTGGAGTTGCCACTGGGAGATTAATTTGTCACACATGCCTAATCCACTAGGCATGAATAGAGTGAAGTAAAAGATGTGGGTGTGTTTGATGCCAATCTAGTCAGGAGCTTCACAGAGTAATACAACCTGTGGTATGTGCTAACTCGCAGGTCAGCAACCTTTGGCCAACTGTGTGCCAACTCAAGGCAACAACATACGTATTCTAATCACGTCAAAGTCAATATTTCTTCTGTGTCAATCATGACAAAATTAATAGGTAAAACATGAAGCTTCTGCTCCAAAGTTAGGGTAGAATAACCAATGTTAAGGTAAAACAATCTTTCCAGTGATTTTTCCCCAAGGTTTTTTAGCCATAACTTTTGAACCAGAAACCTTAGAAAGCTAATCAAAAGCTCAAAAGACTCAGATTTTAGCTTAGTTTCCACTATACACTGGAGCGAAACACTTCCCTCTTGCGGTTGGGGCCCAGGGCCCGATTACCTTAGCTGATAAGGCCTAAACCTATTCCAATTATGACATCACCCACAAAAAGCCTGAAACCCCAAACTTAAAAAAAATTTTTTCATTGTAAACTAGAAAACTTGCCGAGTATTTTGAGGGTTTGAATAGTTCTCTAGCACAATCGAATGGTGAGTTATGGAGTTGCAAAGTGGCATGAAAATAGGGATTTCCAAGTAAATCCACCCAGCAGCAAAGGTGTTAAGTTGCACATTTTTTTGGAAATATATATAAAAACTAGCTACTTGTATAAAACTAGCTAAACATGCATCCCCGGCGTTAGGTTTAATTGACAAAGCATTTTCCAAATGTAATATGCTTCAATGTCTTATCGATCTTCAGCCATGACAATGGCATATGATGTTAGTAGAGTATGTGGTTCATGTTCTTCAGTATTGATTATATATTAACATTGTCACAAAAATAATGTGTCTAACCAATCTAATTATTTGTTTTTGCTTGGCTGTCACCTAGAAAAATACCTGAAAAAGCAAGATATTTTCAACTTAAGCCCTTTGCAGCTGGTATGGTTTGAGCCTAAATCAAGCAATTTTCACATGTCTTGGCTATGGCATAACAACTCTGCTGATTGCCCTAGAGAGCTGATCATTCTTACAAATTTTCAAGTTAAGTCCAGTATTTATTTAAGTCGGTATTGCGGAATCTGTTTTACTGCAGAGCATATGCAAGACTGAAGAATAAAGTTGACGTGTTGGAAAGTTGGAAAAACCTGTGATCACAAACTGAATTTGAATTTATTGATTATGAAAGTTCTGTTGAATGTGGCAAGACATTGAAAAATGAAAAGATTGTTGAACTATGCACTACTTAACTTTGGAAATCTTTAAAGTATTGAATCTGGACTTCTGAGCTTAAGGATATTTTAAGTGTTGTAGCAACACTGGTTAACACCTTTGGTGCCAGTGTGCAATATATTTGTACTTGCTGTTTGCTGCACTTTTCCTGCACCACCATAACATGTCAGCCAAGTGAGCTAGAGAGCTGTTCAAACTCCGTAAGATGCAGAAAGTCTTCTAGTTTAGATTTAAAAAAGTAGAAAGTCTTGAGTTTTGTTTTTTGTGGCGATGTCATAGATGAGGTAGATTTAGGCCTTATTGGGTGAGGTAACCAGGCCCTGGGAGTAAATGCCAATAGCCAATTATTTGACTCAAGTTTTTAGTGAAAACTAGGGCGTAATACAAGTCTTTAGAGCCTTTGATTAGCTATCTAGCGTTTGTGGTTCAAACGTTATGGCCTAAAAGCCATTTTCTTGCATAAAACCACAACTTTTGAAGAAAAGTGGCGCAAGTAGCAACTATGAATATGTTGTTACAATATACAATAATTGTACATTGACGCCAAAGGTGTTAAGAACAAGATTGATACTTGTGTTGGAAGTTATTTCCCAAGATGAGACCAAGCAAACTTGGTACTTTACTTCAGTTGCTTTCAACATTTGCATGAAACTGTGTTTAAATATGTGTGATGCAGCAGTTTGTAAATATACCAATCAGTGTTGGCTACCCATCTTATTGGGGCCCGCTTTTTTGTTGCAAGACCACTAGAACCAGATTGGGCAAGCAGACTAAGAAGATGCTTTGTATGAGTTGCTCTGCTAAGATCACAGGAAGGTTGAAGAAGACTACATAGAGATATAGCTTGAATTGCTTCTTAGCCAACTATGAGAGAGGAAGAAGGATTTCACACAGAGGCGTAGCGTCCATGAATCCAAGGCAGTTTCAGTGAACGAAACTTCATTAAAACCTTAAATTAAATTTCAAATCATAGACAAGAACAATGGCACATCCAGGGGGCCTGTTTCGCTGTCATGACAGGCACCTTTGTACCACAGGTGGGCTACTCAGCATTAAAATATCAAATGCTGTTACTGCAGGTCTCTAATGTGGGTGGTTTGAAACAGACAACAGCCTACATTTATGTTCTAACATAGTACTATTATGAAACAACGTCCCTGCCTTGTCTAAATGGCGCCTGCGCAATGATATTAAACAATTCACGTTTTTGAACACTTTGAATTGATATTGCATCAAACCCATGTGCTTCGAAATTTCTTTCTCTGGCGGTGCCAACTTCAATGCAAGCAAAGCTGTCAGAAGCTTGAACACTGCCACACACAAGCAGAGCTGTTTTGTAATATTTCGCTTCATGGTGACAGGACACAGTGTCCAATCGTGATCATTTTGTTTTGCAGTTTCAGCCTAAATTTTATCTGCTGTTTACACCTACTAGGTTACTACTAAATCTAATAAGTTTAGGCTTTACTCAGTGTCACGATAAGTAATGCAGGTTCGTTTCAACTTCAGCTATATTTTTGTGAGGAATTTCTCATAATGAAAGGTGTGACAGCTAGCTTCAGAAATAGTGGTTGCACTATCTGAACAAACTATCAGTCAAGCGTTGTATTTCAAAAATAGTTTTTTAGAATTAAGCAGTTGACGACGTTGTTTTCTGTGCAAAATGTCCTATATTGATTTCAAGTAAGCCACTTTTACATTACGATGAAAAATCATTAGAGCAATTGCAACTCAGTTGTTCTTTTCGGCAGTGATTTCACAAGCATATTTATAAAACCACCATCTTTGATAGACAGCGCTCCACAGACGCAGTTGTGCAGCTGATTGTCAGCTACGATTTCATAATTGTATGTATGTATGGATAAACAGCTGTCATTGCTGTATGGCTGACATTTGTTGAATATTTGACAAGCTCAAGTATGTACTTTCCACAATGGGTGTAAGCAAGGAATCGATCAGCAAATTTTTAATAGGAAATCGAAATAGAGATTCTATTTGAATAAGGACTGAGGATGCGTAATTTTACGTGAAATCGATTTCCTATTAAAAATTTGCTGATCGATTCCTTGCTTACACCCATCGTGGAAAGTACATACTTGAATAGAGATATGTTCAAGTTTGAATCATCGCAAAAAGACGAAAGCAGATGGCAGTCGACTGATTCCTCGAAAGCATACAGAAACACTAGTGCTTTTAAGTGTATTTGACAAGCTGTGTATCTTTTCAGCACCATGTTCCTAAGAAAAAATATAGATTGTGATGTAATAAATACGCTATGTAATTTGGAAATATTCCCTTGTGTGTTTCAACAATGAGGTCAATACCATTATCTAATCTGATAGTTAGTTGCGCTAGGTCACTAGCCCTACTAATAGAGTTTCATTGATTAGATTTTAGGTAGAGCTCGATTGATAAAGCTTTTTAGGGCTGATACCGATGTTGTTGTTCTTCATTGCCGATAACGGATGCCGATATTTTACAATACTCAAATCACATCTGAAAGACAGCACTTCAGTGGGATGAAGCAGCATATAACATGGAATTCTGCACAAACTTGGGTCACTAAAATAGTTAAAAACCACAGATTTATTTGCAGGCAGCCATCTGCCTACCGTGCAAAACCTGGGAGCAAATGTTACATTGTAGACCGGTTTATTGGGACGATTGCAGAGTGTTCTGAATATTGCACACCACTTGATGCAGTCGGAAGACAGCCCATTGTAAGGAACAGTACAGAGGATTTGCATTAATTAATCATGGACGAAGTTGCAACTTGGGTTTCCGAACACTCTGTGTAGAAAACTAGCATAGCGGCTTTTATGAGCAAATATTGCCGATATACTGTATATCAGCGAAATATAATACTTCGCAACATCGCAAAAATCATCGGTCGATTTCTAGTCTTTAGAGAAAGTGTAGTTTATGCTGAAAAGTTATATCAAAAGCTGCCCTTCCATAACAGACCCCTTCTTTCAAGGCTAGATGCGCCACTGGACAGAAAGAATATTGAAAAGGGACTTCTTGTAAATCTCCATTGTTAAAACTTTTTACAACTTGGTTTATTCTCATAAAAAAGCCTTTCAGTTTTGTTTGTTTTTGTTATTGATTTCAGTAATTAAAAATGAGGAAACACACATGCTGAATGGGAAACAAACATCCAAAATTCGTAAAGGAACGCATGTTTCCCAACAAAATTTTTGAAAACAATTAAGTTTTTGATAGAAAATATGCAAAACTTATTAAGCTCACAAGCCTTTTTTACTAACTATATTGTCATTTGAAATGCCTTATATTGAAAAGTGTCTGTTCAACAATGAAATTTCTTGTGTTTCAATAATAGCCAATTTACCTTTTGCAAACACCTAAATATTGCTATGGGAATTGTTGCAATGCAATTTCTCGAGGTTTTGTTTTCGCTCCATTTGATGTTGTTGACCTGGACAACTGAGTCAAGTCACATGACCTACGGTAACTCTAGATCAGTGGTTCTCAAACTTTTTGAGATCGCGTACCACCTGATGTTTTTTTAATGTTGGAGTGTACACCCCTTGGTTTCAGAAGAACGTAATTAGCTCAAATGTACTTAACATTAATATAGCAAATAAACGAATTAGCAACATTAGCATAACGCAACAACGAATTATAACACAGAAACGAATTAACAAAGCTTTTCGAATATGACAGGAAAGCTGCTCGCGTACCACCTGAAAAGCCCTCGCGTACCACTAGTGGTACGCGTACCACAGATTGAGAACCACTGCTCTAGATTGTAGTGGTGCAGACTACAGAGTAGTTGCCACCTGTACATCATTACTTTAGGCCAATGTTGGACTTATGGTGAGGAAGTAGCTGTTGAAGATGACATAATAATTAGACTAAAGGCAATAAGCTTTAGCTCATTTTCTTATAATCAGAAGTGTGATTTGAACAATGGCAATCGGCAGTCTAAGTGCACTGCTAGCATACCACTTTTGCATTTCCTTGCCTAAACATTTTCAAGGTTGACAGTAGTTAGTCCTTCAATGGCTTGTAGGAAAATTCTTTTCTGCATGACATTCAAAACCAGCTGTTAATACTGTTGTCAGAAATATCCTTATTTTGATGTGAACAAGGAATTTGTTCTTAACACTTTGAGAGCCGGGGTACGATATATTCGTACTTTGAAATTGGCCTAAAACCAGCAGTTGTCAGTTGCCCTACCAATGCCCTAGCTCCTGCGCCGATTGCTGTTCAAGGGCTCAAACAGATTGGACAGTCTTCGAGATTGCACTCGAAAAAAAATTTTTTGGTTGGGGGTTGCAGATGTTTTATGACTGACGTCATAAGTGAAGCAGTTTTAGGGTCATTTTGGCTCATGTTGCCTGGCCTAGGGCCCAACCGCTAGGCCAAAGTATTTCGCTGAAGTTTTTATTGGAAACTAGGCTCGAATCCGAGTCTTTTAAACCTTTGATCGACTTTCTAGCGTTTCTGATTCAAAAGTTGTGATCTAAAATAAACAAATTAATTAATTATCTTATTAACTAATTAGTCAAATATTTTTGTTACTTCAGATCATAACTTTTGAACCCGAAACCCTGGAAGGTCATCCAAAGTATCAAAAGACTCAGATTGTAGCCTAGTTTCCAGTAAAAACTTTAGCGAAATACTACTATCCAATGGTTGGCGCCCAGGGCCAGGTGAAGGTGGCCAAAAAGTCCTCCACTTATGACGTCACTCACAAAAAAACCGCATCCCCAAGCAAAAATTTTTTTTCGAGTGCTAACTACAAGACTTGCCGCGTCTTTTGATACTTCAACCAGGTCCGTAACCTGTACAGGAGCAGAGATATTCCTGCGCAAAGCCACGTGCGATCCAGCTATTTTTTTGTGAGCTGCTTAAATTAACCTGGACGTCAAAGTGTTAACATGTAGCTGTTTTTTTTTTCACTGAGACATTGCGGTCATTTTTTGCTGAGACATTTCAGTCATTTGTCTCACAGTTGTATTAAAACTCGCTGTAACAGTGCTCATTAGCCTATGTTTTCAGACATTCTGACCGAAATGACTTAATTTTATTTGGTCATTTCAAAAACACTTCGGTCTATGACTTAAAAAAAGCAGACATAGTCATATGGGCCATGGAGATTTCACAGGTATTGTTTGAAGCTTCAACTAAAGCTTGTGAGAGTTTGCTATCTTCATTTTTCAGTTTCCATACTACCTCTATCATTGTAAGCTGTAATGATATGGCAGATTATTACTTGTATAAACCACAAGCAATGCTATACTTGTTCACTGCCATTCTAAAGGTTCTTCTAACTGAAAAAAAGCTAGCAGTTACCATGATCGTCGCAGTGAGATTTCTGTCTACACTTGCTTGGCATGATGCACCAGGATTTGTAATGCATGTAAGATAAAAATTTCCCTATTTCTTTCAAGTTTTCATGGTGTGTGACATTCCCTGCTTGGTTCAGCATAGTTAACACAGTTTGGTGAAGAAAAATCCTGTTGTTAATGCTGACTTTGTACTGACATCTGAAGATCAAAGCAAAGAAACGTCGCATTATGCAACGTCAGTGTTGAGTTTACCCAATTGTACAGAAAATTGTTTGTTTAGCTACACAACAAACTATGATGGCTACAAAGATTAACTACCTTAGTGATAACCTGACAACAAAACTCTGTAGATAATAAAGTATTTGTTTCAGTTACAATGAGTTTACAGAAATATCACAGTGAGTTTAAAGAAATTGGTTGCACTGTATGTATCTGCTGCTTGAGTGTGTGGTTGTGACAGTGGATGGCATAAAAAGCACCTTTTCAGGTCCAAGTGAGCTTCATGTCATTGCTATGTCAAAAGAAACTAGTGCAAGTATGGAAAGGTACTGAGTTAAAGACATTTGTCTATACTTTTGTAACAGTTGGCTAAGTTGAAAATATTGTCAGTGTTTATTGTATGGTACAATTTTGAACAAGAGGTGCTTTGACTTTTCAGATATGTGTTGCAAAATGTATAACTTGAAGGTTAGAGATAGCATATGCACATTATTGTTTCATAAATTTTGTATTATGCTGATAAGGTGCTACTACTTTAGAGATGAAACAAAACAATGAAATAAAATCTAAAAAAACTAAAAGCAATGGAATAATATCTCAGCTATTGTACATCCCACCTTGTTTACTGATATGATAGCATTGCCTCAGCTTCATCAAATTCCACTATGTTTATAGATAAGCTAACACTATCGCAGTTACTTTAAACCTCACTGTTTTTATTGAAACATGGCATCATGCACTAATTTGGGATGAGTGCCAGAGATGCACGCTAGCACAGTGCCAGACAGCCTCTTGCAAATAGTATGACTGGCTAACATATAACCTAATTTCACTCTTGTCTGCAACCAAAGTGCAAACTCTAATCAGCAGTGCAAATTAAAGTAATTTAAGTAAACAGGCAGTTCAAGAAGCACACCTTTTGCTGACAAAGTGATTATCAACATTTTAGATCATGCCATGTCAGATTGTGACGACAGACATTGTTTGGTGCTGTGTCAAATAGTAAGTGCCTTACGTCAAACTTTCCTCTGGCCTTACAATAGTCTGCAAGGAACAGAGTGGGATGTAACATTTTTGCACAATGGTTATACACAGGACTACCATACTGTCCGTATTTCTGAGATTTGTCCTTGTTTTGCAGTACTACGTTTTAGAAATTATTAATGTCCTTATTTCTAAGAAATGTCCTTATTTGTGACTTGTGTCCTTGTGTTTTATTTTCTGTAGCGTAACACTTTTAAATAAGCAATATCTGATAGACATACAGACCATTTCTATCTCATCGTAAACATTTTGTAATCAAAGTTTTGTGACGTTATAAAAGTAGTAAAATCTTGCAGCACAGAGCAGAGACATAACGTACTATTAAGCATTGTTAGCACTGTACACTGTCTTAAGGCGGCTTCACACAGAATCCAGTTCAGTTACAATCCGGGTTATGGCCAACAGCAGTCTTCACACAGGCTCCGTTGGCCATATCTGGGTGAATTTTCTCGGTTTCAACCGGCTTCCGGCTAATTCAAATTGTTTTAAGCAAGCCAAATTGCCGTGGTTGTCGGTGACGGTGTTCTTGCTGCCTGTGAGAAGACTGACGTTGGCCATAAGCTGGTTCGTAAACCGTAACTGGATTCTGTGTGAAGCTGCCTTTACTCTGTTTAGGATGCTTAGGAAAGCTGATTTTGTAGCGAAGGTTTAGCATTTAACTGATTCAAGAAATAAGCAAGCGAAAAAAACGTTTCCGTGACGATTAAAGGAGGTTGAGAATAAGACATTGTTTAAGCAACTGGTTCATGGAGATAAATAGGCAAATATATATTGTTAGTCGTGTAAACAGAAACAAACTTTGTTAGTCGTGTAAACAGAAACAAACTTTGTTAGTCGTGTAAACAGAAACAATATGTTCTTTTTAGGTGGTAAAATCAAATTTTCCTAGCCGTCCTTATTTTTGGTTCTAGGTCAATGGTAGCCCTGCTTATACACAACATTGGAGTTTTTCATGTCATCAAAATGTAGTGGATATTCCAATTCATAACATTTTCTTGATGTTGATATTTATGTTCATACTTAATGACTAACAACGTGCATTACGGCCAGAGCTGAATTTCTAGGAGAGAGGCATCATGTTGGAAGTGTTGCAACCTCTCCAGTGTTGTTGCGTTGATTGTGCGATTCACCATGAACGGGATGTGCGTGAAGAACAACACCATACATATATGTGGCGCAAACAAGCAATAAAAGAGTGATCGTGGCGTGTAATCTCTGGTGATACTAACAATGTCAACGATTGAACGTAACAATAGCATACGCGAAAAGTGATCGTGGCGTGGAAGCTCTGCTAATATTAACGTGTGAACGATTGAACATTATGACTAGCGTACCCAGAGAGTGATCATGGCATGTGAACTCTATTGTTGCTTGCTGCCACGGTGCAAAGCTCTGCGCACATGCCGCTCGGGATTCCGATTGAAACAGAAGCACAATGGCTTGGCAGCTTTTGCTAAAAGATCGTACCGCTACTGCAGGATGACATCATCAAGACTCAAACCAGAAATTGCATGTGTAGTCAAATTCTCCACTCTATGCAACCGATTTTATATACATGTTTACAATGTGAAGCTAAAAAATGCTGTGTCTGCAACAAGAATGCAAAGAGTTATCTATAAAATGCTGAGTTGTGATCAATTACACATCTGTTGTTATGGATGATATTTCTATTCTGTTTATTTTTCGCTGAGGCATTTCAGTCATTTGTCCCATAATAGTCAGGATTGTCGAGTTGGAGATAAATTCTCTGACTCCGATCTTTGCAAAATTTCTGACTCCTTAACCTTATTGTCGCTTGACACATGAGTTAAGGCTTTGGTTTAATCAATTTGTGTAAAGAATATTTACTAATCATAAAAATTAAATATAGTCAAGTCATCACATACAATTAATTTGTTGCCGCGACTAACCTCAGATTGTTCTTGAATTTCTGCTGCGCTTTCTTCTGTGGTATTTGACCCTTCTCTTGGTTGTTCATTGAGTTGTTTAACCATACCCACCATATTGGATGCATTATCTATGACAATACGTAATGCATGGTCTTTTTGAATGCCATTGTCTTGGAACACATTGTGTTAAGAAGTTGCTAGAATGTTGGGTGTTAGTGTCTCAACATTTTAGTGTAATTTTTTTCTTCTACATACCTGACATTAAAGGCAAAGTAATTGGCATGGTGGTGTGTGCATGCATCCATTTTCAAGTAAAGAAATTTGTTGCTCAGCTTAGTCTTCGGCTGTTTCTTTTGGCTTTCATATTCCTCAAGTACTAGTTTCTGTATGTTATCTCTGTTGAGAGGCACTCTTACTTTTGTGCCAATTCACCAATCAGTGCTAACATTTACAGGTTGAGAAAAGAATCTTAGGAAAATGCCATTGAGAATGGTAATGTCAACAATGTTTTTTTAATGCATCTGGAATCATTCTTATAGTCACTTTATCACTAGCAAAAGACTTTGTCAGAGTTCCTGTAGGAAGCTTTTTTTGGTACTCCAAGTTTTAGTATTTGATGCTGTTGGTTTTCAAGACAAAGCATTGTCTTTCTCTAGTACCAGTTTTAGGATGAAGGTTGCCCAAATGTGTTTTTAAGTTGAAGTACGCGTAGGAGCATGGGCTAACCCTTAATCGACCGCCCGAGCCACTAAAGTGGCTCTAAAACCTTTGTCTAGCCATAACTCGCGAACGGCATAAGCTAGAAAGTCAGTGAGAACATGCTCGGTTTCAGAAGACAGCAACGCATCTTTTGAGGTATGCCACGCGGGTGTATGACGTCACTGTGACGTGTTTTTAGGGAAAAACCCGATTTGGGCTACAACCAACAACTAGAGCGGTATT
>Ga0210059_1007836_pt1 | contig 16935 bp, 2 predicted proteins | sample Ectturendosymbi2_FD_188042 | JGI IMG/M metagenome (GOLD analysis project Ga0210059, IMG submission 188042) | Ecteinascidia turbinata endosymbiont from Florida, USA - Sample 2 (SPAdes) (version 2) | ecosystem: Host-associated > Tunicates > Ascidians > Unclassified | place: Key West, Florida...
AATTTTACGTGAAATCGATTTCCTATTAAAAATTTGCTGATCGATTCCTTGCTTACACCCATCGTGGAAAGTACATACTTGAATAGAGATATGTGCAAGTTTGAATCATCGCAAAAAGACGAAAGCTGATGGCAGTCGACTGATTCCTCGAAAGCATACAGAAACACTAGTGCTTTTAAGTGTTTCAGTCAGTGATAGGCGCTTGGTTAGTGGTTACCATTGGTAAGTTGCTACACTTAACACTTGTGTGTGAAGATTGCTGTAGCCTACACTGTGACACGGCTGTGTAGTTGTGTGACTGGTCATCATGTTAAGCATTTTGCATTATTGGTTAGATTTCACTGTTAGAAGTTTATCATCACTTTTACACAAGGTTGCAGAGCTCTTGTGAAAACGAAATGGCTCAAGCTCCAGAGCTTTTTTCTGTTTCCACAAGCATGGCTCCAGATCCGGAGCTGTGTTTTTTTTATAGGCAGTGGCTACGGATACGCCTGTGGATCTTGAAATTGGAAAACTTATTAATATGCTACCTGTGACGTAACAGTAACGCTCGACGACAGTGCAGTAGAGTAGGCTTGGTAGAAACGAACTAAACATAGAAGATAAACTCTAACCTTAGCCATAACCAAACCTAACGCTAACCCCTAATTAAACGTAACACCTCGGCCTGCAAAAAAATAAAGAAAAAATCAAAACGAAAGTCGGCAAGGTGGGAGTCGAACCGAAAATAATTGGCATAATAGCCATAACGCATAACTGTTTCGCTATGAGATCCACGCAATTTGAATGACAAACTGACCCTTTTATTTGAAATAGCGTCAGGACAGGCTTATCCGTTGTAGTCACTTTTTTATAACATGGTTCCGGCTGTACTTTGTTAATACACTTCAACAGTTTCGGTATTCCTAGTGTCTTTGTAGCAAATGAGCGTGTTAGCTTTGTTAATACACTTCAACGGTTTCAGTATTCCTAGTCTAGTGTCCTTGTAGCAAATGAGCGTGTTAGCTTTGTTAATACACTTCAACAGTTTCAGTATTCCTAGTGTCCTTCTTACCTAACATTTTCATTTAAAAAACCTGGTCTAATGAAACTCTAGCTCACCATTGCAAAACAATCCACACTGGTTGTTATTAAACTAAAAAGCATTGCACTTCTTAGCAGTGGCGCAGCCAGAGGCCTTGGCACCCCGTAAAAAACTTGTCAAGATTTTTACTGATGCTCTAGGTATTATATCAATTTTCAACTGTTAGAAAATAAACAGAAGGAACAGTCGGACTCCAGACAACGTCAGTGATGGATAATGTCATTGACTGGGTTCTCCCAAACAAAATTCTTGGCTGCGCCACTAGTTCTCAGAGGCTTGTTTTATGCATGATGTTACTTGTTACTGGTTGTGCTGTTCTTACAAGAAAAAGTAGGGTAGCTTTTAATTTCTTGGCTTTTACAAAGCAGATAATTTATAAAATCAAGTAACAAGAAATGGCCTAAGTTTGTGACGCTTTTCAAGTGAACATACTAACTATACACTTTAACTTAAATATTAATCCATGAGTTTTTGTATTTTTGGCCATAACTTGTTCAAAAATAAAGTATTTTGGCCATTTTGTATTGACATTTTGATCATAAGCTATGGAAAATATCTGGCAACCCTGGGCTACTGACTCAATAGGCCAGGGTCAGTGGTGCCTAGTGTTTTTGCATTTCGTAGTCTAGTGTTATCGTGTTTTTTCATAGCTATCTAGTGTTTTTTATGAGTAAGCTGAATGTAATTCGTTACGCAATATTAACTACGCAATTTTGTGTAATTGTAGCTGTAATTGAGACTTTGATTTTGTGCAATAGTAATTTGCTAAAAATTCTATCTAGTAATTACATCTCAAATTACACAAGAGCATATTTATGAACTGTTTTAGTCGTTTGAAACAATTCCTCTGAGTTGTTTGTGATATGATTTTACCATAATATGTTTTTTTGAGTTTTATTTTAGCTTATCTGTTCGTTTTTGTTTTGGCGTTTTTTTCGCCAAATCGCGAAAGTGACGGCTGGGTGAAGTGACGGCTAGCTTTACTCTGGTTTTGATTTTGTGCAATAGTAATTTGCTAAAAATTCTATCTAGTAATTACATCTCAAATTACACAAGAGCATAATTATGAACTGTTTTGAGTTATCACTAGGTTTTTGACATTGTTGTAGTCATGTTGAAAGTCATGAAACAGAGGTGCCATTTCCCCATTGGCTTAAGTTTTGCATTTCAGAGCACAAGGATTAAGGAATTAGTCAGGAACAATGGTGTGGATGTGTGGTTGGTCTTTAACTTTATCCAACCTCTAAGCTTTCATGGCAATCTAATGAGATCTACCCTTCATTGCATTCCAGCATTTTAATTGAATGAGTTGCTTTGAACTCAAAAACAAACCCAAAGTCTTTGGTAAGCTAGGTCACATCGACCTTAAACTGTTCAAAGGACTGTTAAAGTGCAGAAGTTCCCTAAGAAACACTAAAAGACAACCCATATTCAAGTAACCAAAGAATAAAGATAGTTTCTATCATGTTACAGGTATTTAAGATGTCATGTGCTATAAGACTGTTAAGTAACAGATAGTATGTGAATGTCACTTGTGATGTTGGCTGCTCTAACTCTTTGCATTTATTTGTGACGTCTTTGTTGAAGTTCATAAGTGTTACTCTTGAGAATAATGTTTGGAAACATAGGCATGTCTTCTACCTAAACCAGCAAAAATAAAAAAACGTGTTTCAGCATCCATCCCAAATTGGGCAAGTAATGTACTATGCAGGGGAGTAAAAATGCAAATGTAATCAAAAGTGTTTGTTTTAGGTCAATTTAAACTGTATATTTAGAAAGCCCATCATGGAAAACGTGGGGATAGACACCAATTTCACTAGGATTGGACTAGCAGATTCAGATCTAGTGGTAAAGATACAAAAGCAGAGACATATCAATAATTGCTTGATCAATTTTCGCAAAATTGGTGTCAATTTTCCTAAAAATTTATAGGTGTAAACTAGTTTTTTTAAGGAAAATGTTAGGTACCTGATATGGACCTGTAGGGACCCGATTTCTCTGATTCTAGGGACACGAATCAAGTCCCTAACACACCTTAAAAAAACCTGGTATAAACATATGTGAAAAGGAATGAAAACTTAAACCAGGGGTTTTAACCCTTTTCCTCCCATTTACCCCTTGCCAGCTTCCTAACATAAAATGTTTCCCCTTTCTTCGTTTACTTGATAGCGCTGTAGAAAAAAAGTATTGTAACCTAAGCATCATCAATGTTATCCCAGGGAGTAAACTTACCCTGGTTGAGAACCTTTGACCTAAACCATGTGGTTCTAACTTTCAGAAATTTGGGCTGAATTATAAAGAAATGACCCTCTGGTGTTTTTTTATGAATATATTATTTATTATCATGAAATCTAGTACTTTTTCGGCAACACTGTCTGTGAGCGAACAACGAATAATGTGTGCTGTGTGTGTTGTGTGCTATGGATGTGGACTGAAGGATCGGTGGTGGTGCAATGTGGTACTGTTCCTTTGTAGTTTGCGAAGGACAAGTCATACGTTTTTAGGAAGCTAGGTTCTCTGAAACTAAATCAAGCTGAGAGTACAGTAAAGACCAGTTTGCATTCATAGTACTGTATAATTCAGCATTGATTTGAGGACCAGCCTACTGTAAACTGCTGTCTGACCAGTGCAAGTGCTGGAAAACCATTGAGACCCTGATTTTTTAACCAACGTGTTTTGTGCCAAGTATGTCTTCACTTATTTTTACTTGCTACAGTAATTTGCTTGGTTACAGCACAAAAATATGTAAATGAGCATTAATTTCATGAAGACTCCATACTCTAGCAAAAATTAGTAGCAAGTGTTGGTGGAAAAGTTATTTGTTGTGCTATATGTATTCATTCAGACTTTGTAAATGATCCACACTTTTGTGTACATACAATGCAAAATAAATCCAGAAATGTCATTCCATTTTGTGGGCCGGGTCAGGTATGGGCCAGAATTTAGGTAGGTGTTATGGGTATGATTTGGATTACAGGTTTGTTGTGTTGGGTATGGGTCAGTCTGGGTAAAGTAAAATTGTGAGCTTGTGACATCTCTAACGCCAGGTTGCCAATTGGGCTTTTTTTGAAGCCAGATTTTGAAATTCTAGATTTGTTTAATGCACTTGTTTGTTTTTTTTGAAAATGACTTGACTCAGGCAAAACATTGTTTGAGCTGCATATTCATTACAAAACTCTTCTGCCAAGAGTATGACCATGCATTGCTGCAGGGTGCAAAAAATGTTGCAAAGATTTTACTGTTGCCCTAAAAATACTTGATGTATTTAATAAGAAACAAATGTACATGAATGTATCATGGGGAAAGAAAATGCTTCTGAAGATTGGAATTGTAATACATCGATATTTTTGACGTGTTTTAATATCTATTTTGCGTTTGGTTATGCATGATGACGCTTTGTATGTGTATGCTTTATCAGTGCTTTCTGGCGTTTTTGGGGACTTGGTCTGCTTTTCTTTTGGTGAAAATAGGTTGGCAACTCTGGGCTACGCCAGCACACCAGGGTTGCTAATTTGGCTTTATTGAAGCCAGATTTTGCAATTTTGACTTTTTTTAATGTTGGCTTTTTGATTTAAAAAAGCCAGACAAAATCTTGCTCAGTGGCATTTGCAGAAATTTTTGAGGGGGCATCATGTCATAAGAATAGAAATTGTTGACATGATAGAGTAAGGCATGGAAGCCAGTGGCATGACCCCAGTTTCACCTCTCCAGCAGATATTTCAGCCAGAGAAAATCTGGCTTTTTTCAGTTGTAAAGGCTTGCCTCTGACAAAACATTGTCTGAGCTACATATTTGTTACAAATATCTGCTGATGACAGTCTATGGCGCGGTCGTTAGAGGGTTCAAACAATGGCGCGTCTAGCCTGGCAAATGGGGGTCTGTCGTGGAATGGCAGCTTTTGGTAATAATTATCAGAATAAAACCAGATTTTTTGCAGGTTTCCCAAGACCCAATTGGGTTTTGGGTAGTAGTCCAGCGCAACTAGCTATTTAGAGTAACACCAATAGAGCTCGACCGATATTAAGACTTTTTTGGGCCAATACAGATGTTCTTCATTGCCGATGACCGATGCCGTTATTTTTGCATTACGCAAACCACAGTTGAAAGACATTGCAGTGCATGTTTTTTTTTTCAGTATGTAGGCCACATAAACGAATGGAATAATCACAAAAGTTTCAAATGAAAGCCGATTTCGGTAAGTTAGGAACCTATTACAAATAAGCAATAAAATATACAAATGGCACAAGCATAAGAGCAATTACGAAGATGACATTGCATAATGCACAACTCTTTATAAACAGTGATGAAACCATTACTTCACTGCGATGAAGAACCGTACAACATCGAATTCTGCACAAACCTAACTCACTAAAACAGTGAAACACCACAGCCCGTAAACTGATTTTTTCGCAGGCAGTCAATTGCGTACCACGCAAAAACTGTCAGCAAATGTTACGTCGTAGAGCAGTTTGTCGTGACGATTGCTCGTCGGCTTGAATATCGCGCGCTATTTGATGTACAGTAGTCCGAGGGAGACGCGTCGCAAGAAACAGGACGGAGAATTTGCGTCAATCCATCAGAGCCTGTAGCAACGTGAGTTTCTGAACACTATGCGCAGAACAATAGCGTAGCGGCTTTTATGAGAAAATATTCTCGGTATACATCGCCGGAATTTTGCCGATATGATACATCGCTATGCCGATTTATCAGTCGAGCTCTAGGTCCCGGTGTCAAGCGAAATTTCTGACCTCTGCGAAGTTTCTGACCAACTATTGTTTGTCAGTTATTTTGCTTCTCAGAGCAAAGGAATAAAGTTTGGCCATTACTTTTTGATGTGTGTTGTGTAAACTAAAACTTTATGGTTGAATGTGGGATGCTCACAACAAGCTACAGTATAACGACTGAAAAATATTGGAGTTAGTCTTAGACCTCAATTATTTTGCTTTTTCTAACCCAAACCCAAAACGTAACCCGACACACTTACCTAAACACCAATCCCTAATCATCAGTTTTCTCAGCATATTTGATGTGTAGAATATTACTCTGTGCATGCGCACATGGCGTGAAGTCAGAAATTCGTTTGACACCGTTAGCATCGTCGAAACACGCAAGGAAACATTTCCAGGTTATCACGTCTTTTTGTCAACGCGCATTTATTACATCACAATCGCTTTTTGTTCCTGCGAACGCGGTTCTGAAAAGATACGTAGCATGTCCAGTGTTGCCAGCTGCTGTTTTTTTCGCTAGATCTGTTTTTTTTCTGTTTTATATGGGGTTCAGGGGTTTTTTGACTCTGGTCAAATTTTAGAAATGTATGTTGTATTATTGTATTTTCCATTCAAGAATACGGTAGTTTCACATGCGTAATGTGCAGAGTCAGTAGCCAGTACAGTTGAGTAGGGCTAGGCTTAACCAAATTGTTTGAAATCTAATGTTCTACAGATTAAGCACTGACTAGGCATAGGTCAGCACTCTGATCTATCGCTGATGTGTCAAGGGCTGCTTGTGCATGATTTTGGAATGCTTTTTTCGTTATGAATGAAGATGCTGTGGTTGAGAATATGTTCATTATTTCACAGGCGATTGTGATAGGTATGAATGTAAAATTTTGAATGTTGAATTAGTAGTCAAATATTGCAATGAATGCCATGATTAGGGTGAAAACTGTTAGGCCTTGAATGTATCATGTACATGTTTCATTTATGCATTTTAAGTGAAAGTAAAAGAAAACATCAAACGTTTTTTAGAAAAGATCTAACTAACTTTTTGTGTTACTTCATAAATTTGATTTGCTGCTAGCTTATTTGTAAATTGTCAGTATGTTTAAAAATAGACTTGAACTTGTTAAAAATTTGATGCAAAATATTACCTTAATTTTTATGTGCAAGAAGTACCGCTAGCGTACATTTCAAGTTTGGTTTTCACTTTTTTTGTTATTTTGCATGTCTGACTTTTTTTATTATTTTCAGGGTTTTTTTTTTCAAGGTAAATTCTGGGGTTTTTCTTCACAACAGAGTGGCAACACTGAGCATGTCGCGCAATCAGCAAACGTCAGCCGTACAGCAACGAGAATGTCGAGAACACTTTTTATCCAAACGTACATACACATATAAAATTGATGCTGACAATCACATACATAACTGCGCCTCTGGAGCGCTCTCTATCAAGATTGAGATAGTTAAGAATATGTTTGCGAAATCGCTGCGGAGAAGAGCGTTTGAGTACAGTTGCTCTGTTGATTTTGCATTGTGGTGTAAAAATCAATAACGAGAAATAAGTATGAGACTTTTTGTGCAGCAAACAACGTTGTCAACTGTTCATACCAATGGAGTTGTTTTGAAATACAACGCTTGAGTGTTATTTTGTTCTGATATTTGCGACGACAATTCTGAGACTAGCTGTCAGGTCACGCCTTTGAATACGAGAAGGTCGCATTTAAAATAACATGGGTTCAGTGGAAACGAACTCGCGTTACTTGGCCCGACATTGAAGTAGGCCCAAACCTCGTTCACATCCTATCATAACGTGAGAGGTGTCAACAGCAGATAAAATTTAGGTCTAAACTGCAACACCAAACAGTTCGGATCGGAGACTGGGTCCTCTCGCCATGAAGCGAAATATTACAAAATAGCTCTGCGTGTGTCTGGCAGTGTACGAACTTCAGAGAGCGTTGCTTGCATTGGAGCTGGCAGAGTAGGAGATTCTGAAACACGTGCGTTCGACGCAGTACCAATTTAGATCAGTTTTTTTTAAGGAGAGTGTTAGATACCCGGTATGGACTTGTAAGGACCCGATTTCTTTGATTCTCGGTGCCCGATTATAATTTCCTCCGATTCTAGGGACCCGAATCGGGTCCCTAAAACACCTTAAAAATGATTTAGAGATTGTTTCATATCATTTCCGCAAGCGCCACCACAGTGGCCGGTACATTTCTGGCCATAACTCACCAGCCGCTAGAGCTAGCGGTTTGGGATTTGGGAAGTCTTCAAGTTTCGATTAAAACGTTTTTTCGTTTGGAGTTTTCTATGGGTGACGTCACATTGTGGGCATGTTTTCGCCTTGCAAATATTGAAAGTTGCTATATCAATTATAGAAACCAAATAATTCAGTTGCTTATCAATACTTCTATATCAATACAATTCCCAAAATTGGACTTAGCGTCACGCGTGTTTGAATTGCTGGTCATTCCTTCTTTGCAATAAAGAATCGGTTCTTTTTTCACTTTTTGCTAAAAAACTCGTTTTATTTGCTTGTTTTTCCCACCTCAAAATTTAGATGTGATGATAGTGTTTGTGTGCTTAAAATGTATGCTTTTGCTGGGAACCACACTCTGTTTGATGAAGCGAGTAGAGAAGCTGATCTGCTTGTGTCTGAATGGATGAGTGACGCTTTGACCGAAAAATTGGTGAGTGACTGTGATACTGACCTTTCATTTCTAGTCGAGGATTCAGAAGCAAAAACAGCTGTGGACTGTTCGACTGCAAGCCATACATATGAACCAGACGATGAGGCAAATAACAGTAGCCTTGACAGCATAGTTGCACGGCTTATGAACAATTCATATGTTTCGCAAAAGGAGCTGATGCAGAGTAAGCCGTCAAAACCACCATTTTCTAGTGCATTACTTACGATGGAAGCTAGACATGAGCAAGTAAAGCAAGCAAGGAAAGCTCGCGAAGAACAAAAAAAGAAAGCAGAAATCATGAAGATGGAAAAACTGGAACAACAAAAAGCAATTAGAACAATTTTGAAACGAGAAGAACAAGAAAAACTCCGAAGGGAAAGATTAGAAGAGGCTGCGATTAAGCAAGAGATGGATAAAATACGAAAGCTTATCAAGGATACTTCTTTGAGAAATAACACACAGCAAGATGTGCCTGTTGCTCGAGATGCAGACGTTACGCAGCCACAAGAAGTAGAAGAACGTCGGACGCACCAAGATCTTGATCATGACAGGCACAAAGTGCACTTCATTCAAAAGTTAAAAACATCTCAGCGGTATCGCGAACGAGTGCTAAAACGCAGGTGCTTTGATGCTTGGTTCAAGTATGCTTTAGACAAAAAAGTAGCCTTGGGCAAAGCTAAAGCCTTGGCAGATTGGAATCATCTAATAAAATACTGGAACGCTTGGAGAAAATACTGCGTCATTCAAACAACTAAGCGCAGTGCCCGAATTCACGAAAATGATATGAAGCAGCTAAAAATTCAAGAATATCTGGCCAGGGATAAGTACCATCGCCTCCTGCTTGGTAAAAGTTTTCGTGCGTGGAAGAAGTTTGTCAAAACTCAACAGCATTGCAATACTTTGTGGGAAAAGCAGAAATCAACCAAAGATAAGATGATGGCTTTGGTAACCGCAATGACGTCGATGAAGTTGGAGCAAACAACTGAGAATGAATTGGCGATGGAGTCGTGCGATGAGTCTGAGCAAAATTACTCAGATGAAGTTCACCCTCCTGTAAAATTAAACATAGCACGTCAGCAGTCTCGTGTCAGAGGTGATCACAAACCCAAAGCGGCTTGGCAAGTGACCAGAGCTCATGTTAAAAAATTGACACACCACGAAATGTTAAACATGACTCAGCATGATCAAGAAAGCTCTCGTGTGTTGCCCATGTCGCCACGCACATCTGCGAATCCATCGCATTGCAAAGATTCCAGCAAGCCAGCACCTGACAACCAGTCAACTGTTTTGTCCTCGGCAAGGCCTTCAGCGAAAGAACACAAAGTTTTGAAAAGGCCGAAAATAGTTGCTGCAATGGAGCAAAGGGCTGCGGAAAGAGTGCAAAGAAGAAATGAGCTGTTGGAGAAAAAACGCGAAACGCAGCGCCTGAAGGAAGAAGCGCTCCAGAAAGAAGAGGAAGCCAGAATTTTGCAGCAAGAAAAAGAAAAGAAACTGAAGCTGCTAGCACTGAAAAAGGAAAAGGAGTTAAAGGAGCAGCTGGCCAAACAGAAGGCAGAATTCCAGGCTCGAATGCGGTCGTTGAGGTTCATGGCAGAGGCACATTACCAACGTCAGCTGCTGTTGAACTGCGGATGGAAGCCGTGGTTGTTGTTTATTAACAACCTTCGCGAAAAAGCTAACCTGGCAGAAAAGCACTGGAAAATGACCGTTGCGGAAAACGTGTTTAACACGTGGGCAATTGCCACTAAATCCGTGATACTGAAAAAGCAGGAGCTTGCCGAAAGTTTTCGCAAAAACGCTATCAAAAAGAAAGTTTTTCGTCAGTGGTTGCAGTATGGTGAGATTCAAGCAATTCTCGAACAAAAGGCCGATATTCATTTTCGCGGAATATGCAAGAAGAAATACTTGCACCTTTGGAAGTCGTTTATAATCGCCCAGCAACTGGTTGCGTTTCAGCACGAAGAAAAATCCGCGGACCAGGACAAGAAACGTTTGCTGCGACGAGGCTTGAATGGATTTCGCCGAAACCTTTCCGATCGAAAGCGAGAAGAAAAACGCAGCCAGCATGTGGCGGACCTGCGCCGAAAAGTGGCATCACTTCTTCCGGACTTCGACCCGGATTCATAGTTTCCCTTTTCGTGCTAGATATAATTGAGTTATTTTAACCGTTCACTGTTATAAATGTGTGGTAACATCTCAACGCGGTGCTGTGTAGGAGGTTGTTCACTGTGCGTTGCTTTTCTTGTTGCCGCGTAATTATCGTATAGTGCTGACAGTGCTCGTACACAGTGGCGTGCAGAGGAGGGGGGGCGAACGGGACGACGGCCCTGGGCAACCAAGGCAGGGGGGCATCCAAAGAGTGAAATTACAAAAATTTAAATGCTGTAACTAGATGATTTTTCCTATTGTAGGTGTACTAATACATGCTGCATGGATTTAATTTATCAAAACTTGTTTTGTTGTCAACACTAATTTTTACGTATTCAAATGCCAGTAATTCTCAGTTTCTTCATTACCAGGGTTTTCGGCGCACACCCAATCAAACTGATAGTGACGTGACTTTTTCCAGATCGTGCGATGAAGGGAAAATCACAAAAGAGAATCGAAAGGTAATCAGGGTTGAGAAAAAACCGGGGTTTTAAAAAAAAACAACCCTCGTGTTTTGTTTAATCCGGTTTTTTGGCTTTTTTATGAAAGGAACAAGTCTTTGTTCTTTAAAGAAAAACACAAACCCCATTCTGAATTGTTTTTATTGCATCATGCAATACCATCATGTGCAGAATTACACAATAATAACTTGTTATACCTATTATGGCATTCAAATTTCTGGCTAAAGAAATGTACCCCATCTTTGTTATCGCAAAGATTTGTTGGTCAGTTCACTCCAAAGTGGTAAGGCTTGGCAAGAATGCGCACAGCAAACAGAGAAAAGCCACTCCCATACAAACTCCGCAGTTTCACGTCAAGTTCCTGTACATGCCCTGCTAGTTCAACATCTATATGGTGTATTTTTTCAATATATGGTTTGGTATGGTCCAACATCGGAAACAATTTAGATGCAGAGAAGGCAGAAAATTTGATTTAAATATACCGATTTTACAGAGCTGAAACAGATAACCAGTAGAATTAACTCAAACTGTTCGAATATTTCGTCTCTTTTTTTCAAGTCGATAAAATTTAGTTGCTGTTCATTTTGTTTGATAAAAAACAATTTACAGTTAACTGTACAAGTGTGCTGCTTATTTTACTTTTTACTTCATAGTACATTTTTCAAAGAAAAAGTAAAGAGTGGGATTTTTGGTGGTTTTTATAGTTTTTCTTTCCGTGGGCTTTTGAAAAAAAGGGGTGATTTACTTGGGTTGGGTCCAATTACGTGAAGGTAATTATGGACGTTTGATTGATTTTCTGAGCCAAATTTCAAAGCTGTCCAATTTCAATTTGCTGATTTTATGATGCATCACTAGTTTCCCGTTTCGTTTTTTGTGGTAATACAGTCGCACACCTGTGCTTGCCATATGTCCTTCGTTTCGAGCTTCGTCATTCATTGGCAGTTCAGGCTGATTTATCATAATGGCTCACACAAGCCTGTATCTGTTCTTTCTTAATATTGTACATGTAACAGCCACATATTAAGAAACGAAACTTTTGTTTCGCACTTTATGCGCATTCTCAATTTGTGTGTAGTTTACAAGTTTCAGACTGTCAACCCTGGTGTTCGCTATCCCAGTCACATGCCTGATCGACTGCTATTCTACGAGACATTCGCGCAGCCTTGTATTTTTGCAGTTGTAAACTGTGCTGACGTAGCGCTGAGTGCGTTCTGCTACTCCTCTGTTTTAACGCGTTGCTGGATATTTTGGCAGTTATCAACTGCTCTGTCTTTGGATGCTGGTGATAATTTATGTTAATTACAGTGACACATTGTAGCCTACAACAACGAGTAAAGAGAGCGCGTGCAGAATAATATGCACAGGGACGCCGGGTAATGGAGGCATGGCGGGGGTATTTCTCCCGCTGTCCTTTAAAAAGTGGGGCAATAGGATCGTAGGTGCCTTTTCATCATTGATGTAGCAGCAGGCAAATTTTGGGGGGCGAAGGATCTTTTCCGGAATTTTCCCAAATATGCCCGAAAAGGTTTTTGTGCAACTTTTGCCTACAAAATTTTCGGGCACCTAGAAAATTCAGAGTGATTTTCTATAATTTCTGTTATTATTTTTGAAGTCAACATTGTTGATGAACAGAAACAAACATAATTGGTAACGATTTTTTTGTTTGTTATAAATTTCCATTGCCCTCAACTCTTACTGCTCTGGCGTCCCTAAATATGCATGTGGTGTCAACAAACTTCGCCAAAACGGTGTTTGCAAACGTGAATATGATGTCATATTGTGGCGTCACAAACGACGTATATCCAGTAACAATGACCACCATACGCCATTGCTCAATACCAGAATTTGGTAGGGGGGCATCCAATCAAGCAATCGCCCCGGGCATCACCAGACCTCTGCACGCCACTGCTCGTACATCTTGGTGCATCACTCTTTAGTTAAAGCTTTTTTGTGCTCTTGTATTTTCCAGTAATGATGGCAGTGATGCTGCTGCTATACATTCCACTGTTTTTCCATGTTGATTTACATTTGTGATTTTACAATTTTTAGAGCATGTTGGTATTTTCACCTTTACGGTTGTAGGCTCAGCTCAAGAAACCTGCAAAACTTTTCCTCGTTGAAACTTGTGTTCTGAAATCTTGGTTCTGGTAACGTCTCTAATGCATCGTGTGGACTCTTTCAGAGCCATGCTCGTGATTTATTGAAACCATTTTTCCCAAATCGTTTGGTCATTTCGGAGTCCCCTTAACTTTGTTGACTATCAGCAACGGTCATGGGAGATGGAAACTTTTGTAATAAACAAAGGGTGTTTTGAAAGTCGCGTGGATTACAAAACCTAAAATAACCTGATAAGTTGAGCGTACCGGTCATGTTGATAAAATGCACCACGACAGGTTTTTCAAGTTGAAAAGCTGCATTGTGGTTATATGAGATGGGGTAACACTCGTATATGACGGCACGTAGGCGTTTTTTTCTGCAACTTGTTGTAAAATGTTGGAGAAACCCTCCTTACGTTTACTTGGTTCTTCCCGTAACAAAAACATTTGCACGTGAAAGTGTGTGAGGCAGCCTGCCGAATCCGTCCTATACTTCTCAGCTTTAAAAATTTGTTAACCTTCAGTGGACAAACTCCATTTTAAAACGTAATGATTTCAAAGTTTGTGAAGTGGTTATTAGACCAGCTTTAGGGCCAGTTGGCAGCATCATATCAGTCAAGACTTTACGTGGGACAAGCAAGGCTGACATTAGTCCATGAAATTCGCGAAATGTTTCATCATTTTCTGGGGTTGCCGTCCCCGCCGCCCTTCGTTGGGAAAATGACAGAGCTGAGAGAGGAGGTTCCTACTTACGTCATGCTGTACATCCCTACTTCCATATTTGAACGTAATTTGACGATAACGCGCATCAGAAGACTGAGCTGATATCTCATACAAAGTATCTAGAAATGTCCATTCCATGCTAAGTTTGATGGAAACGGACTAAGCATTAATTTATGACAGACATATTGTTTAAATTTCATATGAAACCGATATAGTTAAAAGACTTAAAACCAATTGTAGATATAATTTCTGAAAGCAATCGCGATTAAAACAGTTCATATTGTTCGTCACCAACGTTCAGCTCATCTTGTACTTTTGCAATTTTTAAAAAGATATGTGACTGTTGACCTTTGTTTCAATGCTATTCGTATTCCTGTGCGTATTGTGTCAAATTTCCTAATATAGTTTGCTTACTGTGCAAAACTGTTTTACTGCGAAGGATGTCAATGTTTCACTGGAAGAAGTAGCAAAGTTAAATTTATTTCTTTTTAAATGTGGGTGAGTTTCATCGATCTGACCAAGTGATGTTAGAAAGCACAGATGTGAGGGATTTGGCGAATGAATTGCTTTCAGAATTACTTCTTTTCCGAAAAAAGCATGTTGAGAGGCAGGGTTGCGGAGTCGGAGGTAAAATATCCGACCTTTCGAAAATTTCCGACTCCGACTCCTTAACATAAAGGGAATGAAATTTGGCTGTTAAAATCAGTGGAAATCGTGGTGCCCAGCAAGAAATCTCTGTTTCAAAGAAACTAACATTTCAACAGGAATTATCAATTTAAGAGTGTGCTTGAAAAAATTATCCAATTGAACATCCGAAGTCGGACAAAAAATCTGGCTCTCAGGATCGTTAGGAATCCGACTCCACCCAAAAACCTCCGACTCCTCAACCCTGTTAAGAGGTTTAAAAAAGTTTCTCGTTTAAATTTTGAGCCGGTAAAAAGTGTCAACTTGGAGGTCAAATGTTTGCTTCTATTGTAAACTGACAAGCCATTTCATCTTTAGCAAGAGTTAATTTCGCTTTCCAATCGACTGAGTACAGTATAAACTAGAGATGGGCCGATATTTGGGTTTCACCGATATATCGGCCAAAAGGACCGATTTCATCAGTAGGTTTTGACAAAATGCTGTAAAATTCCTCATGCGTGCAGACGACTTGCGCAAGGAAGCACAACGAACCAAGTCAAGACAGTTATCTTGCAGCAACGCTAGCAGGTGCGTTTTCATAAAGAAGCAGACAGACAAGATGAACCATGCGTCAGCCGTATTAGCCGAAACAAAGTATTGTTATTAATCAGATAAATAAAAATCATAGCAAAATATTGAGATTGCTGCAATTTGAAAAATTTCAGCTCATAAATCCTGATTTTTGAAGTTTTTTAAAAAAAGGTAAGGCATAGAATACATCAAATTTTTGCTAATGAAGCAGAAATCATGATTTAAAAATTTTGGAAATATCAGCTATCGGTCCATGAATGGCCGATATATATATCGGCCGATATATATATATACCGATATATATATATCGGCCATTTAGTATAAACTCTCTGGTATAAACTTGTACCACTTTTGACTGGTCTGGAGTCAGATGTGCCGCTAGCTTACACTTGTATATTTAAGGAATTTTGAAAAACACCATAAGACAACTGTGTTGATACGTTTTCTTTTGTTTTTAGCCACTAGAAGTCTTCCCTTATTGTAGGCCAGGCCTGCACAACATGCGGCCCGCGAGAGCTGAGCTTTTCTTGTGGCCCGTGAGAACTTTCCCAATTGCAGAAAATGTTGCAAAAGCCCGGCTTCTGGTATAATTAATTGTTCCAGAATTTTTTCCAGATATCTGTAAATCGAAATAGATTTTGCTGTCCACGGAAAATTTATGTTGATCAATCTTCCCTTCGGGCTTTCTGAGATGTGCAGGCCTGCTGTAGGCTATCAATCACCAAAAATGTACTACATTATTTAACAGTAATGATTGCTTGACATGGTAGTGTGTATCTTCACGGCGATCCAAGAAATTGCTTTATACAGCAAGGTTTTCGTGGTTTCTCTTCCCGTTAAAAAGTCCGAGCTGTTGGGGTTTCAGACAAGAGGATATTAGAATCTGGATCAGATGAGTTTAAGAATTTAAGGTGTAAAATTTTAATAATTGAAAAGGGCGCACGTTCAGACTTTTCCATGGGCGTCATCTTGCGTAGATACGCCACTGCGTTGCACGACAATTGATTTAAAAGCATCAAAGATTTAAAAGCTGTGGCTTGAGTGAATACTTTGTGATATCCGCATGAATCAAAGCACTGTCGAATAAAGTAAACCTCGCCCCACTGGGTGGACGTCGGAAGGATGTTTTCCAGGGGGGGGAGGCATAGTGGAATTTTGCAGATGTTTTTTTTTTCAGAGGGAAGCAAAAATGATGAAATTTCATTTTTCCTCTCGAAGCTACAAAAACAACCTTTTTTTGCTAATAATTAACAGGAAAATGTAAAGGCCAAGCCCGCCTTCCAAGGGCTATGCTGCGCCGATACTTTGCCTCCAACATTTGCGTCTTCTATTCAGTTTTTCGATGATCACATGAAACGTTCTACAGTAGTTCCCTTATGAAACCTTTGTAAGGCAATTAGATTCATTTTGAACGGTAATTGAAACAAAGATACTAATGTTGCTGCCATTAAAATTAACTTTCGTACAGCTTATATCGCGCGCTTGGTTTTGTGCTCTACTCCAGCTCAGTATTTCTTCATTTCAATTTTATAGTAGTCAGTCGTAAGTGTTGTCGCGTTGGCAACATGTTTCTTGCTTCAGGAAGTTGAACATAACCGTCGTTCAGTTTGTTGTTGGGGTGCCAAGTTGCACACAGTTGGTGGCGTCAAATAGCACAATGGTTCTCAACCGCCGGTCGCGTCAACTTTCCTGCCGGTCCGCCAAATATATTACAATTTTATATCTCAATTGCAAAATGCAAGATGTTGAAGGCTTGTCCATTGATTAAAGAAATAAAACATCCAATTTTAAACTGATTTAGAA
>Ga0210059_1007837_pt1 | contig 16935 bp, 10 predicted proteins | sample Ectturendosymbi2_FD_188042 | JGI IMG/M metagenome (GOLD analysis project Ga0210059, IMG submission 188042) | Ecteinascidia turbinata endosymbiont from Florida, USA - Sample 2 (SPAdes) (version 2) | ecosystem: Host-associated > Tunicates > Ascidians > Unclassified | place: Key West, Florida...
CATTGATGCTTCTGTGCACTGGGAACGGGTTTAGGTGCCGCGGCATGGTTGTCGATTTCTTGTCGTTCCTCGCCGGTAAATACTTTCTTTTCTGAACTTCGATGTATTGGTTCAATCATTGGATATGTATTATTATTGATTGTGATATATATCAGCTGATGTATATCATGTGATATATATATATACATATATACTGTATATATGGTATATCATGTGATATATATGTGGAATATCATGTGATAAAAATATATATCATGTGATATGTATGGTATGTCAATTGATACTGCGACATGTTGATATATATCATGTGATATATATATATATTATATATCAAGTGATATATATGCTATATCATGTGATAAAAATGATAATATTTTGATGTATATATACATGATATGTCAATTGATATTGTGATATATCAGTTGATGTTGATATAACAAACATAGGCTATAGGTTTTCCTGAGTAAATACTGGCATTTTAAGGATGTATAAAATAGCTGGATTGCTGGACTTTCCTTTTGAGAAGAGAGTTATTTGATGTCAAACTGATATGAAACATTCGCCATCTTAGACGTCGTAATTAAAAACAGGAGTAATGTTTCTGGCGCTACTCACGTGAGTAAATCAATGCTATCGTGAACTCCATTTGAAAGCCTTCGTTAAATAATACGTCGAGATCGGGCGATAAGCAGTAAGCTTAACTTCCAAGCAGTGTAAGGGTAGCTTTCTTAGCGGACAATTATCTTCCAGTCATCTAAATTTTTTTAGCTCAAACGAAAAACATCTATTCGGACCACTAACCGCGTATGTGATTAATTGCAGTGCAGTAATCAGGTAGCTCGTTATATTAGAATAACGTCTTCGTACTCGTACTTGGCAGCGTCAAAAAACATCCAAACGTGATTTTGTGTTAATTCTTTCGACCGCTGCAAACCGCCATTCAACGTATGATAAGAACATGAAAATAAACTCTTGAGTTTGTGAAAAAATAATGAATCGGACACAAAAGCAGACTTGGGCAAATGTCGATTTTTTATTTGTTTTTCATTCCTCAGAAATTCATGTAACGCCTTTGTTTTTAGGTTCGTATCTTCGGTCGACATCTGATTGAGATTGGATATTCACTATTAAATATATTTGAAATGCGTTTTTTCAACAAATTTACACCCGCATGATTTGAAACGTTATTTTTTCCAGCCAAGTTGCCATTTTGACTCATGGGTTACAGTTATTTCTATTCCACTTCGTCCACATATTCACTTGGCAGGAAGTTTGCCTGCAGCAATTTTTCAAACTTCAAATTGCCCTTGACAAACTTTTCCGCAAGTTCTTCATGATACATGTTTTTATGAGCTGTGAACTCTGTTTTGTTTTATCTGACTTATATGCGCGAAAATCCTTGCTTGCAAATCAATGACATTTTTTCATAAATCATTTAATTTTTAAATCACAATGCTATACCCAGATTGTGTAGATAGTCATGCGTCATTATGTTATGTTCAACTACCACTATTTGAAAAAAAATTAATGCAAATCCTTAAGTTTGAAAACCTTTTACAAAACAGGAACATTTTTACAGATGTTTTGTTTCCTTGTATGCGTCAGTGGTGTTCAGAGACAACAGCAACTGTGCATGTCCGGCGGATGGTTTTCTTTTGCCTGCCGTGCATATCGAAACAGGCTGCTTGGTGTCTTTTTTGTATGGCATGTGGCTTTGAGCATGGATGTGTGCTGAGTGTGAAGGAAGCTAACACGACACAATCTCTACTGGCGGCGGCAGCAGCACTCTGCACTGCACAGTTGGAAGCGGACACCAGCAGAACAGCACACTTACGCGAGCTGCGATTATCTTCAGCTATATTCACAGCAATCTCGTAGTTGCAGCTGTAATAAAGCCTCAACCCCCTACGCCGAGGGGCTATGGATATGGTTCACTACGGGTTAACAGTTTATTCAGCTTGCGTTGAATCGTCAGGATTCGATGTTGGCAAAGCACGATGCAGTGGGCTTTAAACTTCGGTTATGCGACAACGGCGTGAACTTCAAGGGACAAAGCATTTTCAGGCCCTGTACAAACCACAAGTCAGTGTCTGTTGCAACCGTTCCAAGCTTGTGACACTCCACGAAAAAGATAAATATTTTGTGTCACCCAGTCGCGAACGCATAGCAATTTTGCAGGGGCTTAATTTCACAATAATTTATATTTCTGTATAAATTATTGGTATACCAAAAATAGACTATGAGCAAAAATAGCATCTTCCTGTTTTAAACCATTCGTTCAAAGGATATCACGGTTGTGTTTCACTCGTCGCGGCTATCCTTGCTGATAGTGTCCGCAAGGTTGAAGAATCGAATCCTCACCATCGGCTCTCACGGTAAAGTTTGTTATATCGACAGGGGTGTTTGCAAACCTATGCGGAGAAACCATTCTGCTGAGTGGGTCCGAGGTTTGCAAAACACTCCCCTTTGTAGCTCCAACCTTTGGTTTTCAATATTTTTATTATGTTTTTGTAGTGCGGTAGCGGAGGCCGAGCGCAATCTGAAAGCAGGTGGTGACGAATGAAAAGGTAAAGTTTGTTTTTTGTCCCGCTTTACAAACGATACGTTTCTGCTTCAGTTGTTTCCATGTTCGTTGCTAATCGTTCATTGCCTGGTTTTTTTCTCCGACATCTTTTAGTAACGAGGAAGTCAAGTCTTCTGGACCGTTGAATGAAGTAAACAAGAGTGTTTTAAGTCATCCCTAACCAGGGCTGATACTACTGCGCTGGACAAGACTAAAAGATGGTTAACTGGCGCATGGTAGTTTACACGAGTTTTGCCAACCTTAAGCAAAAATGTAATTTTCAGTTGACGGGCCAGCCTTGCAAGTTTAGGCTAGGCAAGCAAACTATCCAAGGCACTACTTTAGAAGTTTGTGATGAACATTAAGTTTCCATGTTTTCTCTTTTTTTTTGTTGCGGCACTTTTCGTTTTGTTGTCTGAATGAAATGCAGAGGCTTGCTCAACTAGGTCGGATGTTAAGTCATTTGCAGTGTTTTTCGCAGCGCCTGTTTACGTTTGGTCACCGGCGACGTGATACAGTGAGTTGAGCATGCCACCAAAGCTGACCGGGTTCGATTCCCGGTCGGGTCATGCTGAAGACTTGAAAAGCGGTGCTTGCTGCCTATCCAGCCTCGTGCTCGGCGTCAATAAATGGACGCAAAGCACTCTTTGAGCTGCTTCAAAGAACCTTCCTCTTTGGGCTGCCACATAAAAGCTTAGAATGCAGTTGGGCAGTTGTGCTTTTTGGACTTCAACAATTGCACTCTTTAAAACTCTACAGTGTTGAGTCTTGTTCGACTAGAATCGAACGTACTCTGTAACACACAGAATGCTTTTTCTATTAAAGCGATTGCCAATTCTATACCTGTGAAGACGGAACATAGAACAGTAAACCTTAAATTTTGTATTGTTTCTGCACATGCTGCTGAAATTTGAGACCATTTGGAAAAAAATGTTCAAGTTTGTAGATTATTTATAATAATGACAACATTTTGACACGCCCTGTACATCGTTAGCTTTGTGAGGAGTCAAAGTTTGCAATCACCGTACGTTGATATTGGTTGCGGCATCTAACGCATTTAGACTTTACATCACTTCATGGATTTATTCTGGGCTGCGTAGGTGAAGTGTACAGACAAGCTTGTGCGAACGTGAAGCAAAAATTCATCAACACTAGTAGAGCTCGACCGATAAGTTTGTTTTGGGCCGATACCGATGTTTTTCAATTTTCATTGCCAATATCTGATGCCAACATTTTTGTATTACTCAAGCAGTATCTATTTTGCCTCATGAGGCAAAACAATCACTCCTGGAACTATTTTGCCTTCAGCTAAACATTTTCAAACTGCAGCTGAAAGACATTACAGCAACAAAAAAATAATTTTACAAGTTACAATTATTTCATGAGGCAAGATATACACTCCTGTTTTGCCTTGTGAGGCAAAATATACGCTCCTGGAGGAGCTATTTTGCCACCAGCCGAACAGGATTGGCTGAACTGGTCACATGACATGTTTGGACTGTCTCAGTTGACTGGGACGTCTGTAAATGGGTCAGTCTGACAGACGAGTAATGTTATGCTTCCAGTGCTGGCAAGTTGTTAGCAGCTTCTTCCTTGCATTGTGTGAACTGTAGGCTAAACCCTTGTTTCTTTACGTACTGTACTTGTCACGTGACCATTTCAACCAGTTGTGTTTGATTTAAAGGATGGTTTAATCCGTTGTGCCTACTGCAGTCCATAGACTAACTCTTAACCCTGGAATACTATCGCGGGTCTGCCAGACCCGAGTCGAATGAGGTCATTCACGTTAAACTACGGAAGCGGAAGTCGGCGCGCTTTGAACTCTTCAGTAGCTTCATGTTTTTCTGTGACTAGTAATAGGTGCGATTGCGGTCATCCACGCTCTTCTAGACTTTGTAAGGGAGCTAGTTCGGGTCTGGCAGACCCGACGATAGTATTAGTGTGAAGTGGTGGGGTGCGCATAAACCCACTATATGGTTTACGGGAGCAGAGCCTGTAAAAAGCTGAACACACTCAGGGCATGCTTCTATGGTCGTGTTAGCAGTATACAAAAGGAGAAGTTGTTTACGCCCATAGTTTTTTTTATCAGCAATTGAATTTTAGGCATGCCTGACACCTTCGCTATATTTGGTCTACTTACTTTTCATCAAAAATCGTATCATATTAGAGTAAAGTAACTTTGTAAGTGCTTAAATTGCCCAGTGAGACTTATATTTTCAGTGTAGTTTTTGTGATAAACTGCAGTTAAAGGAAATAGTATTTCTTTTATTTTTGAAAACCGGGTCTGGCACACCCGACGATAGTATTAACGTGACAAAAACAAAACGATAGTATTGTAATCAAAAAATGCACAAACAGCAAACATGTGTTGCGTATAAGTGGGCTTACTCCTTGTGTAGACGTCTGTGCCTACGCTCAGATGTCATAAGTAAAAAAATGCGCGAACCTTCACTTTACTGCGATGAAGAACCGTACAACATCGAATTCTGCGCAAACCTGTGTCACTGCTCGCTGTGACACTCATCTGCTTACCGCGCCAAAACCCACGAGCGAATGTTACGTCATAGAACGTTTTGTCGAGACTGTTGCACAGCGGTCTGATTATTGTATGCATGAAGATTCTGTGCGCTGGGAACAGGACAGAACATTTGTGTTAATCAATCAGGGTCACAGACGAAGTAGCAACTTAGGTTTCCGAACACTCCATGCAGAGCAACAGCGTAACACTTTTATGAGCAAATATTGCCGATATATATCGGCGGAATTCGCCGATACGATACATCGGCAACATCGTCATATCGGTGTGCCGATACATCGGTCGAGCTCTAAAAACTAGCGCTTGCAATTGAAGGAAGAACACGCTTGCTGCTGAGGCACCATCACTCTGGGTTTCACTCAAACACCGCGTGGCAGCGATCGTTTGCGTACATGGCTAGCTTTGTTGCGTCACACCTCTCCTATTTCTTTTCTTGCGCTCTCTCTCCATAAACAGAGCAAAAAAGTCATTATGTATCGAAAGGAATTCTTTCACAGTCAGGAATCAGACATTATGATCTCACAAAAGCAGTTTTTTTAGGAAAATGTTAGGTACCGAGTGTGGACCTGCAGGGACGCGATTTTCTCTGATTCTAGGGATCCGAGGATAATTTTCTGATTCTAGGGACCCGAATCGCATAGGCGGATCCAGGATTTTTTTAGGGGGGGGCTCAAGGACGAGTTCATCCGAATGTGTACTGACTGCATAGCAGTGAAGACCCAACTGCCCAGGTAACTTTTTTTAACAAACACGGTTAACAGCTATACACGTTTTGGTTAAATCACACCCACACCATCACCCAGGCTTACTGGGACGTTTCGGGAGCAGGAGCGGCCTTCAAAAAATTCAGAAATTATTCTCAAACTTATCTAACCTTAAAAAAGGAACTTGTTGAATGTCGGAAAAGTTTTGTTATTAGCAAAACATATACAGCTCCACGCCGAAAAAACGCGTGGGCAGGATTAGAAGTGACACGAAACTACACGAAGAAACATGAAATGTCGCCAGTAACCTTTGTTGGCAGTCTGTGCAAGATCCATGCGGAAGGCCTATTGTGTTCGAAAATTGCAGATGTTCATGGAATAGAAGTTCATGACGTTCGGACTTGAAAATTTGTTTATTTTCGGAAAATTTTCCGATGATTTTTATTGCGTAACAACAGAGACGTAACGAGGGGGGGCAAGGGGGTACAATTCCCCGGGCGCCGAATCACTGCGGGGGGCCAAAAGTCACAACACTGTCATAAGCACTTTTTCAAAACAGTACATTTGCTTCCGAAAGACCTCAGGTTCGAACATGGGGGCGCCAAGCTTGTTTCTTGTCCCAGGTGCCATCTAACGTCGTTACGACCCTGCACATGAAGATTGTCTAGCCAAAATGACGAAATTTGTTTACAAAAACACCTGCCCATCAGTGGCAGACTATTAAAAACAAAATGCTGTTTATTATCGAAATCATTTGACCATAGAAAATAACTTGAAAGTCGTTACTTCGAAAACAAGCACAACTTTCCTTCCCCCCATAAAATGCTTGGGGTACGCGTAGAGACAAACATATCACAGATACCAAAAAAACTCAAAAGCAATAATTATGCTGGCACTTTTCCCTGGAAGGTGTTTATTGCATCAAAAGGGCATTGAAAATGATCAGGCAATATTTGGAAACATGAAGTTTGCAGTGAGTCAATGACCGAATTCTCATACATTCAATATTTTGTACGAAACGCGACTATATCGCGGTAACGTAATTTTATAAATACTGCACAGTAGGTTGAAACAAAATTATTAGAGACATCAGAATGTTGGCCAATAAAAAAGCATCTGATTTCGTGCTGAGCTGAACTTTTGTCCAAAATTTGTTGCTGGCAGGTGAGGTTGTATTGCTAAAAAAGAGGTGTGAGAACGGCGTTCCCACACCAAACAAAGGAAGACTACAAAAATTTCCACTCCGGATCTTCCTGTTTCACTTTAGTGCTACAACGGTGCTATACACGAGATAACTTGTCATTTTTTCTTTTATGCTGCTACAGGTGCTACACGTAGAAATTCAAATGAAAAATATAAATCTTCAAGTGACGTTACCAGTGCAAAAAGGTGTGGGAACGCCGTTCCCACCCCACTTAACCCCTGCTGGCAAGTCTGATGCTAATCAGTAGGCATCTCTCACATAGCCTACAGCTTATCCAACGTGCTTCATTTTTAGCCTACCTGACATGTAGATTACGTTTTACGGTTAAGTTTCTTTGTTTTGGGAGTTCACACTGTCAATGCGCTCTCTAACCTAGCCTGTCGTTAACTAGCATTGTAAGTTTATTGTAGCGTAATTTTAATGCCTTCGTTTAACTACAGTAATAACATGAGTTGCACTCATTCATACAAGCTTGTAGGAAAAAATAGTAGCCCATGATCTGCAGCTTATTCAAGTTTTGTCCACAGTCTACTCAGTCCCGTCGCCACGGAGGGGCTTTGGTGGGCTTAGCCCACCAAACAAAGCTCCAAGCCTCCAAAATGAAACATTAAAACTCTATAAATCAGTAGAGTTTTTGTCAATTATTAGAGTGCCAAGCCCCCTCATAAACGCAAAGCCCCGCTGTTGAAAACTTTCTAGCGACGGTTCTGAGTCTGCTGCTTATTCATCATTTGTCCACAAGAAGCCCAATCTTATCCAAATGAAACAAGAGTTTAAATACTTAGGTGCGCAGTGGCATGGCCAGCCGAAAATTTTGGGTGATGCAAAATGTTTGATTTTAGGCGAGCAACAGTTGGTTATATTGTTTGAGATGCTGCCTCTTAAAGCACAAAATGACTAGATATTCTAAACATTTGGAGGGGCCATGGCCCACTTGGCTACGCCTCTGTACGTGCGGTTTATATAACGTATATGTAATGTAAATAGTTTATGTAAACACTTACGTATTTGTATAACATTGGGACCATATTTTGTATATAAAAACTTGTTTATTAGAAGTTTCACTTATAGTGAAATAAACACATTCAGACTGTCCAAATTCAGCAAAATAAGGTTTGCGTTTAACATTTTCGTCCCTATCCCTGTGAAAGAATTGGTTTATTTAAAGGCTATACAAAAAATCACCCCAATGGACGTTTCTGTGTCGGGAACCATCGATCAAAAAACGTATCTGAAAAACTTTAAGGGGGGGGGACTTCAGCCCCCTTTGCCCCCCTCGAATCCACCTATGAATCGGGTCCTTAAAACACCTCAAGAAAACCTGCACAAAAGCATATATATTTCGCCTACGGAGCAGGTGTCTCCAGCTCTTATTTGAATAGAAACAAACAAAAGCATAGTTTATTGCCGATGCAGCTGAGAAATGCTTTTCCGCAGCTTGATTTTGCGTTCGTAGCTGCTTGGGGTGCTGCGCCTGGACTTGCATTTCACGCAGTAAATCGAGTAATGCTGTTGTGCAGACCTCAAAGCGGGAACTTCACATGGGCGCTAATCGTGCATCACCAACGTGGCTGAAAGCAATCTAGTCGTGGGTCAACTTCATCTGCAGCTGCTGTGCACTGTATCTCGAATCAGGTGGAAGCCAAGCCCGTACAACTGTTACAGCCGTGGAGCTTTTGGTACGCTGCTAATATCTAAACTGCACCAACAACATCGACAGCCCGTTGTTGCTTGGTAGACTAACTGTTTTGTGACGCGATGTGGCGCTTTTAGCAATTGCTTGTGTTTTTTCTTGTTTTTCTCAAAAAAGTTATAGCGTTCTTTTTTGCTTTGTTTTGTTTTCGACGGTGCTCCCGCTCTGCGATTCGTTGACGACGGATACGCTCTGCTGCGTTTGTTCGTGCGTTTTTAACTACATTTTTTACCCGATGTGGTGTGCACGTTTACGTAAAAATGTGGAAAAATGCGTCTTTGCACTCTGCTGCCACCCGGCGACAACGCCTCCTGATCTCCGCCAATCGTGTTTCGCTGACGTCAACGTTGTCACTTTGTTGCCTATGATGCGAAACGTCGCCGCTGGCGAAAAGACTTCTGATGCATTCACTTCTTATTCAACCAACCTGCACCTGGTCGTCCGTTTTTTTCCGCTTAAAACCGGGTCGGTGTTCATCAGTCATGTGGACAGCTCAGGCGCAAGTGATCGCCAATAACTTTTTGTGGCATTAATAGATAATGTTAATGACGATAACTTTCAAGCCATGGCTTCTTAGTCTTTTATTGACGGTCTTTATTTGCCAGTTTAGTGCATGTAGTTCTTAATACGTTGCATTCATATGTCCGAGTCGGTATGAAAGCACTTCACTCGACCATAGCAACCTACGCTTTAAACAATATATTGTGAATGCCGCTGACCAAGTGTGTTGTGTGTGTGTGTGTTTAATCTATGAATGACCAGCTGGTGGTAGCAATTCGTGAGATACGTCTGTAGCAGGTGCGCTCTTGACAATGTAGCGGTGACTTATGTAGCGACTTCTAGAGTTCGGCGCAGGTGTGTGAAGAAAGGTTCGTCTTCCCTTACTGAAGGGTTTAACCAGCACTTGGAGAGCAACACTTGAGATCTGCTGGTACTCGTTTATTTCGCATCAAGCCTACGGTACATTTTGCTGCAGAACGAAAAAGTCAAAAAAGCAAACTTCATTATACAATATATTTGTTTTCGAACCCTTGCTATCACCCCTCCATGGAAGGCCAATTAGCCGCGCTGGACATGTGTGATTGGTTGCTATGTTCGATTTTCCGCCTCATCTGCGTTATTTGTGCCGACTCTTAGCTGCGCGTTTTGGTCATATACACCTTTTAACTGTCGAACATAACGCTGTCGTTCTCATTTTTCTTTCACGGTACTCACCTCGTGATCGCCGGAACTTTATTAGTGTTACTTTTCGGCACACTAGGAAATGCAGCCAATGTTTAATTTGCGCGCTTACTAATCGTGTCTAATCTGCCCTTTTCCAGGCTCTGGCTTGTGCATCCTATTTAAAACTGGCTTCCCGATGATCAATTCTGTTGCAGAGTGACTCTAACGTTGTAATATTGACATGTTTGCCGCATTCTTGTAGCATTTCACATGGCATTTTCTACCATGCAATCCCGGCTATTAAGTGATGAAAACTTAACAACTGTAAACAGTGTGGCGTCATTGCAAAGTGACGTCGTGGTCTTCATTCGACTTTATTTGACGCTTGTTAAAATCCACTGCTTTCGGACGTGTATAGATTGTGTGATTCAAGCTGTTTTGTTTTTAAAAGTCGTCCCTGCGCTTAATTTTTGAAAAAGTTATTTTAACCGCTGAGACGTGGGCGCCGGCGAACATTTCGCAACGGTTTTATTCTCTCCTGTCTTGCACATTAGAGCTGTTGTTCGTTGCCCCTCTCGCACATCGTCTCTGCAGCATAAACGTTTATCGCGCTCCCAGGCCCGCGTCAACAATCTCGGATAATGCGACACGTCGTCGAATTGTTTTCTTTCAAACCAAAACGTTTTACTGGTTTGCGTTACAGGCTTTCTTGGTGCGCTTCTTAACAGGCTCACGGTCGCTTCCTGCCACTTCTGGTGCTATCAACTTTTGAATGTCGCGTCACGTGACCTGTTGCGTGTTAAACGGCGATTGGACGAAGGAAACATTTTTTTCGTCGCACAAAACCCCAATTATTGAACCCTCAAGCGAGTTGCCCCCTGTCGCGGTGACCGGGATACCATCTCTTAGATTGTTTATTCACGTGTTTGTTGAAGCCGCACGTGTTTGTGACGACGTAACTGCTGCAGGCATTCTGTTGCAATTGTGTGCAGGCGCTGTAATAAACAACGCGCGACCCGGTTGGTCGGCTACATCTGTCGTAGTTAGCGTAAGCTTGTCAGTGTGTGCTTTTCGTCAATTGGTGATTAATGTGTGCTGCGTTGCTAATAAATAATGTCGCTCAGCTCGGCTCCGTTTACCAGGTCCAAAGCGTCTGCGTCAGAAGCAAGCTGGGATGGGTTGTTTAGTTTCTTACAAGGGCAGCTCGTGCCTAACTGGTTGCTGTAATGGTTCGTTACATCGGTAGTGGTTTGTTCAACCTGGAGTAGCCCGGCTCTTTGGTTGCTGCAGCACCACAGAAAATAAATCTCTTCAGCGTTTTGATATGCTCGCAAACTCTGACGGAGGCGCGCTAGGAGCAACTTTGCCCAAGCAGTTGAGAAGCGGATCCGTGAGTGGCACGGTTACAAATACAGTATGATCCAGTGAGTCACAACCTCGTTTGCTGACGTAACGCGTAAAGATTTATGTAAATTACGTACGTTAGCAGCAAATGCAGCGAACGGTTTGCGACTGACGATGACACTGGCATCAGGGCAGAATACCTTCATATCCATGTGCGTTGGAAGAGGGTTTTACCCCCTGGATTTTGAAAATCTCAGCAAAAAATGGTTTTCTTAGTTTCGGGTGGGAAAAAACAAATTTCACCACTTTTGGTGCCCCCTAGAAAAATTTTGCAAAAATCCTCTAGTGGCCTCCCCTGGAAAAAATCCTGACCCCCATGCCTAAATCGCTGCATAGCAGAAGCTGCTGCCTGAGAATTATTCGTGGTTTATTTCGGGAAGCAGCAAAGATGTAAGAGGCTCGAGACAAAAATAGATTTGGACAAGAAATCAATTCGGTCGTAACAACAGTGACGTAGAATTTCCATACCTTCTTAGGTTTAGGAAGTCTCCCAAAATAGAAACTTTTGCAGTAAAATATTGCCAAAATTTAGCGTAGTAGCTGGCGTACGAAAAATTTTGTTTGATTGGTGTGATAATGAAAATATCACGTGGTTGATCGCATGCCACGAACATTCCAAGCGCAAATGCGTCGAGCATCTTCGAAGCTTCGCCGAGCGTCCTCGTGTTGTGCCAGTAGTTCGCAAGCAGTGTGCCTGAGTGCTTATTGCAGTGACATGCGCCATTACCGTTTTGTTTTCTGTCCAGTAACGAGATTTCTTTATCTCGCAGATATACTTCCATTTTGTGTTCAATGAAGCTGTTATCGAGTATTTCAACTTGTTCAGTTTAATTTATTAAACTCAAATCTTGTAGCGATGACGTCTACAGCAAATACGCTGAAACCAACTCGACTGGACATTGATGCAAACTCTGATTCAGCTTCGAAGGAATGGAATCAGTGGAAAGAACATTTAGTAATTTTGTAGCTCATCTTGAAGACGAGCGAACAGAAGAGAGCCCTGCGATCGGCAAGCTTCGGCATCTAACTAATCTCACTTCAGCTTCTGTGTTCGAGTTCATAGAAGATTGTGCTACATTCGACGCAGGTATTGACGTGCTTGAAAACATGTTTATTAAAACACCGAACGAAATATTTGCACGTTATCTCCTAGCAACTCGCAAACAAGTCGTTGGTGAATCGTTGCATGAGTTCTTCCAAGCATTGCAAATACTAAGAAAGAACTGCCAATGCAAAGACGTTAGTGGGGAACAATATAGGCAGGAATTGTGCCGCGACGCTTTCATCAATGGCCTTTTGTCTCCTGCAATCTGTCAACGCCTCCTGGAAAACGAAACACTCGACCTGAAGACAGCTTTTGATCAAGCCAACGCCCTCGACGCTGCTCAGAGAAACTCTCTTGCGTACAATACGAACTCTGCAACAGCAATATCTGCAGCTAAGCAAGAAAACGTTCCTCTTGAATATTTCCCGGGCGTTTCGTATCCCAGTGATGCTGCTCCAAGCAACAAACTAGATTTGCGAAGCTCTTCCGCAGCAATTGGTCAAAAGAAATGTTACTTTTGTGGATATAACTACCACCCAAGAAAGTTCTGTCCCGCGCGAAATGAACAATGCAACAAGTGCAAGAAAATGGGACATTTCGAGAAAGTCTGCAAAGGTAAAGCTCGTTTGCACTTCGCATCCATGGCACAAGTGTGTGCTCTATGCCCTAAAAGTTCATCATCCGCTTCTATTCCTGCTGTGATATGTGAGACAAACTTTTGTGCTTTAGTTGATTCTGGGAGTTTCGATAATTATATCAGTAGAGATGTTGCTCGCTTGTTGAATGCAAAAATTTTGCCTTGTAGACAAGAGGTGTCAATGGCTCAAATTAGTCAAACATCTACTATTCTCGGAGTATGCATTATAGATATAATTGTCAACAACAACACTTACAACAAAGTTCGCTTTGGCGTTATCGAGCACCTATGTAGTGATCTAATTCTTGGGCAAGCTTTTCAAAAGCTGTATAAAAGACTTATAATCGAGTATGATGGTTTAAGGAAAGACATAATCGTTGCTGAACATGCTCCTTGTGCCCTACCTGAGGCACATGGCAGTGGTGTAGGAGGCGAGGGTGCAAGGGCGGGCACCCACAAAAGTTTGATGTGTCGAAAATCTGAAAAAATTCCGTGAAAATCTGAGCAAAATCCGTTAAAATCTTCATAAAATCCGTGAAAATCTGGGCAAAATCCCTGAAAATACAGATAAAAAATGGTGCCAAACGTTATTTGATTTGAAAAAGTGGCGCCCAACGCTTACAGAATCACATGAAAACCTTTATTTGGAGGTCATCCCAAACAAAATGTCTTCATGATCTTTGTGGGAGAATATATTCGCGCAAAAACTTTTCGGGCAGGTTTGGGGAAGATCGGGCAAAAATCCTTGGCACCTCCAAAAACTTCATTGCTCCTGCACCTGTGCTACATGGATTTAAACTTTCGAAACTTGTTTTTTTGTCAACACCAGTCTTTACTTATTAAAAAATGCTAATAATATTTACATTCTTCAATAGCAGGGACCTATACTCCAGGTGTGCGGCGCACATCCAATCAAACTGATAGTGACCAGGGACGCCGGAATATCGATCGGGCAGGGGGACAGTGAAAAAGTTGAGGGCAATGAAAACTTATGAAAAACAATATGCTTGCTACTGTTCAACAACAATGTTGACCTCAAAAATAATTAAAGAAACTACAGATAATTTGCTTCAATTCGATTTTGATATACGATAAAATTCCCAATAATGCTGTTATAAAAAAGACACCTTTGTTCCCGTTGTCCCTCTTTTGAAAGGTCTGGGGGACAATGCCACCGCTCTCCGGCGTCCCTGCTTACCACTGTCAACAGTCACTATCTCGCTGCATTACCTACCAAAGCGTCTGCGTTCAACAGTCACATGCGACAAAACGCCTAATATCGTGACTTGAAGTGAACATTAGAAGATTTGTTGCGAATGTTATTGTTACACAATAAAGACCAACACCAAAACAATCCGCTTGCAAGTTCGGCAATCTGCCCCTGCAGGCAAAGGAGCGGACATGAGTGAACTGCAATCTTACCACTGCATGACACCAGAACAGTGAACCTGGCTCTTGTGCAGTTTGAGTGTCGTACCGGCAAATAAACTGACATTGCAAGAAATATATCAATTAATTGGAATTGAGCTGCTGACGTCAAATTTTCTAGAAATTATTGGTTCTTATTCCCAATTTCCAGGGAGGGGCAAATGCCTGTTTTGAGCCCCCAGTGAACGCCCATGCAGTGGCATGCAGAGGGGGGGCGAACAGGGCAACGGCACCGGGCATCCAAAAAGTGAAATTGCAAAACTAAAAATGCTGTAACTAGCTAATTTTTCCAATTTTAGGGCTACTAACACATGCTGCATGGATTAATTATTCGATATTTTTTTGCTAACACTGGTTTTCACGTATTAAAATGCCGGTAGTTTTCACATTCGTCCATATCAGGGACCTATACTCTAGGTGTGCGGCGCACACCCAATCAAGCTGATGGTGACGTGATTTTTTCCAGATCGTGGGGATCAAGGGAAACTCACAAAAAGGATTGAAAGAGAATTATGGACGTTTAATTGATTTTCTGAGCCAAAGTTCAAAACTGTTCTATTTCAACTTGCTTGATTTATCTGACTTCTTGATGCATCACAAGTTTCCCGTTTCGTTTTTTGATGTGGCACTCTGGATGTGCGCTGATACAACCGCATAGCCGCATAATAAAAAACTAAAGTTTTCTTGCGTACATTATGCGCATTCACAATTCTTGCGTAGTTTAAAAAGTTTCAAACTGTCAAACCTGGGTGTGTGCCATCCTAGGCACATACTTTGTCTGCTCGACTGCTATTCGACGAGACATTCGCGCAGCCTGTTATTGCAGTTGCGAATCGCCCTGTCGTAAAGTGGAGTGTGATTTACGTACTCCACTGTTTTCATGCGCAGCCTTTATTTTTGCAGTTGTGAACTGCGCTGACTTAGCACTGAGTGTGTTCTACTCCCCTGTTTTAACACGTTGCCGGATAATTTTGCAGTTGTGAACTGCTCTGCCCAAGCATTGAGTGCTGTGTTTTGCTCCGGTCTCCTAATATGAAGCAGTGGTAATTTGTTCATATAACAGTGACACATTGCACAACGAGTGAGTGCGCGTAGACAGGGACTGAGTTGTCGCCCTCAATATTTGGACAAGGGGGGGCACAATATCTTTTGCACCACCAATATTTTGTGATAAAAATAATGTATTGAAGTGTTGTTTGTTTTATCTACTTTGACAAAGAACTCTTCAAGTGTTAATACTGAATTTTTGTGTACTTAGTAAAGAAGCAAGTAGCTATTAATCACTATCAAGCACTAGCACAGCACTATGCAACTGCCATGGCACCATGAGCTTAGCCAGGGGGGCACTTCGGCCATGGTCGCCACAATATATTATTTCCATAATTTTTCTTCCTATATTGCCAATTTTACAAAAATGTTGCACTACATGGTGACGTCATCGAAACACAAACAATCCGCATCAACATGCATGTCACACAAACTTTGTCCTCCCAGATCTTTCTAGCAAACTCGATCCCTGCGTTTAGAACAGGGGTCTCAAACTCAAAATGATCTGAGGGCCAAATGAAGACTTATAAAGTTACCCAAGGCCGCAGTATGATGCTAACACAACATTGGCAGTACCTAAACCTTCTTATTTCCTGCGAAAGGTATCGTGAGTTACTGGAGAATCATTTCTAGCCGTCTTTACGTTCGTTTAAAAGGAGCTTGTTCACTCCCTGGCCGAGCACTGTTAAACACTGGTGGATAAACTAAATACAGAAACTTGAATGTTGTCATTTGAAAATTTCCAATAGCATCGCGGGCCGCACAAATGCCATCACGGGCCACATGTGGCCCGCGTGTTTGAGACCGCTGGTACAGAATATCGTGCGTGTTGTGACTTCACCTAAACGTTGGTTTGCAAACGTGAATATGACGTCCAGTGCTCCCTCTAAGGTGCGGAATTGCGCAGTACCACCAGACCTTGGGCTGTTGCAAAACCCAAAGGAAACAGCCAGTTTCTTCTCTCGCCGTTGGAACGTCGGCACCAACCCAGACTTGGCCTTCGCGAATTTCGGCCAGGACAGCCGACTGCCGGACAGAAGTGTCCTAGGAAAGTTCCCGCGGTGACAACATCGGCCCTCCCTCATAACGCCACCAAGACTCAAGGTCCCTGCCCACAGCGATTCGGTGAAGCGTTCGAACTTTCGCAAGGCCGATTGGAAGCGCTTTTACTTTCTCACAGGTGAATCCGTCGAGAGATTGCCACCTCCGGACACACTAGACATTGACAGGGCATACCAGGATTTTTGCGAGAGCCTACTTTCTGCAGCTAAACAATGTATCCCACGTGGCCGTGGGAAGAATTACGTGACATGATGGGACAAAGATTGCGAGGCCCTCTATCGCTCCTTTATCCGAGCCCCAGTGGGGACTGCGTCTGACAGAGCCGCCTCGTCCCTACTTTCTCGACTATAACAGAAGAAGCAGGAGCGATGGGAGGAAGCTGTCAACTCCATCGACTTCTCGCACTCTAACCGCAAGGCGTGGAGAACAATCAACAAACTTACTGGCA
>Ga0210059_1007838_pt1 | contig 16933 bp, 13 predicted proteins | sample Ectturendosymbi2_FD_188042 | JGI IMG/M metagenome (GOLD analysis project Ga0210059, IMG submission 188042) | Ecteinascidia turbinata endosymbiont from Florida, USA - Sample 2 (SPAdes) (version 2) | ecosystem: Host-associated > Tunicates > Ascidians > Unclassified | place: Key West, Florida...
AACCTTAACCCTAAAACCTTAACCCTAAAACCTTAACCCTAAAACCTTAACCCTAAAACCTTAACCCTAAAACCTTAACCCTAAAACCTTAACCCTAAAACCTTAACCCTAAAACCTTAACCCTAAAACCTTAACCCTAAAGCCCTAACCCTAAAGCCCTAAAATATTAAAACAAACAAGCCCTGGTCCTCTATAGTTCTCATGCAGCCTTGCCGTGACCATATTGCGGCTATGTATTGCATGAAGTTGCAGTGGTGAAGGTACCTCAAACCATTTTTATTCGATTGTAAGCAGCACGAAATGGTGTTAAATAATTGTAAGCCACACTTGAGCATCGGTAACCTAAGCCACTGAGATACTGTTGTGTACTAGCACATTTTGAATTTTTGGCAACCCTGGTGATGATGTTTACACCATTACAAACTGCTTTCTTTCATAATTCCTCCTGTGATTGAGTATGCACGTGATGCTGAAGAGAATAGAATACAAAAAGAGTGTGGTTGACAAAATGTAGCCAAGGAATGTAATGCCTTTTGATAAGGTAAAGAAATAGAAAATGTGAGCCGCCCTTGATTATACAAGCCACATGAAATGATGAAAAAAGATTATTAGCCGCGCCTTACTATCCAATAAATATGGCATATGAGGTAAAATTTTGATTATGCGGAACTTCATAAATGCTCACCACTGATGGCTTTCATGCGTGTATTTTTTGTCAGTGCATTGCTATATGTCCAAAAAAATATTTCATAATGCTACTTTTCGAATTGGTGTTCAACTAGAATTTGACCAAAACAACAATTTACAAATCTAATATAGAAGAAAAGACAAACGAACAAGAAAAAAAGACAAAACAAACAATTAACAATGAAGAAATGCTCTGCCAAACAGACACTACCTTTGAAACCAAAACAAAATCAGTGTCGTTACACTACAATGCTCATAAAGTTGACGTTTATAATCATATCAGAATACCAAAGTAGTATATATATCAAAAACATCAAATGATATTGGTATTGTCTATCAAAATGAATCCGTTTACAGTGAAGAATCAGACGGACAAAATCTGATGAGTACATATCACCTACTATGTAGGCATCATCAGCTCTTATTCAAATAAATTGAATGCTGATACTGTGGTTTATTAAATTTAAATTTGTGCATCAATACTTCCACCTCCGATTTATAAATATCATTTTTATCATGTGACATGTATACAAAGAATTGTCAGTTTGTTGTGATCGGAAAGCCCGAGTGGCAAGTGCACAAAGCTTCACACTGGCAGCAAGCAACAACAGAAATCACATGCTGCGATCACTCTTTGCATATGCTAATTGTTACGTTCAATCATTTAAATGTTAGTATTGTTGCAACCTCTCCGTTGGCATTGTGTGGAATGTGTGATTCACCACAAACAGGATGTGTGCAAAGAACAACACCCATATATACGTGGCGTGAACAAGCAATAATAGAGTGATTGTGGCGTGTAATCTCTGGTGATACTAATGGTGTGAACGACTGAATGCAACAACTGGCGTACGCCAAGAGTGATCATGGCATGTGATCGCTATTGTTGCTTGCCTCCCACAGTGTGAAGTTTTGCACACTTGCCGCTCAGGCTTTCCGATAGCAACAAAATGGTGCTGTTACCAAGATGTGAAGGTCGTGCCAGGTGCAGACTTCACAAAAAGAACATGCGATAGGTGCAGTTCGTTGTAAAAAGGAGTGGATGTTGTTGCAACCTCTCCGATGGCATTGTGTTGAATGTGTGATTCACCACGAATGGGATGTGCGTGAAAAACAAAACCCATATATACTTGGCGCAAACCAGCAATAATAGAATGACTGTGGCGTGTAATCTCTGGTGATACTAACGATGTGAACGACTGAATGCAACAACTAGCGTACACCAAGAGCGATCATGGCATGTGATCTCTATTGTTGCTTGCTACCACAGTGTGAAACTTTGTGCACTTGCCGCTCAGGCTTTCCGATCGCAACAATGTCAGCAGAGATTACACACCACAATCACTCTATTATTGCTTGTTCGTATAAGATATATATGGGTGTTATTCTTCATGCACATCCCGTTCATATTGAATCACACATTCAATGCAATGCCAACTGAGAGGTTGCAACAACATCCCCTCCATTTTACACAAACCGCAACCATAAAATGTTTTTTTTGTGAAGGTTGTACCTGGCACGACCATCACATTCTGGTCACAGCACCATTTTATTGCAATAGGGAAGCCCGAGCGACAAGTGCACCAAGCTTCATTCTGTGGCAGGAAGCAACAATAGAGATCACATGATGAAATGACTCTCTTGTTGCTTGTTTGTGCCATATATATGGGTGCTATTCTTTGCACACAACCCATTTATGGTGAACTGCACGTTCAATGCAATGCTGACCGAGAGATTGCAACAGTATCAAACTCAATTGAAGAGATAATCCTAGAAGTTCTATTGTCTAATAATCAGGGTTCCCACGTGGTATTGAAAGTATTGAAATTTAAAATCGATTTTTAAGACCTTGAAATAGTATTGAATTTTGCCAAATGTACATTAGGTATTGAAAAAGTATGGAAATTCTAAATGGACAAGAAATCTCAAGTATCCGAGCAGAATTTCACTGCAGGCAAAGTACTTTATTATTTACCTAGTGTCATGCAATGTGTAAAATGGAGTTTCATGATTAGGAATTTTGGAAAATGAAGAGAAGTAATGGTACTGAACTTCTTAACACGTTCCATTCTGGGGTACGAGATACTCATACTTTCATGCCAACGCTTACCTACTGGTGTACGAGTATACTTGCCATCCCATGCCAGCAGTTGCCTCGCGGAGCGCAAGCTCCTGCTTGCACAGTGGGGTGCCAGAGATTGCCTCCAGCGAATGCGAACTTGCGTTTGGTAGAGCGGGATGCCAGAAGTTGCTCAAAATCTCAAATCGCAAACGTAACTTTCATCATTGGTATTCATAGCCGAAGTGGTCAATAAAAGTAACCTTGGCCAAAAATGTCCATGAAAAACAAAAACTTTCACCGTTGGTAACCTTGGCCAAAAATGACCAAGAAAAAACAAAGCTTTCACCGTTGGTATCCTTGCCCAAAAACTTTCACCATTGGCATCCTTGGCCAAAAAGGCTCAAAATGAAAAACTTTCGCCGTTGTTGTCCTTAGCCAAAAATGATCAAGAAAAACAAACTTTCATTTTTGGGAACCTTGGCCAAAAATGACCAAGAAAAAACAAACTTTCAACGTTGGTATCCTTGGCCGAAAAGCTAAAAAAACAAAATCTTTCACCTTTATTAGCCTTGGCCAAAATTAGCCAAGATTATTTTTTTGAAAACGAGTGAAATTCGCATGGAGTCAGTATTCGTGTGACATACCAACAAGGTTAGCATTCCAGGGTAACTTTTCAAGCAATGAACATTGCACAAACGTTTTTACTTGCTTCAACTTGTTGCTTGTGTGTGTAAGAAATTCGGCAACGGAAAAAAAATCTTGCGAAGAAGCGGCTCCACTGAGATCATCTGTATTTTTACTCTTGCAAGAAACCTCTTAGGGACCGCAGAACCTGGTATATTGACATTATTGCACGATTTTTGCGATAACTCGCAAACCGCTAAAGTTACGTCCACCAGGAAGGTATTGTAAGAAACGTTTTTTCACTGTGCGTATTTTGGTGTATTGGTGATAGCTTTGTGGCATCATTGGCGAACTCAAACAGGAAAAACTGAGAAAGCAGAGTAGTTAAAACAAAAGCAGTGGGTATGTTCAAAAACCTGTATGAAAATCTACGAACACGTTAGAAAAGTTCATTCGGCACAGAAAATGTCGGCCAGGACCCAAAGTTTGTAAAAATATTTGTACAAGAATTGTGCAAATTTTTTGGAAACTACAGAAATAAATTGGTTGATTTTTTAAGGGAGTTTTAGTCATTTTTCACATGTAACATATTATACCTCCGGTACCAAACACAAAAAAATCTGAAAGTTGCAGTACATTTTCACATCTGCGTCCTACAACATCCTGCCAAGTTTGAACCAGAAGTAATGAGATTAAAAGAAGTTATGCCAATGATCCAAAGAATTTCTGACAAGTGTCCGAAAATTAAAGAAAAGTGACAAAAAGTGCAATAAAGCATTTTGAAAAGTTTTGACTTTTTGTTATTGGTTGTATTTTTGCGTTGTTTCAATGCTGCACTCCAAAATCCAGTATCGGCAGCGATTTTGGTGTAAAACCTAAAAAATCGCTTTTTTCAAATTGCTTTTTTTGACCCAATTTGCTTTTTTGCTGCAACATGTTTTTCCCCAACCCTAAAACAATGGTAAGTGACTTGGTATAGTCCTTGAAAGCACTCGAGGCCAGGTATAGTCCTTGAAAGCACTCGAGGCCAGGTATAGTCCTTGCAAAAAAGCTAAAATGGTGGCAAGAAATTTTTTTGAAAATCATCAAGAACTTTTGCAAAAAGGCAAGAAACAAAGCAAAAAAGTGGATTTTCTCAGAAATTTTAAGTGCAAACATAACTTACTGTTAGACCTAACTGAAAGATCGCACGAAAACCTTTCTTGCAATGTTTTACTTGTCGACATCCCTTCAGCAGTTCGCGAGTTATCTCTGAAAAACCGCTGAGCAAGACGATAAATAGGTTTTTGCGCTCCCAAGGGTCATTCTGTGTCAATTCTCAGGAAGTTGTCAAGGCACCCTCTCCAACTTTTCTGAAATTTTACTCAAATTGTCATTACCCCATGTGACAAACATCTGCAAAATTTGAATTAAATCTGTCAAGAAATGGCATGATTACAGTATAAAGCTTTTTAGTTGGGGATGTGTAGCCAGTGGGGCGCAAATTATTCATATTTGGCCATGTTTAAAGCCTTATTACTGCAAAACTACATTAGTGAACAACCCCAATATTTCAGGGATGCTAACAACTATGTCAAATATTGGAAAAGTAACATTATCTATACTGTGACTTTCGAAGGTCAAAGGTCATGGCTCCCCAAAGTTGACTGTTTCTAGCTCTTGCTACAGATTTTTGAAAATTTTCAAACCTCACGCGTTGTTATTTCTTAATAGTTTTCGCTCATATTTGGATGAATTGTTGCTGATAAAATTATCTTTGACCCTAGAAAATTTTATTGCAAAATATCAAAAGGTTTGTGAGAGCAAAAGGTTTACCCATGACTGGGTAACCAAGGCAACAAAGGTGCCCCACTTTTCTAGTTTTTTCATTTCGTGCCAAGTTTGGCCCAAGGTATCTCACAAACCTTTTAATTTACTTAAAGCTGTGGTTACGAGGCTGTACCCCAAAAGTGACTACATTCATTAATGAAAATGATAAAAAACTAAAGTAATCAGTTCCCAATGAGTATAGTATATATGCAGGCAGAGAGTGTCAAGATTTCTGCAACCCTTCATAACATGTTTTTGGGTGTAAGGTATGCGAGGTTCTTAATTTAACGTATCATACAACATGACTCTGAGATGTTTCATGTTGTTTTGCTTTGATATCTTCCAATCAGTAATTATGATTCTCAAGCCATTATTGGACATATAATTTTGTTTATTTGTTGACATGTACTAAATCTTATTGCAATTCAAAGATAACTTATTATTAGGGCATGTTTTTGCAACTTTTTTACAGACTCCTAAATACTTAGAATTTGTGTAGTATGATGTTTTAAGCTGGTTCCAAGAATTTTATATTGCAACTTCTTTCATTTTTACATGTAACTTCTGTCAAGTATATATTGCACAAAATGAAGAAGTGTGATTTGAAGTGATTTAAAAAACATGCTTTAAAATTCTTACAGTACTACTCTCCTCGATTTGCATAGCAAAGAGCTATGTGACGGATTAGCTGCATTTTAATGTTATCCATGATGCAGTAGTTGACAAGCTTCCAAGCTAGAAATTTATAGAATGTAGAAATCACCCGGTTAAGCATCAGTCCAGAACTGTATTCCAAATTGTTAAATTGCCAAGCAACTTAATGCACTGTGGAGCGAAGTTTTAGCATGCTATGCAAACTGTTGGCAAAAGATCACCATTTCTCCCCAGATAATCTTTGGAAATATTTAGCATTATATGTAGGTAAATCACTTGAGTTAATCACTGTCATTTAAAATGCTTGTGCATAAATGCAACTTATTACTACAACTTTTGTTAAAAATAAATGTAGGTTTCTCAACAATTTTATTCAACAGATATTGCCCTAAGACTTATTTTCCTTAGCCAGTTATCCATTTTGTGTTAATTCTTGTTAAACATTTAGGCTAGCGGCCAATAAGAAGTTGACATTATAGAAAGCACAGTGTTATCTGCAAAAAAAAGTGATTTTGCTATAAGAGGCAAAGTAATTTACATATGATATGGAATGCAGTGGTCCCAAGTTTTGGCTTGGGGAACAATACAAGTAATTTTATCATTTTCAAAAATAAATAGCAATTATCCAAATAGTTCTAGATCAGCAGTAAAGCTTTTCTTCCAGTAACTTAGGCTTAGACCAGCTATGTCCAACCCAAATGGCTTTCTGAGTCAAAAACTTTGTCGCTATCTTAACCAGGGATCCACATTGAATGGCACATTATTGAGGGCCGCACATTCAATAGCTTACTTTGATCTCAGCAAACTAAATTTAGCTTAAGCTAGTTTACTAAAAGTGTTCAAATCCTGATTGCATTGGCAACAGACATGATAAAGTGGCACTAAAGACCACCTACATCAAAAATGTCAAATTCAAGATTATCAAAATAAAGACAGGTTGTCAGTATGTAGGATACTTTAACTACAGCGAAAACCTAAACTGGGGCTGCACAAAATATTCAACTGGGCCATATGCGGGCCGCAGGTTAGACAGCTGGTTTAGGCAAAATTTTTTTAATGGTTCATTGTGCTAAATGTTTGCAAAAATCTAGAAATTATGAACAGGTTGTTAATCTACCATCAGCTATCTTTAGAACGGTGGTTCCCAACCGCGGTTCCTGGATCCCTAGGGGTCCGAAACAAGATTTTGCAATTGGCATGTTCTTGGATGTACATTTTTTCAAAAGAACCGAGCTTTATGAAAGCTTGCCAATGCTATTACTCGAAAAAACATTATCCAGCCTAATCAATCATTCCAGCTAACATTACCAATTTAACAACATTGCTAAATGCGTGTATTATTCTTTCTGTTTCACGCTGCGGTTACCACGCTGAAGATAGCCAGTGATGTGATTGTAAGCACATAATAATGTTTAAATGTTTATGGTGCAATTATGATGAGATTGTTTGATGCTGCAGAACTCAAAATTTTCTGATGTTCCATCCATGCAAAGTTACCAGAAATTGAGTAGGCTACAAAAGCCCGATCTATTCCAGTGCTTTTTGCAACAACATAATTGTGCCAAACTAGATTTTCATCTCTACTTGATTTGAGAAAGAAGTACTGGAACCATTTGAACCTCTTGAACAATTTGTGCATGGCTCTGAATAATTGTCTGCCAAGGTGTGAGTGGATAATTTCAGAGAAGCAGTAAAAAAGGTCATTAGATTTGTTTCTAACGAGCAGTAAGGTATGCAAGCTAAACAGTGCGACTGAGTGTTTTCTATCATTTTGTCAGTAGGCCTTGTAAAAATAAACTGCAAAATCACACTTTTTTTGGTGATTTCTACGCTTTTTTAAAATCAGTGGGTGTGAACGCCACTTTATTTTTATGAAAGGGGTGCCAGCTTCAAAAAAGGTTAAGAACCTACGCTTTAGAAGGTGATGGCTGACTCAATTGATTAGCCTTTTTTGAAAACAAACTGGAATGTTGGAAAGAAAATTGTTTTTTTCAACATATGAGTGATTATATCCTGACAATCGCTTACATCAGGGCTGGGCAAACTGGGCCACACGAGGACATTTTGCATGGCCCACAGGGCAGCCATGTGTACATAGATAGTACATGTTTTGAGTCTAGGTTCAGTAATTTGATCGATTAGATTAAAATTCTCAAGATTTTAATCCATGCTTTTCATTCCAAACTGCATATTTGCTCAACTGGAAGTGACTATTCTTACCTTCATTTTGTTGATTATCTAAATATTTTTATTATAATTTTAAAAGTGATTATAGATGCAATATATGTGGACCCTGATAGCAATAAAGTCCTTAATGTGGCTCTCCTTAGAAAATGTTTACCCACCTTTGTCTTATCAGCTGCACAACTGCATCTGTGGAGTGCGCTGTTTATCAAGGTGGCGGTGTTATAAATATACTTGTGAAATCACTGCTGCGAAGAACGATTGAGTTGCAATTGATCTGATGATTTTACATCGTAATGTAAAAGCGAATTACTCAAAATCAATATAGGACTTCTTGCACAGCAAACAACATTGTCAACTGCTCAATTTTGAAAAACCTGTTTTCGAAATACAATGCTTGACTGATATTTTGTTTAGATAATGTGACCACAATTTCTAATGCTAGCTGTCCTGCCTTTCAATATGAGAAATTCCTTGTAAAAATACAGTCTCACTGGAAATGATCCTGCATTACTTGGCATGACCCTGGGCCGGAGGAAAGTCTAACCTTATTTATTTTGTGATAACCTGGTAGGTGTAAACAGCAGATGAAATTTAGGCAGAAACTGCAAAACAAAATGATTGAAGACTGTGTCCTCTAGCCATGAAGCGAAATATTACAAAACAGCTCTGCATGGCAGTGTACGACCTTCTGACAGCATTGGAGCTGGCACTGCCACAGGAGGAAATTCCGAAACACATGCGTTCGACACAATACCAAGTTATAGTGTTCAAAAACGTGGATTGTTTCATGTCATTGTGTAGAGAATATTCAGACAAGGCAGGGACGTTGTTGTTTCGTAATAGCCATATGCAACGTTAGAAAGGAAATGCTGTTGCGTATTCTAAACCACCCGCATTAGAGACCTGCAGTGGCAGTGTTTGATGTTTTATCAGGTTTAATACTGAGTACCTACAGTAGAACCGGGCCTGTCGCGACAGCCAAACTGACCCCCTGGATGCGCCCCTGCTTCAGGGGTATATATCATCTTTGTGGATAGATATTTTAATGTACATCTATTTCATATATCACATTTGAAAGAAAGCAGCGCTTACTGAAAACACCATGCTTTTGAGTTTTGTATAACATGTAATGCAGGGATTCCCAACCTGTGATATGCGTACCACTAGTGGTATGCAAGGGTCTTCCAGGTGGTAGATGAGTAACTTTTATTTTTTCACAAAAACCTGGATTCACAGCCTTCTAGTTTACATATCGGGCTTTGTTTCTAACTAAATAAATTTTCCTGTAGCCTGTTATTCGTATTGTATCACAACATTATCACTTTCGACGAGCCGTTATCAAATTTTTGTCACGCATCAACGAATTGGTGGAAGGTAAACAAAAACAAAAATCTCATTAAATTTAGTTGTGGTCTTTCATTGTTATTTTAATTTGTATCATTCTTCTGAATAAACCACAATTCGATCAAAATAGTTGTTCTGGAATAAGTGGTACACATTGACAATACGGGTGCCCAAGTGGTACGAGATCGTGAAAAGGTTGGGAACCCCTGATCTAATAAAAGAGTAAAGGGTCACATTTTGTCAAATTGATTCCAACTGGTCCAAAGTATTTGCTCAATTTTGCAATGAGGTGTTAGGTAGTTACGGTTTACAATTGCGGCATCTTTATGCTGTTTGTTAATTAATACTACTTTTTTTAACTTCATTTAATCTTTCGTTAATTTTTACCTAGAGTTTTCCAGAATTGCTTTGATTTGGTGCGGTTTCTTCTTCACAACATAAATATTTTTGATAGTATTCTATCAAATGAATCAAGTTAGTTCCTAAGTTCAAATAATACCATGTATTACCAACATGCTGTTCTTTGCATTGCTTTCAACAAAAGTTACTTTTTGTACTAATTAACTTCAGACAGACCTTTTTTGTTATCCATAAGTCATATAACATCCACCTTTGTTTCAAAGGAGCATGATGGTTGTTCAATATATAATAAAATAAACATGAAAAGGAAGGGCAACTCAATGACATCTTTTAACACCTTCGGAGCTGGGTAGATTTTCCTTAAGCACCACAGCCTGGACAGTTTGCAACAGCCTTGGTTTGCAGCATGTCTTAACAACTGCATAACCCGCCATGCGATTACGGTAGAGAGCTGTTTAAACCCTCAAAAGACTGGGCAAGTCTTCGAGTCAGCACTTACAAAAAATTATTTTGGTTTTGGGTTTCAGGTTTTTTGTGAGTGACATCATAAGTGGGGTAGGTTTTTGCCCATTTTTGGCTGAGTATTTTATTGGAAACTAGGTTAGAATCTGAGTCTTTTGACACTTTTATTGACTTTCTGACATTCGAGGTTCAAATGTTATGGCCTTAAAAATTAAATAATTAATCCACTAATAACATAATTAATTAATTCATTGTTTTTGGAGGCCATATCTTTTGAACCAGAGACGCTTACTCAAACTATCATTGAAAGCATGGTGGTGCTGGCATGTGCATGCATCCATTTTCAAGTAAAAAAAATTGTTGCTTAGTTTGCTCTTTAGCTGTATCTTTTGACTTTGATATTTCTCAAATACTTGTTTCTTTGTTATTTTTGTTTGGAGAGACTCCTAGTTTTCATACCAATTTGCCAACCAGTGCCAATGATTCAAGTTGAGAAAAAATATTTTCATTTTCCAAGACTGTTAGTAACTTCAAACTTTCAAGCTGTTAATTGTTCAGAGTAAATAGACTGAACCAAGTCAGCAATGCAAAGCCAAACAGGCATTATGTTTGAACAGTAGATAAGATATATAAATTGACTATTATGTAAATTGTAAGGTGATTATGAAAAGATTTGTACTAAATAAATGCTTTGCTTTGCAAACATTTTTACAAAAAGTTATTTTTAAATTCTAGTAACTTACTTCAAATGGTGATATTTGAAGTAAGTAATCAGTGTAGAGCTTAGTGGACACGTCAGTGAAGGGCTTAGTGGAAAATTGGGTCATTTCTTTTAATGCAATTTTTAGTGTCTGTGCATGCCAAGGTAGATGCTGGTTTTGTTGCAATTATTTTTCATAGCTGCTTTGTCCATAGCTTGCACCATTTTTATGCCAAGTGAAGTGAATCAACAGCTTAATATTAAGTATCATATCAGTGAATTGGTGGTTACTTCGGCAGGTTTACTATTTTGAATTTCTAATTTCTTTACAGACATCCGTTGCAGCTGTAGTTTGTTCTGTAGTTTAGAATTTTCACCTTCTGCAGCCATGTCATATGCTTACCTCTTCAAGTATATCATTATTGGTGACACAGGTAAATGTATAAATCAATTATGCAGCTACTTCCATATAGAACCTTTTTTCATTTTTTTCAAATGACGAAAATCGACTGTCTTAAATGGTTATATAGATCTTTGTAAACCAAGTTTAAGAAATAAATGTTGATGATTAATGATTTGTGATCATAGTGTACAGCAATGTGTGATCAGAGGCTTGCAGGTGTGCTAGAATGTCCGTAGCAAGAGTTGCAGAATATCAAATAACTGTTTTCACATTGATCTGATGCAGTGTTATCAAACAGTGTTTCTCAAAATGACTTTGACTTAAACAAACCCTGGCCTGTATACTCAAACACACTAATTTCTTCGATCTGCTACTGCAGTTTGTTGTTGTACAGGTGTTGGGAAGTCATGTTTACTACTGCAGTTCACTGACAAAAGATTTCAGCCTGTGCATGATCTCACCATTGGTAACTTTCTGCTAGATTTTTATCACTCTATTTTATTAGTTAGAACTCATCCTGAAATGCTGTGTTGGCAAGTGAAACCTTTCTATTCATTTTTGAAACATTTTCATTTTTTCTCATTAACTTATTTGAACTGAATGTTAATGTGTGTTTCACAATGATGAAAAAGCTCAAGTGTATTGTGAAATGTGGTGCCATTTGTTTTTTTTTAAGTTTATTTACAGTTGCACATTGAACTTTGTATTGTTTTATTGTCTTACTATATTAAAACATTGCAGTTTTGTAAGAGAGAGCTGTACGAAGGCTCAAAGGTTCAGCAGATCTTGTAGTTTGCATTGAAAAAAAATTGGTTGGAGGTTGTTGATTTTTTGTGAGTGACATCGTAAGTGGAGGACTTTTAGGCTACCTTGGCCCACTTCACCTGGCCCTGGGCCCAAACTGTTAGAAGGTAGTATTTCACTGAAGTTTTTATTGGAAACCAGGCTACAAAAGGAATCTTTGGATGACCTGCTGCGGTGCGGTTTCAAAGGTTATGATCTAAAGCAGCAGTTCCCAAACTCGGCGCCACGAAAGCATGCAAAAGTTGTTGCATTTGTCGAGGGTCTCTGCGAACTAGTTGTTTGGTGTCAAGTCCGCTCTGCGCCTCAATTTTTAATGGAAAAATACTGTCTGAAAGACTTGCTTGTAAACAGGTTAGGTAGTCACACATCACAATAAGGTTAGTTCACCCATATTTGGTATATTGTGCAACAATTGCCCTTTAAATTTCATTAACCTGTGTAAAGTAAAATTCGGTAGAATTTTTGTCCACCCTTGAGGAGATCATGAAGAAACATAGCGCTTCTCTGCGTATTCTCTTTGATTATGGTGAAATTGCAATTATATTCTATTCTCGCCCAGTTGTTGGTGTGAATCTTGAGGGAACCTTCATTGGTTGTTTGCAATTGTATGAGCATTGGTATGAGTTTTCTTTTCCACCAAGGACTTGTCGAATCAGCTCTCATGCTGCTAAGATTCCGAAAATAAAGAGAGTTGGTTGACTTCTCTTTATAATGTTTGTGGGTTTCTAAATTCACCTTGGAACTACCTGGAAGTAGGATCGGAAGAGAACTGCGTGGCTCCAGCTTGCATAGAATTATGGTATCCATATGTTTACTTTCTCCGTCCATGTCACCGGCCTAGACAGGGCTATTTCCTAGGTGAAAAGGACAGAGTAGGGTACCAGCAGCCTAACTGCTGCTTGGTGACCTCCGCTGTGATGTACTGTTAGTGGGTCATGTACGGAATTATACGAGAAAGTGATACATTTACTGCTTTCCTCAAAATTGCAGTGCATGATTAGCAGCAGCTTGTTAGCGGCCTTACAATTACAGTGCGAAAGTTGTTAGCAGCTTGTTACAATTTTACAGCTTGTTAATATTTTACATTATTGTACGAATGCCTAAGATGGTTCATATCTTAACTGTATATTTTTAGATACTGCACGCTTACCTAACCTGCCGTTTTAAAAAATACCTTGCCTTTGACAAAACTATTTTGTTTTATAGCAACCACACGATTGTGGAAAATAACACATTCCATAGTGTCAAACAATATCTGAAATAAAGTATTGACAATGTCTTCGTAATGGACGCATTTGTTACCGGTACTTTACCTCAGAAGAGACAGGTAAAAGTTGATGTAAACAAAGAGAAAAGTGGAAGAAAGAAGACTAGAAAATACGACAGTAGTTATCTCAATTTTGGCTTTGCAGTCGCAGAAAGGGAAGGCGTTGAGCATCCGCAATGTGTTATTTGTTGCAAAGTTCTAGCTGCGGAATATATGCTACCTAGAAAACTAAAACGCCGCTTAACAACGAGCCACAACAACTTATCTGGAAAACCACGCGAATTTTTTGCTCATAAGTTATCAGAAATGAATAAGCAGTCGGTCTTATTTTCAATTTTTTTGCACACATCAGCCAAGGCATAGATTGCCTCTTTTAAAGTTGCATACAGAATCGCAAAATGTAAAACACCGCATACTATTGTGGAAGAACTCGTGCTTCCTGCTGCTCTTGACTTAGTCTCGGCAATGATTGGAGAATCAACTGCTCAAAAATTAAAAGCTGTTCCACTCTCAAACAATACCATTTGTAGGAGCATCGATAAAATTTCGGATGATATTAATGATCAGCTGGTTGGGAAAATGTGTGGAAATGAGTTCAGCTTACAGTTGGATGAGGCAACAACCAGTACCAATAATAAAAATGCTTATTTGATTTGCTACGAACGCTTTATTGATAACAATGACAACATCGTTGAAGATTTGTTCTTTAGTAACCCAATTTTAACAAATTGCAGAGCACATGAATGGTTTTGCATTACTGAACAATTTTTTTCAAGAAAATAACCTCGAGTGGCAATGCTATGTTTGTTTATGCACTGATGGTGCCTGAGCTATGTCTGGCCGTTTTGGTGGGTTGTGAACGTTAGTGCAGGGCATTGCCGTCCATGCAAAATGGACACATTGCCTCATATACCGTGAGGCGTTGGCTTTGCAGCAGCTCAGTGGTGACCTTACCGGAGTGCTTGAAGTTGTTGTCAAAACTGTAAACTTCATTAAAGCAAGGTTGCTTAAAGCTCGTCTTTTCCACTCGTCTTTTCCAATGTCTTTGTGCTGAACTTGGAGCAGAGCACAACAATTCATTGTTTTATTGTAATGCAAGGTGGCTTTCCAAAGGCACAGTTTTTCTACATGTGTACGAATTGAAAAATGAAATCTTCATAGTTTTAAAAGAAGAAAACTATGCACTTGCTACTACGTTTGAGGATGAAGTTTTCCTGACTCAGTTGACATATCTCCGTGATATGTTTGCAGAATTAAATCAATTAAACATCTCACTCCAAGGAAAAGATACTCTCCTTCTGCAACTCCATGACAATTTTACAGCCTTTAAAAGAAAACTTCAGTTGTGGAAAACTGATCTGTTGATGAATAACAAACAATGTGATAGTTTACCACTTTGTGTATAGAGCAACAAGCTCATTACTCACATTGAACGTTTTTCAGTATTTTGCAGGTAAACACTTTCATTTTTGTGCATTTTGAACAAGGAACATGATTTAAATACAATTTTTTGGTAAATCTTGAAATTTGTAAATTTTGGCTTCATTACAGCGCCGCGAGTATTAAGTTTTCAAAGGGCGCCGTCAACAAAAAAATTTTGTGAACTGCTGATCTAAAGTATACAAAATATTTGATTAATCCCATAATTAGATAATCGATTCGTTTATTTTATATCATAACTTTTGAACCATAAACGCTAGAAAGTCGATCAAAGGCTCAAAAGACTTATGCCTAGTTTCCAATGAAAACCTCAGCAAAATAGTTTGGCCTAGCAGTTGGGCCCTAGACCAGGTAACATGAGCTGAAATGGTCCAAAAGCTACTTCGCTTATGACGTCACTCACAAAAAATCTGCAATCCAAAACCTAAAAAGTTTTTTTCAAGTGCAGACTAGAAGACTTGCGGAATCTTTTAAAGGTTTGAACAACTCTCTGGCGCAATTAGCAGAGGAGCTATGGCATTGATAAAGCAACCGAAAACTACTGGTTTTAGGCTGATTTCCAGGTGCAAATATATCGCACATCAGCCGTCAATGTGTTAAGTATGTAGTTGGTTAAAATATATGTGATGGGTGTCAGCAAAAACTTTGAGTGCTTAAATCAAGTAAACTCGCTGTAGATTTTTATTGTTTTAATTAAAAGCAGGATTTTCAGTTAAAGATGTGTACCTCAATCATGTGTTACATCATTAAATACATTTTGCCATGCAAAATTGAATTTAGTATTCATGAATTGCATCAAATTGCTCCAACTAGCGAATATGCAGGTCTGAGATCTTTGATTGTAAATGTTTAATTCTAGTATGTCTACTGTCTGTTGATGGCGCCACAAACCAAGTGAGGGAAGTTTCATTCATTGTTTGTGCATTTTTAATCCAGGTGTGGAGTTTGGTGCTCGAATGATAACAATTGACAGCAAACAAATAAAGCTGCAGATCTGGGATACGGTTGGTTGATTTTTGCAAGTTTTGTGTTTGTCAGCATTATCAACTTGTTGATCTTAGTTTGTTGTGAAAACGCATATCAAGTCAAATAATTCGGTATACAAAGAATTTGGTATACTTGGTGTAGCTAGATTCATAATAGGCTTAACTTTTAAGACACAGAAGCTGGTTATTCCCATTTAGCTTGCCTTTATTTTCAAAGTATTTTTTCTGTCATTTAATCGCCATCTAATCAGAAAATGTAGGTGATATTACCCGTAAGTTTGGCAATGTGATGCTTGAAGCCATGAAACCTATGGCACAAATTTATGTATCTAAACAGTGCACTGTTGATTGCAGCAGGGTGTAAGTCAGGGGTGGGGAAGCTATTTACTATCACGGGCCGCATAAATGGTTGATTATCACTGGCAGACTGCAAAAACAATTGATTTAATCCAAAAATTCAACCTTTATCTATCTAACTATGAGAGATAAGGGATTCTCTTGACATAGTATCGAAGTATCTGCTTGTCATAGAGCTTTGATTTCACGCGATTTTGTACTCTAAATTGGGTAACAGCAATTCTGATGCAGGCCACATTTGGCCTGTGGTCTGCGAGCTGCATGTTCCCCACCCCTGGTGTAAGTAGAGGTGAAGTTTCATTTGTTTGTGACAAGCCAAGCTTAATGTAACGTTTGTAGCACTTTGAAATGAGAAACTTTTAACTCTTGGGGTTCAAGATTTACTACAAATTGGTCGTCTTGCACTACCACATTCTGAATAAAAATCAATGCTTCAACAACCTGCCGCCAGTGTATAAGTAAAGAGTCAAATCAGGTAAAAAATAGTGAAAGATGCTTTTATGTCCGGTTCCAGCTTTTTTGGTGCTGTTAAAATTTTGTACAAAGCGATTTGCTTCCCTTTGGCTGTTTTAGCTTTGGTATATTATAAGTTCTTTGGTTAGTGGCTATTGATTGTATTGTATTGTATTCAAATTTAGTTGCCAGTACAAATATTATAACTAGGGCAAGTTTTTGTTGCAGTAACAAAGCGAGAAAGTTGCATTTATTTTCAGCGAAAGTTGCATTTATGCGCTGTAAATTGCATTTATGCGCACATTTGACTGTGAAAGACTTGAAACAACCTATT